>Ga0209254_10000327_pt1 | contig 36809 bp, 30 predicted proteins | sample FrelakmetDIP11DI_FD_187148 | JGI IMG/M metagenome (GOLD analysis project Ga0209254, IMG submission 187148) | Freshwater lake sediment microbial communities from the University of Notre Dame, USA, for methane emissions studies - DIP11 DI (SPAdes)... | ecosystem: Environmental > Aquatic >... | reverse complement strand
TGCGGAGGTGCAATATCAGGATCTATTGTATTCACCAATTGCAAGAGGGCGGACGTTTGTTCCCCGTTAAGACCTTTGCCAGTAACAATGTGCTGATAATCAAAAAGAATACCAATTGGTTCTAGTTCCTTATCAACCCGAATATCACGAGTGTGCTTTAGGTCGTTGATCTCCACGCAGAAAATACTGGAGTTTGATGAAAGCGCGACCGACGACGTCCAGGCAGCTGAGTATTCGATCATCTTTTCGACCGACTCATACCCCAGGCGTGCGCCATATTTATCAAACGCCTTTCGAAGTGTTAATGGGGCAGCATTTGCGATGGTGCCAAATGCCTTAATCGCCGGCGGCATGGTGCCAGTTATGCACAAAAAGAACTGATGTCCGCGTACGATAGCCTGTGAATTGGGATTGCGCTCACGCTTGAACCAGAACACCGGATTTGATATACCGTTCTCAGTAAGAAACCTAAACCCACGCTGGGTCAGTGTTCGCAATGTAGCCTGACATGTTTGTCTCCTATTGAGGTTCAATCGTTACCAGCGCTGATTTCGGAATTTTCAATAGACCGTGTCGCTAAGTAAAGTCTGGTAAGTTCTGCGGAATCGCATCCTGAGCGGAGCGCGGTGCAGTCGAAGGGCGCGATTCCGCAAGACTTCCCTGAATGCACTTCGGTCTCCACGCCTAGCAAATCTTGCCGATGTAGATAATAGCATATCACTCCCCAAACAAAAAAGCCCGACGAGTTCTCTCACACCCGTCAGGCTTTCGATCTACTGATAACTGACTACTGACAACTGTCTACTGCCTACTCTTCCGTTACATACAACCGCTTCGCATTCTTATACGTCGGCACGCCCTGCATGGCCGACCAGCGCGATTCGCGGCCGCTCATGCGCCACTCCGTTACAAACTGGCCCTGCTTGTCCTGATACTGAAAGTGCGGCTTCATACCCAGCGCGCGCGTGAAGCCTTTCAGCAGCCACTCGCTCTCTTTGGCGGCGCGCAGAATTGCGTACTGGCGTGGCTCGAATTCCAGTTCGAACTTCTCGCCGTTGTACAGCCCGCTGGCGAGGTACGGCAGCTCGCTCCGCACCAGGCGCAGCCACACGTTGTAATAGCCCCACGCCCACAGATCGTGCCGCAGCCCTTCAATCGCCGCGCCCGCGCTCAGGCGGCGCTCGCCATAGAACCAATTTGTTGCCGTGTCGATCATGTTTCCTCCGCTGTTATAGTCGCAGTTCTCGTTTCACAGTTTAACCTGCGAGTCATTCCCGCGAAAGCGGGAATCCAGAGTAGTTTGAACTGGATACCCGCCTTCGCGGGTGTGACGTGGTGTAAAGCGCGTTAGCCGAATCTCTCGCTCGGTATTATACTCAGGTTCATGCCACACGCCAAGATAGATATTGATCTGCTCGCGGCAGGCGCGCGTGAAATGCATCTCGATCTGACGCGCGCCCAGCTCGATCAGTTTGCCCGCTATGCCGATCTGTTGATCGACTGGAACCTGCGCTTCAACCTCACCTCGATCGTCGATCCGCGCGACATCGTGATCAAACACTTTCTCGATAGTCTCTCGGTTGTCCGATTGATCCCGCCCGGCCCGATCAAGTTGATCGATGTAGGCGCGGGTGCGGGCTTGCCCGGCCTGCCGATCAAACTGGTGCGCCCCGAGATCGCACTCACCCTGTTGGAAGCGACGCGCAAGAAATGCGACTTCCTGAAAGCGGTGATCGACGATCTGCAACTGGCCGAAGTGCAAATCGTCAACGCGCGGGCCGAGGAAGCCGGTCGGCAGGAGGAGCACCGCGAGCAATACGATATCGCTATTGCGCGTGGGGTGGCCGAAATGCCGACGCTGCTTGAATATCTATTGCCCTTCGTCAAAGTCGGCGGGTTTGCCGTGGCGCAAAAATCCAGGGAAGTGCTGCCTGATGTGCAGCACGCTGAGCGGGCTTTGACCACGCTGGGGGGAAGATTAAGCGACATCGTGCCGGTCAGCGTGCCTGAGTTGAATGAGGCGCGTTATCTCGTCGTCGTCGCAAAGATCGATCACACGCCGGAAAAATACCCGCGCCGGACGGGTGTGCCCGCGAAAAAACCATTGCTCTGACGGAGGGTGTGCACGCAAAACATGTCAGCAGGGGCGGCTCCCACGCCGCCGCTACTCGGGCGTGGGAGCCCGAGCCGCTAACTGCCTGACAACATCTGCGTGCACACGACGGAGGAAGAATGCCGCTGTCGACTTTCAAGAAGTTTGGCCTGGGTCTGGGGTTGGGTCTGCCGCTGGGTTGGTTCGTTGCGCAGATGGCGTGGATGGCGGCGCGATTGGCCCGCATCGATCCGGCGGTCTCGCTGGCACAACAGGCTAATCGGGGCGAGCCGGGATTGCGCTTGTTGGCCGATCGTGAGACGGAGCACTACGTGATGCGGCACGCCGTCGAAGACGGCATCGAGCGCATCGTGTACACGCCTAAGCAGCGCAAACATATCACGCCGATCCTGATGCAGCACGGCATGTTTCACAGTGCATGGTGCTGGCAGTGGTGGCAGCCGCTGTTTGCCGAATGGGGCTGGAAGAGTGTGGCGGTGAGTCTGCCCGGCCACGGTGCCTCGCCCACGCAGCGCCAGATCGAACTGTGCACGCTGGATTACTATCTGGGCTTTTTGAAAGCCGAAGTCGATCGGCTAGAGCATCCGCCGGTGTTGATGGGGCACAGCATGGGCGGTGCGTTGACGCAATGGTATCTGAAGTACGTGGGCGATTTACCGGCGGCGGTGCTGGTGGCGCCGTGGGTGTCGCACAGCATCGTGCAGAATGGACTGCTGCGCATCATGTCCATCGATCCGCTGGTGGGGCTGCTCACTTCGCTGGCGTGGAGTGCCGCTCCCTGGATTCGTAGTCCGGAGCGGGCCGCGCGGTTGTTCATCACTGCCGGTGCGATCATCACGCCGGAAGAGTTGTACGATCGGTTGGGGCCGGAATCCAGTCTCGTCGTGTTTCAACACAACCCGCCGTTCTGGACTCCGCCTGACGATGTGCGCACGCCGCTGTTGTGGTTGACGGGCGAGAAAGACGCTGTGATCAGTGTGCCAGGCGCAACACGCTCGGCGGAGTTTTATCAAGCCGCGCACACCATTGTGCCGGAGGCGGGCCACAACTTGATGATGGAGAAGAGCTATCAGGAGACGGCGCGCTCGATCGTGGATTGGCTGGAGCCGTTGGAAATACCGTAAACCAGACAAGAAGAAGGGAAGACAAGAAGATCTGGTAGAAAGGTCTTCTTATCCTCTTGTCTTCTTGTCGTCTAGTCAGGTCTCAATTCTTCCTCGTATCACCCGTACCGTCTTCGCTTGCGCACGAAACTCCGCTGTGAACATCTCCGGATCGGTTGCAGTCAGGATGGACTGATTCGCCCCGTTGATTTGATCCAACAAGAAGCCGCGCCGCTTGGCGTCGAGTTCGGCCATCACTTCATCCAGGAGCAAAATCGGCCAGTCGTTGATCTTCGCGCGCATCCAGTGCACCTCGGCCAATTTCAGCGCAAGCACGGCGGTGCGCTGTTGACCGCGCGAACCATAGACGCCCAGATCGATCTCGTCGGCGATGAAGCGCAGTTCATCGCGATGCGGTCCGACCAGGGTGGTGCCGCGCGCCAGCTCTTCTTTGCGCCGCGCCTCCAGCTGTTTGAGGAACGACATCTTCGCCTGTTCAAACGTGGCCTCCGGCGATTGCGTGGGCAGATCGAGGTTCAACGCGCGTTGATACACCGGCTCGATCGGTTGATCGGCGTTGAAAGCAGGCTGATAGCGCAAGCGCAGCGTGTGCCGCTCGCGCGTGAGATCGCGGTGCAGCCGATCGGCCAGCTGCTCCAACTCCGCGATCATGCTGTGGCGGCGCAGTGTAATCGTTGTGCCCGCTGCCGCGAGTTGCTCATCCCAGTAGATGAGTTGATCAGCGCCGTAGTCAAGCGTGCCGCCGGTTTCCGCCAGCTGCTTCAGCAGGGCATTGCGCTGCGAGAGAACATCGGCGTATAAATCGAGTGCCCGGGCGTATTCGACATCGACCTGCGACAAGGCATTGTCGAGATACTTGCGCCGATTGGCCGGCCCGCCTCCCACGATCTCCACATCATCGGGCAGGAACATCACCACCGCGATCTGCCCGATGAGGTCTGTAGCACGCACCACTGCGCCGTTGATCTTGATCTGCTTGCGAAAACGCCAACCGTCTTCGGTTTTTGCGGGCTCCAATAGCAGCACCATATCGATGTGCAGCGATCGATCGGCGCGTACGATATCCGCCGCCAAGCGGGCGTGCGGCGTCAGACCCTCTTCACTCGCCAGCCAATTGATCAACTGTCGATCGCTGGTGGTGTGCGCCGATCGGCCCGTGGCGAGGACGTAGATCGCCTCGAGCAGGCTGGTCTTGCCCTGCGCGTTATCGCCATAGAGCAGAATCGCCTGTGAAGGCAGATCGACCTCGAGGCGGGAATACAGGCGGAAATTGGTGAGCGAGAGATGACGAAGATGCATGGCAAGTAACGTGTAATGCGTAACGAGTAAACGCGAAGAAATTGTAGCACAGTTGGGAAGAAGTCCATCTCGCTCGCATCCTTCGACTGCGCAGCGGATAAGCGTGCTGCTCCGCTCACGCCGTGTCCGCGCAGGGGCGGCGCGCTGGGCGGGATGCTTGATGACTCAATTTCCGAGATTTTTCGGGCAGAGACCAGATAAGCGACTTTGCCACCAGTATATTCGACCACGGCGGTATAATTCCAGTTACACCCGACCCCAGGAGAATGGCTGCATGTCATTCACTCGCAAAGCTCTAGCATTGCTCGTGCTGTTGGCGTTCTTCCTTTCACTCGTTCCACTTAACTTGGTTTATGCCGTTCAAACCCCGCTACCCGAAAAAGTTGTCATCCCCGGAACGCATCAATCGGAGTTGGGCTGCTCCGGCGACTGGCAGCCCGATTGCGCCAAGACCGCGCTGGTCTATGACGAAGAAGACGATGTATGGCAGGGCGCGTTCGAGATTCAACCCAAGAATGATCAAGACGGCAAGGGTATGCGCTACAAGGCCGCACTCAACGGCAGTTGGGGCGAGAATTACGGGCAGAAAGCGCAGCAGGGCGGCGCGGATGTTCCGCTCGTCGTCGATCAACTGACACAAGTGAAGTTCTATTACGATCACAAATCGCATTGGGTCACCGACAACTTCAATTCGATCATTCTCGTGGCAACCGGCGACTTTCAAAGTGAACTCGGCTGTAAACAAGATAACGATCCCGCCTGCTTGCGATCATGGCTGCAAGACTCCGAAGGTGATGGCCTCTACAGCTTTGCTACCACGCAGATTCCGGCAGGCACCTATCAAGTCTCTTTTGCGGTGGATGAAAGTATGCAAGAAAGTTATGGCACAGCTGGAAAGAAAGGCGGCGCGCCGATCTCGTTTACCGTGACGAAGGACGGTGACGAAGTCTACTTCGGACTTGATCCGGCAGCGCAAGCATTGACCCTCAGCACCGCGGGCGCGCCGCGTGGCAACATCGCCAAGCAGCAAGCGATGTGGGTTAATCAGGACACCCTCGTGTGGAACACGGTCGGTTCGCCGAAATACACGTACTTCCTGCACCACGATCCCGACGGTGAGCTGCAATCGACCCCGCAGGGCATCGCGGGCGGGCAGACGATCTCGCTCACCTTCGCCACTGCCGGGCCTGGTGACGAAGTGTTGAAGCAGAATCCTTACCTCGCGGGCTTCTCGGCGTTCAAGCTCAGCCCCGACGATCTTTCAAAGATTCCAGAGATCGTGCAGGGTCAGATCGCCGTAAGTGCGCGCGATCAAAACGGCAAGCTGGTCGATGCCAGCGGCGTGCAGACGTGGGGCGTGCTGGATGATGTCTTCTTCACGGATAGTCCGCTTGGCGTAACGTGGCAAGCGGATCAGCCCACGCTGCGCGTGTGGGCGCCCACCGCCCGATCGGTGCAGCTGCATCTCTATGATAATTCGACCACAACCACAGACACCGTGCTGCCCATGACGCTCGATCCACAGACGGGCGTGTGGAGCAATGAAGGCGATGCAGATTGGAAAGACAAATTCTATCTCTACGAAGTCGAAGTCTATGTTCCTTCCACCGGTGAGATCGAACAGAACCTCGTCACCGATCCATATACGTTTAGCTTGGCGACCAACAGCCTGCGCAGTCAGATCGTCGATCTTGAAGATGCGGCCTTACAACCACCCGATTGGCAACAACTGGCGAAACCGGCTCTCGCCGCGCCAGAAGACGCCGTGATCTACGAACTGCACGTGCGCGATTTCAGCATCTCCGATAAGACCGTGCCTGAAGCCGAACGTGGTACGTTCAAGGCTTTTACGGAACTCGATTCGAATGGGATGAAGCACCTCAAGCGCCTGGCAGACGCGGGCTTGACGCATGTGCACCTGCTACCCGCGTTCGACATTGCCTCGGTGGAAGAAGACGTAGCGAAGCGTCAGGAACCGGATGTCGATCAGTTGAAGTCGTTCCCCGGCGACTCCGATCAACAACAGGCCCTCATCGCGCCGCTGGTCGATCGGGATGCGTTCAATTGGGGTTACGATCCCTATCATTACACGGTACCGGAGGGCAGTTATGCGACCGATCCGAATGGCTCGTTGCGCATCCTTGAGTTCCGTGAAATGGTGCAGGCGTTGAATCAAAGCGGCCTGCGCGTGGTGATGGACGTGGTTTACAATCACACCAACGCCAGCGGGCAGAATCCCAAATCGGTGCTCGATAAGATCGTGCCCGGTTACTATCATCGCTTGAATGCGAAGGGCGAGATCGAAACGAGCACCTGCTGCCAGAACACGGCCACCGAGCACAAGATGATGGAGAAGCTGATGATCGACTCGCTCATCACGTGGGCGAAGGAGTACAAGATCGATGGCTTCCGCTTCGACCTGATGGGCCATCACACGCTGGGGAATATGGTGAACGTCCGTCAGGCGTTGGACTCGTTGACGTTGGAGAAAGACGGCGTCGACGGCAAGTCGATTTACATTTACGGCGAAGGGTGGGACTTTGGCGAGGTGGCGAACAATGCGCGCGGCACGAATGCGATTCAGCTGAACATCGGCGGCACGGGCATTGGCGTGTTTAACGATCGCTTGCGCGATGGTGCACGTGGCGGCGGCCCCTTTGCGCCGCTGCCCGAGCAAGGTTTTACCACCGGGTTGCTCGAAACGCCCAACAGCTATGAACAGCGCCCGCCCGCAGATCAAGAGGCGCGCCTGATCGAATACATGGATTGGATTCGCGCCGGGCTGGCGGGCAGCCTGCGCGACTTCCCCTTGCAGAAAGCTAACGGCGATGTGGTTCCGGCGGAGAACATCAAGTACAACGGCAAGCCTGCGGCCTACACGCTCGATCCGCAGGAGAACATCAACTACGTCTCGGCCCACGACAACGAAACGATTTTCGACGCAGTGCAGGCCAAAGCGCCGACGGGCACACCGTTAGCGGATCGGATTCGCATGAACAATATGGCGCTCGATCTGGTGATGCTCGGTCAGGGCGTGCCGTTCTTTCATGCGGGCGATGACGTCCTGCGCTCCAAATCGCTCGATCGAAACAGCTATAACTCTGGCGATTGGTTTAACCAACTCGATTTCGCGTATCAGACGAACAGCTGGGCCGTGGGTCTGCCGCCCGCCGGCGACAACGCCGACAAGTGGCCGGTCATTCAGCCGTTGCTGGCTGATGAAAAATTGAAGCCATCCAGCGCAGACATCCAATCGGCTTCAGCGCACTTCGCAGAGATGCTCAAGATTCGCAAGAGTTCCAATCTCTTCCGCTTGCAGACGGGCGATCAGATCAAGCAGCAGCTGTCCTTCTACAATACCGGGCCGGATCAGCAGCTGGGTGTGATCGCGATGCGCCTGTCTAACAGCGGCGCGCAACGCATGGCTGATCCCTTCGGTGAGATCGTAGTGGTATTCAATGCGACCAGCGAAGAGCAAACGGTGCAGGTTGTTGACGTGAAGGACTTGCCGTTCGAGCTGCATCCGATTCAGGCTGCATCAAATGATGCAGTGGTGAAGAGCGCCAGATTTGATCAGGGCACATTCACGGTTCCGGCGCGTACTACCGCGGTGTTCGTGGTAAAGGCCGAGACGCTGGGCGTGCCGCAGCCTGCAGCAACCACTGCTCCGCCCACGTCGGCTCCGACTCAAGCGCCGACCCCGCTCGCTGCGGCTTGGCTCGTGGCGCCGACTGCGCCCGCCGCTATAACTGCTGCACCCGAAGTAACTTCATCGCCTGCGCTGCCGATCGCGGCGCTAATCGCCGCCGGGGCGATCGCGCTGGGCGGCATTCTTTTCTATCGGAGTCGTCGCAAATAGATCCGCGCTGTCCGGCAGCGATCCGCCTATGCCAAATCGCTGCTGATGAATTATCGGTATAATCAATCCCATGAAAATCTACTTCTCCGGCTCCATCTCCGGCGGACGCGAGCACGAGGCGATCTATCAACACCTGGTGGCACACCTGCAGGCGCAGGGGTACGTTGTCCTCTCGGCGCACGTGGCCGACTCGGCTGCGATCGAAGCGGAGAAGGATATGCCGCCGCGTGAAGTCTTTGAACGTGATGTGAACTGGGTTAAAGAATGCGAAGCGATGATCGCCGAAGTCAGCACGCCCTCGCTGGGTGTGGGTTATGAATACGGCCTGGCCGTGCAGCTGGGCAAGCCGGTGTTGTGCGTGTATCGGTCGGGACTGCGGATCAGCAAGATGATCACCGGCAACACCGCGCCGAATCTCAGTGTGGCGACGTATTCCTCGGATGTGGAGTTGGATGAGCGGGTGGAGGCGTTTTTGAAGAATCTGACAGAGTAACGCGGCCTAGGCGGGCGTGAGCAATCGCTTGAAACCAGCCTGCGTGAAGTGGTGGTCGCTCGTTAAGATATCGGTGATGTTCAACCGTTGGCACACAAGCATCGAGAGGCAATCGGTCAGGCTCCATTCCTTATCGGGGCGGGCCGCAAAGAATTGCCAGCCACTTTCCCGCAAATCTGGATCGACGAAAAAGATTTCGATGTGCGGGGAGCGTCGCACACGATCGTGCAGTGCAACAACAGCCGATCGAAAGCGCGGCGCGGACAAGGCGTTGGCGGTTTCATTGAGCACGGCGGTCGTGGTCACCAGCCGGACGTCGGCCTGAAACTGCTGCTGATAGATGCGGGTCGCCTGCTCGTGCAGCAAGTCTGCGCGATTCAAAAGGGCAATCTAGCAGGCGCTATCCACGAAGCACAACTTAGCCGTCATGGATCAGTCCTTGTCGGGGTGTACCGTACAGGTAGAAATTGTGCTCGTGCGCCAGATCAGCCTGGCCGCCGTCGACGGCCAGCTCAGAGAGGCCAAAAGCCGGGTCTGTGGCAGCGGGTGGAACTTCCAGGGTAATGGCCACTTCTTGTCCGGTTTGCAGCGGCAAGGGCTGAGTTAGTCGCAGCCGACCATCAGCCTCATAAATTGCGCGAACGGTGGTAAGCATAGTTCACCTCAGATAACCAAATTATAGCACTGCGCTTCAATTCGAAGGATAAGTCTCCGGTGTTCTGGCCCCGGTCAATATGCCACGTATCAGGGCGGCGCTCCAACGAAAAACAATTCGCTTCGTCGGCTTGTCTTGCCCGCGAGCACGCGGGCGTTTTGCTTTCCCGCGCCAAAACGCCGCCACTCGATCGATTATAATTCGATGAACACGCAGCTTGCTTGAAAGGACCTTCATGACCACCTCGCGGCATTTTTCCACGCAGGCCGTTCACGCCGGCAACGATGTTCCGGTTCCAACGGGCCAGCCCGTCTCGCCGTCGATCTATCCCGCCGTGACTTACACCTACGACCATATGGACGATCTCTCGGCGGCGTTGCACGAGAACGCTGGCTATTCGTATTCGCGTTACGGCAGCCCCACCGTGGCGCAGTTGGAGCAGGCGATCGCAACGCTGGAAGGCACGGAGGACGCGGTGGCGTATGCGTCCGGCATGGGCGCGCTGCATGGCGCATTCGCGCAGGCAGGCATCACACCCGATCGGCCGGTGGTGGCGGCGCGCAACGTGTACGGCGCGACGTATATGTTGCTCAACAAAATATACGCCGACAGCGGCGCGCTCCGCTTCGTCGAGATCACCGATCAGGCTGCGGTGCAGGCCGCCATCGTGCAGCATCGCCCGCGGGCTGTCGTGCTCGAAACGATCTCTAATCCGCTGTTGAAGATTCCCAATATTCCGGTGATCACGCAGTGGGCGCATGCTCACGGAGCAATCGTCATCGTTGACAACACTTTTGCCACGCCGTACCTCTACCGCCCGATCGATCACGGCGTTGACGTCGTCGTTCATTCTGCGACAAAGTATCTGGGCGGTCATGGCGACGTGCTGGGCGGCGTGGTCGCGACGACGGCGCCGCGCGCACACGAACTGCGGAGTCAACAACGATTGTTCGGCGCGAACCTCGGCCCGTTTGAAGCCTGGCTGACGCTGCGCGGCATTCGCACGCTGGCGCTGCGCATGCGCGAGCAATGTGCGAATGCGCTGAAAATCGCGCAGTGGTTGAAGGAACAGCCGGCGATTGCGCGCGTGATCTATCCCGGCCTGCCCGATCATCCTGATCACGATCTGGCCCGACGGCTGTTCCGTCCCGGCTACTTCGGTGGGATGGTCTCGTTTGAACTGCGCGATGCTGCCGAGCCGCAGGTCCCACCACAAGATGGGGACTATTTCGTCTTTCGTTTCATGGAAGCACTGCGCTTGATTCAGGCCGCGACGAGTTTAGGTGATGTGTATTCGCTGCTGCTCTATCCTGCACAGTCGAGCCATCACGGATTGGGGCGTGAAGAACGCCTGCGGCAAGGCATCGGCGACGGGCTGGTGCGGCTGTCGGTGGGCATTGAAGACGCCGCGGACATCATCGCGGATCTGGCACAGGCCCTGCGCACACTGTAGAACCGGAAGGATTCCAACACATGGCGAAGAAGAGCAGACCACCCCTCCCTTCGGCGCAACGCGCCCTCCCTAAACGATTGCGTGGAAAATTGGAAGAAGTCGACGAATTGGTCGATGAGAAGGCTTTGCTTGAAGCGCGCGCGCTGCTGTATGAGCTCGATCGGGATTACCCGAGCCGCCTGGACGTCGTGGGCTATCTGGCAGAAGTGAGCTATGATCTGGGCGATATGGAGGGCTATCAATACAGCTGTGAGCAATGGCTGAAGCTGGAACCGGATAACGACGAAGTCGCCCAGGGCCTGGCCGGAGCGTATCTGAACAACGTGCGTCCTTGCCTGGCGCTGCGTGCTTTTCAGAATTTTCTGAAGAAATGGCCCGATCATCCGCGCGCGCCCGAAGCGCGCCAGACGGTGTCCGGCCTGGAAGAAGCGCTGCCCGGCATGTTGACCTCGGCGGGATTATCGGAAGAAGACGGTTATCAAGTATCGCTGCTACACGAAGAGATGCAGTCGCGCATGAGCCAGGGCAAGTATGCACTGGCGCGACGTCTGTGCGAGGAGATCTTGCAGCGCAAGCCCGACTACGTTCCGACGCTCAACAACTTGAGCGCGATCGATTTCATGGAAGGCGATACGGCACGGGCGATTGCCACAGCGCGCCGTGTGCTGGACGTGCAGCCGGACAACATTCATGCGTTGTCCAATTTGATCCGTTACCTCTGTTCGATTGCGCAGTGGGACGAAGCACGGACGCTGGCGCTGCGCCTGAAGGCGTCGCAAGCGCCGGCGTTTGAAGGCCGGATGAAAAAGATGGAAGGCCTGAGCTATCTGGGCGACGATGCCAGCGTGCAGGACATATTTCAACAAGCGCGGCAGGCCGGCGAGCTGGATCAGCCACAAGTTAACCCTCATCTGTTTCACTTCGCCGCGGTGGCTGAAGCGCGTTTGGGTGATCTCAAACAGGCGAAGCAGCACTGGGAGCAAGCGCTCAAACTTGCGCCCGGGTTGGAGGTGGCGAGTGAAAACCTGACGGATGCTCGCCTGCCGATTGGGGAACGGCACGGCCCCTGGGCGTTTGAGCTACGCCAGATACTGAACCCGCAGGCAAGCAAGGCCTTACTCCAGTTGCTAGAGAAAAGCGTCCATGCGCGACGGGACGCGGCGTTGGAGACGGTGGTGCGGGCTTTCTTGCAAAAGCATCCCGAAGTGATCGATCTGGTTCCCTTCTTGCTCGATCGCATTGATCCCGACGGTTGCCAACTGGTCACGTTGATAGTGTACGCCGCCGATCGACCGGAGTTGTGGGCCGCACTCAAAGATTTCGTGCTGGGCCAGCGCGGCAGCGATCAGCTGCGCCAGGGGGCCGCGCGCGAGTTGAAGATCAAGGGTCTGCTTCCCGCAGGTCCGGGGCGGATGTGGATCAAAGGTGAATGGCACGAGATCGAGATCTTTGGTTTTGAGATCTACACAGAACCGGTCGACCAGGGTCATTCCGCGAAGGTGAAGAAACTCATCCGGCAGGCCATCGCCGCCACCTACGACGATCCGGTGCGCGCCGAAGAATTGCTGATGCACGCCCTGGAACTGGAGCCCGACGCGCCGGATTTGTTGAATAATCTGGCGGCTGTCTATAGTTATCAGGGACGCGAAGCGGAAGCGAACACCCTTATTCACGCTGTCTTTGAGAAACATCCCGATTACTTCTTTGCCCGCACCAATGAAATCAAGCTGCTTATCCACGCCGGAAAGATCGATCAAGCGCTGGATCTGCTGCCGTCGCTGGTAAAGCAGCAACGCTACCATGTCAGCGAATTTGGCGCGCTGGCCTCCGTGCAGATTGAACTCTGCCTGGCACGCAAAGAAAAAGAGGCGGCGCGCTCATGGTATGAGATGCTGCAAGACATCGATCCGGATAGCGTGTATCTGGAAGCGTATTACGATCGTTTATACGGGCGCAAAGTCTTCCCGTGGCTGCCGCACTAGACCGATCGAGCCGACATGCCGTCACACCTCACGCACCACGCGCCAGTGCGAAGCCTCCCTGTGGGACGCTTGTTCTGGCTGCTCGTCTTCACACTACTAATCGCCGCCGGCCTGCGCCTGTGGCAGATCGGATCGCTGCCGCCCGGCCTGCACTACGACGAAGCCGCCGATACGATCATCGCGCAGCAGATCGCGCGCGGCGAGAGTTTCCCCCTCTTCGTCGAAGCCTACACCGGCAAAGAAGTCCTCTTCTTCTATTGGGCAGCCGCCTGGATGAAATTGATTGGCCCATCGGTGTTTGCCATGCGCCTGGCGGCGGCCATGTTGGGCGTATTGACCGTGGCGGTGACATACCGTGTGGTGTACGAGCTGTTTGCCTCCTGCCTCCTGCCTCCTGCTCGCAAGAAGCAACCCCGCTGGGGCGCTTCGCGGGATGCAGGAGGCAAGATGGTGGCGCTGCTCGCCACGATCTTCATCGCCACCTCGTTCTGGCACGTGCTGATGAGCCGCCTCGGCTTTCGATCGATCGCTGAGCCGTTCATTCAGGCCCTGGCATTAGCTGCATTATTCCGTGGATTGCGGCTCAACCGCTGGGGATGGATTGCGATTGCCGGAGCGCTGATCGGCTTGAACCTTTACACATACCTCGCCGCCCGCTTGTTTCCTGCGGCGATGGCGGCTATCTTTTTCTTCCTCATCGCCTTCGATCGCGGACAGCGTAAGTTGCGCGTGATACAGTTCTTGGTGATGGCGCTGGCGGCGCTGATCGTCTTTGCGCCGCTGGGCGTGTACTTCCTCAACAACCCCGATGCTTTCCTCACGCGCATCCAGCAAGTGGCTCCGCGCGGTGATCAGGTTACGGCACTGCTGGAAAACGTGGGACGTGCGTTAGACATGTTTTTCCTCAGCGGCGACCCGTACATTCGCTTCAACCTGCCTGGCCGCCCGTTGTTCTCGCTGGCGTGGGGTGTGCTGTTCGTCATCGGCTTGATCATTGCAACGATCGGCGTGTTTCGCGGAAGAACGATCTGGCGTAAAACAGCCTATTTTAGCGTGACTGCCGTGACGTTCATCATGTTATTACCCACGGCGCTGGCGGTCAATGAGATCACGCCCAGCAATTTGCGCGCCATTGGGATGATGCCGTTGGTGTTTGTGTTCCCGGCGTTGGGCGTATGGTGGATTGCGAAAAGTCTGTGGACACGGATGAACACAGATGACTACAAATTGGTATTGAAACGGCAAAGGCCGTATATCCATTGGATTGTGTTGAGCGTGCTGCTGCTTGGCGCGGCAGAAACGGTCTGGACCTACTTCCGGGTGTACGTCAACGAACCGCAATTGTACGTTCAGTCTGATGGCGATCTGGCTGACATCGCATACTGGTTGAATCACCATGACACTGACGGCGAACCGGTGTACCTGGCCGCGCTGCATTATCGCCATCCCACCGTGGCCGCCTTGTCTGAAAAACACGGCGATCTCAGATCGATCGCAGGGAATCGAGCGATCGTACTGCCCGACGGGCCGGGCTATTTGTTCTTCTCACGCCTGGGCCTGCCCGACGAACAATGGCTGCAAAAAGTCTTACCCGACGCCGCGCTGCTGGACCAACCTCTCGCGCCTGATAGTGAGACGAACTATCGACTTTATCATCTCGACGCGCAGCCGGTAGTCACGCCGCTGGTGAAGCTGAATGTGAATTTTGGCAATGTAATTGAATTGATTGGATATGATGTGGAACACTCGCATCTTGAGCGGGGCGCAGCGGAGCCGAAGGATGCGTCTGTCACTCTCTACTGGCGCGTGTTGAACAAACCCGATCGCGGCGATTACTCGACGTTTGCGCAGCTGCGCGATGCGCGGGGGGTCCAGTGGGGCAAGGATGGCTCGTTCGATTATCCGGCGGAGCAGTGGACGCCTGGTGAGGTCATCGTCAATCGCCTCGATGTGCCGATCGGCGCGGGCGCGCCACCGGGCGATTACGAACTGCGCGTGGGCTGGTTCTCGCCAGAGACGAATAGACGATTGAATGTTGTTGCATCCGATGGCGGCTTTGGCGGCACGGTGGCGCGATTGTCGCCCATCCCAATCGATGGCACGACGACCGATGAGAAGCAGTTGAACATCGGCACACGGATCGATCGAGAAGTTGCGCCCGGCTTGAAGCTATTGGGCTACACACCGGCTACCCGCGAGGCGCAGACCGGCGCACCGATCGACGTGACGTTGTACTGGCAGCGCGACTTGCTGCTGAACGATGAACCTTTCACGCTGCAGTTGACTTCGTGCGGCTGCGCGAACCAACCCAAAACAACGACGGTCCTGACGACGACGTTCCCAGCGCAAGAGGCTTATTTCTCCGACCAATGGCGGCCCGGCGAGATCATGGCCGATCGTTATCGCTTGCGTGTGCCGTTCGAGACGGCGTCGGGCGAACACACGCTGGAGATCTTGATCGGGAATGAGCTACCAATTGCAGTGGGGGCCGTCAACGTGCGGCAGGGCGATCGGGTCTTGAGCGAGCCGCCGATCGATCAACGCGTGGACGCGAAGCTGGGTGATGCGATCGAGTTGGCGGGCTACCATCTGGATCGGATTGCTGAGGCGGTCAAGCTGACGCTGATCTGGCGTTCGCTCAAATCAATCGACGAAGATTACACGGTCTTCACGCACGTGCTGGACCGATCGGGACGGCAGATCGCCGGGAAAGACAATCAACCGGTTAACGGCACTTATCCCACTTCACATTGGATGCCGGGTGAATACGTGATCGACGACTACACGATTCCCGTCACGGCGGATGAATTCGAGATTGAAGTGGGAATGTACGATCCCGAAACCGGCGCGCGGTTGGGTGAGACGATCCGCTTGAAGTGAAGGTCGTCACACCGCACTGCACGCAGTGGGTGCACGTGTTGCGCGCATCCCGAGCGGAGCGATCAGTCGCGCAGCAATGCACTCCGTTCCCTGCAACGACGATTCTGTAATATACTTACCCCAACATTGCTTCAGCGGAGGATCTATGAGCACGGTCGAACCGACGCCGGTTGCTGCGCAGTCTGAATCGCACGCCTGCCCCAAGTGTGCGGGCAAGATGAACTTCGACGCCGTCAAGGGGATGTTGTTGTGTCCGTTCTGCGGGCACACCATGACGGTGCCGGCCGCCGAACAACAAGTGACCATTGCCGAACACGATCTGGCAGCCGCGTTGAAAGACGCTTCGGGCAAGGCGCTCGGTTACGGCACGCAGCTGAAGTCGATCAAATGTCAGAGCTGCGGCGCGGTGCTGAACGTGGAGCCGAACATCACGTCGACGAAGTGCTCATTCTGCGGATCGAATCAGGTGTTGGAGCAGCAGGTCGATCCCAATCTGTATCGGCCTGAATCGGTGGTGCCGTTTGCGGTGGACGATGGTCGCGCGCACAATCTATTCCGCGACTGGCTGGGCCGCGGCCTGTTTACGCCGAACGATCTCAAGCGCGAAGGCGGCGGACAAAAACTGCGCGGCGTCTATCTCCCTTTCTGGACATTTGACGCGCATGCGGAAAGCGACTGGCGCGCCGAGTCCGGCGATTACTACTATGTGACTGAATGGGTCACAGTAGTGCGCGACGGCAAATCGGTGCGTGAACAACAGCAAGTGCAAAAGACCCGCTGGTATTGGACCAACGGTGAGCATGCCGGCGACTACGACGATGTGCTGGTCTATGCCACGCGCAGCATTCCCACGAACATTCTGCAAAAAGTCTATCCGTACGATACCCAGCAGCTGGTGCCGTATCAGCCGCAGTATCTGTCCGGCTGGAGCGCGGAGTCGTATCAGGTGCCGCTGGCGGAAGCCTGGGAAGTGGGCAAGAATACCATCTATCAGCACGAGCGCAGCGCCTGCGACAGCGAAGTGCCGGGCGATACGCATCGCAACCTCAGCGTCAGCACGCAGTTATCCGATTTGACTTTCAAGCATGTGCTGCTGCCGGTGTGGGTCGCTTCGTATCGTTACCGCGATAAGACCTTCCGCTTCATGATCAACGGGCAGACCGGCCGCGTGGAGGGCGAGAAGCCCATCTCGTGGATCAAGGTGACGATTGCGGTGGTGCTGGCGGTGGTGATCATCGGCCTGTTGATCTATCTCTTCTCGCGGGCGGAGTCGGCGCAAAGCGGCGAGCTGTTGATGCTGAAGGAATACGCCATGCTGCACTTGCAGACGCCGGGCATGCCGTTGCTTTTGTGAGTGATGCATGATGCGCGGAACGTGATGCGTAAAACGTAAGCGTGAAGACCGCCTGGGTGAGTGGATCATCGAGGCGACGTGTTGAAGGACAGTAACGTGGAAACTGACATCAACTTCACTTTGCAGCAGCTCGGCCCTGTGCTCGCGGCGGTGATGCATGCCCTGTCGTTTCTGGGGACGGAAGATTTTCTGCTGCTGCTGGTGCCCTTCATCTTCTGGTGCGTGGATAGCGGCTTTGGCGCGCGCTTGCTGTTCCTGGTGGTGATTTCGGATTTTGTCAACGGCCTGCTCAAGTGGCTTTTCCATTTGCCGCGTCCCTACTGGGTCGATGCGCGCGTGAAGCCGTTGGAGTCCGAGATCAGTTACGGGCTGCCGTCCGGCCACACGCAGAGCGCCACAGTAGGTTGGGGCTATCTGGCGGTGCGCGTCAATCGTTGGTGGATGTGGTTGATCTCGGCGCTGGTCATCGTGAGTGTTGCCACCGCGCGCGTGGCGCTGGGCATGCACTTCGTGGGCGATGTGATCGGCGGGTTGATCGTCGGGTTGATTGTGCTGGTCGCTTTCGTATTGATCGAGCCGCGCGTCACCCGTTGGATCGCGCCGAAGCCGATCGGGTTTCAGATCACGACAGCCTTTATTGCTTCGCTCGCGATGATCGTGATCATCTTGTTCGTGCGATCGACAATCGGCGGGATCATAGACCCGATCGGGTGGGCGCAGCTCGGCGGCCCGATCGCGCCGCGCAGCCTCGATACGCTGGTCAGCGATGCGGCGATCGTGTTCGGGGCAGGCGCGGGATTGGCGCTGCTCAAGCGATCGGGCGGCTTCGATGCGCGCGGGCCGTGGGGTAAGCGGATTGTCCGTCTGGCGTTAGGGCTGATCGTGTTGATCGCCCTGCGCTTCGGCCTCGGCGCGATCTTCCCTCGTGAGCCGGAACTGGCCGGCGCGATCTTCCGTTACGTGCGCTATGCGATCATGGTGTTGTGGGCCACGTGGCTTGCGCCGTGGGTCTTCGTCAAACTGCGGCTGGCTTGAATGGTCAGACCGCGGAGGCGCTGGCACAAAATCGGTTCTCCTCAGATTGATGGGAGAGATGAGTAAGTTTGATTGATGATGTGTTATCCTCGAGCACTCAGGAGGTAACGAATGAAGACGCCCCTGTTGCTGAGTGCACCGACCAGAGTCATTCGCGATGCGGCGCGAGCCGTGAAACGAAAGGTGGGCCTGATGATCGAACGCGTGACCGCGGGAACCTTGAGTGCTTTGTTGGGATTGCCGGGTCTGGTGGTCACCGAATACGCCCTGGAGTCCCGTGCGGGGGAACGGGACGTGCTGCATGTCTTTGGCCAACCCGAACACGAAGTCGCGGTCTGCCCGACGTGTGGCCAAGTGAGTAGCGCGGTACATGACAGCGCCGAGCGATGCATTCGCCACCTGGATATTTGGGGCAAGGTGACTTTCGTGCATTTTCCGGCACGGCGCTTTGAATGCGGACTGTGTCAGAAGTCCTTCACCGAAGAGTGGTCTTGGATCGAAAGCCAACGGCGCGCGAGCACGGCGTAGGAGTTGCATATCTACGAGCAATGCCAGCACACCGATCACGCCGCGGTCGCGGCGCGGGAAGGCTGGCATGCGGAGACGGTGAAAACGATCTTCCTGCGTTGGGCCAAACGCGCCCGGCGGGAGCGCCCCGGTCTGGTGCGCGGCCGGGGCGTGGATGAGATTTCGTTGCACAAGGGGCATCAGCATTTTGCGATGGTGTTGTCTGATTTGGAACGTCATTGGGTGATTGCCGGCTTGCCCGAACGCAGTCAGGCGGCCTTTGAGACGTGGCTGGCTGGCCTGAGCGAAGCCGAACGGAAGGCCATTCGGGTCGTGGCCATGGATCTGTGGGGGCCGTACCGGGGGGTGGTGACCAGCCAACTGCCACACGCCGAAATCGTGGCCGACCGCTTTCACGTCACGAAACAGTTGAATGAAGCGCTCACCAAAATCCGGTGCAAGTTGCAGGCGGCCGCCGACCCGGCGGCCTACGAACTGCTCAAAGGCACGCGGTGGCTCTTGGTCCGACATCGCGCCGAATTGAAACCCGAAGAAGAGGTCCGGCTGCAGACGGCCTTGGCCGCTTTCCCGGACTTGCGTCGAGCGTATATGCTGAAAGAGCAATTTCGCACCCTCGCCGACAAAATTCAAGACCGGCCACGCGCCGAACGTTTCTTGCGCGCCTGGGTGTATGAAGCCGAGGCGTCGGGCTTGCCCCAACTGGTCAAGTTCGTCAAAACGTTGCGCAACTGGTGGGACGAGTTTTTGAATTACTTCAACGAAGGTTTCTCGAGTGGCGTCGTCGAAGGACTGAACAACGCCATTCGGGCCATTATCCGGCGCGCTTTTGGTTATCACGTCTTTGAGCATTTCCGGTTACAAGTCTTGGTCGAACAGGGTCAACTGACGGTTTCTCTCCCACCAATCTGAGGAGAACCACAAAATCTCCGAGGTCTTTGGTCGTGTTACAATTCTCCCCATGCGAATCCGGTTATTGTTGCTTACTTGCCTCCTGTTGTCCTGCCTCCTGCCGGTTGGCTTGGCACCCGTCTCCGCGCAGGGTGACGATGCAGCGCAAATCTTGGGACGCATCAATGCATTGCGCCAGCAGAATGGCCTGCTGCCGCTCGATCTGAGCAGCACTCTCATCGCGTCGGCGCAGCGGCACAGCGACGATATGGCCCGCACCGGTAACGTCGATCACACCGGCTCGGATGGATCATCGATCGATTCGCGCATTCTCGCTGCGGGTTACGGCCGCTGGCGTGACTTTGGCATCTGGGGCGAGAATATTTACGGCGGGCAGCTGGCCAGTGTCGATGCGGCGTGGGATTTCTGGACCGGCTCGCAAGTTCATCGCGGCAACATCCTGAAGCCGCGCTATCGCGAGATCGGCATCGGCGTGGGGCGCAGCGATAATGGCACCTATTACACGCTAAACTTTGGTGCGCAGCCCAATGTGCTGCCGTTTTTTGTCACGGGCAGCGCACCAGTGGTGACGCTGCTGTTGACGAACGAAAACGACATCACCACGGGTGAAGGGGTGGCAGTGATGGGACAGGCGACGCAGGTGCGTATCGCCGAGGGATTGGACACGAGCAGTGCTGCCTGGCAGCCGTGGGCCCAGACCAGTCCATTTCAACTTTCAGATCTAGCCGGGCAGAAAACCATCACCGTCGAATACAAAGATGAATTAGGGCGCGGCACCAAATTCTCGCGCACGATCAACGTCTCCGATCTAGGATCGGCCACGGCCACGCCAACACCGACGGAAACGGCCGCAGCCACTGCTGAAGCGAGTGTGACTCCGACAGCGACCGGTACACCGGCGCCCACGTCTACTGGTACAACAACGCCCACTCCGGCCCCAACGGCCACCCCTCAGCCGTCAGACACGCCGACAGCTCTGCCGACCGCTGTACCTCCGCCGGTGGAGACTCCTGCCGTTCAAGCAACAACGGTTGCGCTTGCCGTGGAACCCACTGCAACCCCTGCGCCGATCGCTTCACCCACGACGAGATTGGCCGCGACTCCGCAGTTGATCGCTGCCAACCTGGCGACATATCCTGCCGCCTCGCGGGTAACGCCGCCTGCGCCGCAGCCTGCGCCGCCCGATCGGCCCTTGTTCGATTTTGCCGGTGCTCCCGGTCTCAACACAGTTGCGATTGTGATCGGCTTGCAAGCGGTAGCGCTGGTCGTCGTGGGTGTGGTCATCGTGGCGCGCGTGCGAAGACGATCGTAGTGCATGGTGCGCAGTGCGTGTGGCGGGTGCTATAATGAATTTGGCCCATCATTCACGCAAGGAATAGTCATGATCAAGCTCATCGCCCTCTACAAAAAGCCCGCCGACGTTGACGTCTTCGAGCAGCATTACGCGCAAATCCATATTCCCTTGGTTGAAAAGATCCCCGGCATCCGCAAGACCGAATGGACCCGCTTCCTAGCCTCACCGCAAGGCGAAGCGCCTTACTACATGATGTACGAGATGTACTTTGACAGCATGGAATCCTACAAGGCTGCCATGAAATCGGAAGAGAACAAGGCCGCCGGCCAGGATTTGATGTCGTTTGCGAAGGACAGCGTGACGCTGATGGTGGCGGAAACCTATGAAGATGAAATTCGAAAATGACCGATGACAGAGCGCCTCTATGCGGGGCAGCCCGCCGAGTCTATTGATTTTCAATACATTTTGTATCGCAAAGCGGATCGGGTGGCGACGATCACGTTCAACCGGCCTGAGGTGTTGAACTGTGTCAACTATCCAATGCTGATGGAGCTCGCGACAGCCTTTCATGATGCGTCGTTCGACGATGCCATTGCGGTTGTAGTGTTGACGGGCGCGGGCGATCGCGCGTTTTGTACGGGTGCAGACATGAAAGAGCAGCGGCAGTTCGTGGAACGCCCGCGCGATTACTATAAATGGATGGGCGCGTTCATTGAGGCGCACGAGAAGCTGCGCAACGTGGGCAAGCCGACCATCGCGCGGCTTAACGGCATCGTGGTGGGCGGCGGCAACGAGTTCAACCTGTCCTGCGATCTGGCCATTGCGGCGGACGACATCTACATTCGTCACGTCGGCGCGAGTCACGGCTCGGTGGCCGCGGCGGGCGCGACGCAATGGCTGCCCTTGATGGTAGGCGAGAGACGAGCGCGCGAGATTCTGATGTTGAACGAAGAGATTCCGGCGCGACAAGCGTTGGAGTGGGGGCTGGTCAATCGCGTGGTGCCGCGCGCGCAATTGGATGACGCCGTGAGCGAGATGGCGCAAAAGTTGATCGCCAAGTTCCCGGAGATCATGCGCTATACGCGGCAGCAGTTGAATTTCTGGAAGGACTTCGCGTGGCACATGACCATCGGCCATGCGCGCGACTGGCTGGCGATCCACAACACTTCGACTGAGGTGCTGGAGGGCATGCAAGCCTTTCAGGACAAGCGCCAACCCGATTACGTCGCGTTGCGCGATCGAGCGGAGGAAGATCGTGCACCGGAATATCCGCACGGCGCACCGACGCGATCGTGTCCGCAGTGCGGCGCAAAGCATCTGCCAGCACAGTTTGAGTTTTGCGGGAAGTGCGGAGGCAAACTCTCTTGAACTTCACTGATAAAGTCGTGCTGGTCACAGGCGCAGGACGTGGCATCGGCAAAGCGATCGCGATCGCTTTTGCGCAGGCCGGGGCGCGCGTGGCCGTCAACGACATCAATCCTGAGTCGTGCACCACCACAGCCGATGAGATCACCGCCTCCAGCGGACAAGCCCTGGCGTGTCACGCCGACGTGGCGAATAAGCTCGCCGTGCAGTCGATGCTGATCGATATTGAAGATCGCTGGGGGCGCGTCGACATTCTGATCAACAACGCGGGCGTGGAGCCACACAAGCCGATTATGCAACTCGACGAATGGGATTGGAATCGCACCATCGACGTGAACTTGAACGGTGCGTTCCTCTGCTCGCAGAGCGTGGGGCGTATGATGCAGCAACAAGGCGGTGGCGCGATCGTCAACATCGCGTCGATCGCCGGTCGGTCGGCAGGCCTGCGCGACCGATCGGCTTACGTGGCAAGCAAGACCGGCCTGATCGGTTTCACCAAGGAATGCGCGCGTGAGTTCGCCGCCTACAACATCCGCGTCAACGCCGTGTGCCCCGGCGTGATCATCACCGAAATGACGACGCATCTGCGCGAGAACGAAGCGCAAATGAAAAAATGGCTGGAAGATATTCCGTTGGGCCGTCTGGGTGATCCCGAGGACGTGACCGGCCTCGTATTGTTCTTGTGTTCCGCTGCAGCGCGTTACATCACCGGCCAGGCCATCCACGTGGATGGCGGCAAAGTGATGCTGTAGCAATGATCAATCCCACCCCGCTTCGCTGCGGGGACTGCGTGACAAGTGACAATGACAAAGGAGTTCTTTGAGGAATAAACGTTCCCCGCTGCTCGCTGTGATTCTGTTGTTTGCCGTGCTGCTGCTCATCGCGGCGCCGCTGCTGATCCGGCAGAGCATCCTGCCGCAGGCTCCGGTCGATGACAGCCGCCTGATCGAGTACCGCAATCCCGCGTTGGGCTTTCGCCTGCTGCGCCCCGAAGTGTGGGAGATATCGGAAGACGAGAACCTGATTCTGAGCGGCGTCTCAGAGACCATGGACGCGGTGGCTTTTGTGCCAAAAGATCCGCCCAATACGTTCCTTATCATGTATGTGCAGACTTTGTCGACCACTGAGACGTTAGACACCTATGCGGCGCGGCAGGTGGCCGACTTGCAGAACAATGACAGCCAGATGAGGTTCTCGCTGCCCAAGCCGGTGAAGATCAACGGGCTGGATGCGCTGGAAACCGAAGCGATCAGCAACGTGAACGGCGAGGCGCGCCAACTGCGCATGATCATGCTGCTGAACGGGCTGCGCGCCTATGCCCTCACCTACTTCGGGCCGGTGGAGGGTACCGCGCGGCAGCGCTTCCAGAGCATGGTCGATTCGTTTGAGTTCGTAAGGTAAGTTAGTGAGATTCGTGTGACGAGAGCACCGCATCGCATGTGTTCGTGTACAAACCAACCAGGAGGAAGCCATGCGACTCAATCACAAGCTATTGCCGATGATCGACTATCACAAGGCAAAAGAGTTGATGTGGGATCCGCGCCAGGTCGATTGCGCGCAGGACAGGCGTGACTGGACGGCCATGTCGGTCGAGGAACGCGCTCTGATCCTGCGCGTGGGTGCGCTGTTCCACGCGGGCGAGGAAGCCGTGGCGCACGATCTGGCCCCGCTGTTGGTGGCCGTGCGCCGCGAGGGTGGCCACATCGAAGACGAGTTCTTCCTGGCGACGCAAATCTTCGAAGAGGCCAAGCACATGGAATTCTTCGATCGCTGGTTTGACGAAGTGGTAGGCGGCGAAGTTGATCTGGCGTCATTCCTCGGCGAGAACTACGGCACGATCTTCTATCAGGTGCTGCCCGAAGCGCTGAACCGCCTGCTGATCGACAACTCCGCACTGGCGCAGGTGGAAGCCAGCGTGGTCTATCACATGATCATCGAAGGCGTGCTGGCCGAGACGGGTTATCACGGTTTCTATCAAGCGCTGAAGGGCCGCCAGCTGCTGCCGGGTCTGGTGCAGGGCATCGAGCTGGTGCAGCGCGACGAGGCACGGCACATCGCCTTTGGCGTGTACTTCTTGCAGCGACATGTGCAGGCCCAGCCCAAACTGTGGGACGTGATTGAAGACCGCATGAGCGAACTGCTGCCAGCGGCGCTCGACATCGTGGGCGATGTGTTCATCCCTTACGGCGACGAAATCCCCTTCAACCTGGACGTGGCCGAGATGGTGACCTATGCCAGCGCGCAGTTCAACAAACGCTTGCGCGCCATCGAACGGGTCCGGCAATAATCGATTAACAACACCTGCACTTGAACCACAAGCGGTTATGTGCGGTGCAAGTGTGATTAATGAGCAAAGCAGAAAAGCCTTGTGAGCGTGTGACAGTGCCCTCGCAAGGTTTTTCTTTTAGGCCGCATCGTCATATAATGAAGTCATTGATCCTGATTCACTGATCCCTGATACTCATGCTTGGTCAAATCCTCGGCGACTACGAACTGCTGCAAGAAATCGGACGTGGGCCGTCCGCCACGGTCTACACTGCGCGCCAGCATCCTGTTGAGCGTTACGTCGCCGTCAAAGTCTTTGAGCCGCAGTCGCGTGAAGTGGCTGCGCGTCTCAAGGAACTCTACGCCCGGATCGAGCAGCTCGATCACACGCACATTTTGCCCGTCTACAATCTGGGCCGCTGGCAAGATCGCCACTACTGGGTCATGCGTTATATGCCGGCCGGCTCGCTCAAGACGCGCTTGGGCAAGCAGCGCCTGACGCTCGAGGAAGTCGATCGAATTTTGCCTCAGATCGCCAGCGCGCTTGATCATGCGCACGGCCACGACGTCATTCACGGCGATCTCAAACTCACCGACGTGCTGATCGATCACGCCGGGCAGGCCTTTGTCACCGATTTCGGGACGGCCGTCGCGCTAAGTCGATCGGTCTCCACCTTCCGCGCGCCTGAGGTTTGGCGCGGCGGCGCGCCCGATGTGCGCACTGATATCTACGGCCTGGGTGCGATCTTGTATGAGTTGTTGACTCTGCACCCACCGATCGAGCCGCCTGCCCCGGATGAAGAGCGAGCCAATCGGCGGTTGGTGCCGCCCGCGCCCAGCACCCTCAACACCAAATTGCCGGCCGCGCTGGATGCCGTGGTGTTGAAAGCGCTCGCCGTCGATCCTGATCAACGCTATCAAACACCCGGCGATCTGGTGGATGCTTACGGGCAGGCGCGCCTGGGCAAGAAAGCGGCCCCGATCGCTGCCGCGGCGTCGATCGCGGCCGTTGCTGTGGCGAACTCGCGCGTGCGGCGAGTGAGCGCGCGCCGCGCTGCACCGGAGAAAAGCAAACGCTGGAAGATCGCTGGATTGATCGGCGGGATTTTGATCGGGCTGATTGTGATCCTGGCGGTCATCGCGCTGGCCTCGCAAACACCGGCGGCGGTATCACCCAGCCCGATCGGAACACCGGCCCCAACGGCAACCCGTGCAGTGATCCCGACGGCGACGAACACATCCGCGCCGTCTCCTACGCCCACGATTCTGCCTGCAACCTCGACCGGTGAACCGACGGCCACGGTGACCCGTGCGGCGACGTCGACGGCGACCACCTTTCCCACGCGCGTTGTCACGCGAGTCTTGCCCACTAGAACACCAGCCGTGTCCATCGCGCCGCTGACGCTGGCCTTTCCGCGCAGTGAAGCACGCGATCGATTGTCGTTGACGTTCCGCACTTCCGTGCTGCCCGCCGATGCCGGCATCATCGGCACTTTGTCACTAGCCGTGCCCGCGCTTGAGCCGCTGGTGATCAATCGAGATCTGGCGCAGGTCGGATCGGGTGAGCAAGTGCTGCGTGTAGGCATGACGATCAATTGCGGTTCGATCATCGAGCCGATCGTATCGGAGCAAGTCGTCTTGACGATCCAGGATGACGCTGGGCAGGTCTTGTTGACCCAGCCAGTGGATTACGAGAAGCGCTGGTGTCAGTGAACGATTAACCTCCCGGAGCCTGCCAGGCTCCGGGAGGTTTGTGAATCGAGGAGCCTACCATGGAATACACGCTGATTCTTACGTCTGTCGTCGAGCGCGCAGGGCTGATCCAGATTAATCGGCTGCAGCAACTTAACGCGCTGAATGCCATCGTCATGGAAGAACTCGCCGTAGCGCTGGAGGAATTTGATCGTGATGAACAGGTGGGGTGTATCGTGATCACCGGCAGTCAGCGCGCCTTTGCGGCGGGGGCCGACATTAAAGAGATGGTCGACGCCACGGCAGTCGAGATGTTGCAGCGTGACAGCATCGGGCGCTGGGATCGTATTAGGAAGATCAAGAAGCCCGTCATTGCTGCGGTCTCCGGCTTCTGCCTGGGCGGCGGCTGCGAACTGGCCATGGCCTGCGATCTGATCGTCGCATCGGAATCGGCGCAATTCGGCCAGCCGGAGATCAACCTCGGCGTGATTCCAGGCGCGGGTGGCACGCAGCGTTTGACGCGCGCCCTGGGCAAGAGCAAAGCGATGGAGATGATCCTGACCGGTCGTTACCTGACGGCGCGCGAAGCCGAACAGTTTGGACTGGTGACGCGCGCGGTGCCGGTGGAAGTCTATCTGGACGAAGCGTTGAAACTGGCCAACGAGATCGCGGCGCGGCCACCCGTTGCGGTGCGCTTTGCCAAGGAAGCCATTAACAAGGCCTATGAAACGTCGCTCAGCGAAGGGCTGGAATTCGAACGGCGGCTGTTTTACTTCTTGTTTGCCACGGACGATCAAAAAGAAGGCATGCGCGCTTTTGTCGAGAAACGCAAAGCCGACTGGACGGGAAAGTAGCCATCTAGACCTGTCGGGTTCTCACAGCTCGACAGGTCTTTTTCATTGACAACCTTTCCGCTCGGTGATATGGTTTTGTTGCTGCTCACTTTACCCCAAGGAATATGCTATGTTTTCGATGCTTCCTGCTGATTACCGCCACTTCATACACTGGACGTGGCCGCAGTTTGAGCCGTATTACAAAACCCTGAACGAACGATCGTTGTCAGCCGACAACGTCACGGCGTGGCTGGCCGACTGGTCGCACATTTCCCGGATGGTGCAAGAAACCTATTCGCGTCTGCACGTCGCCACGACGCTCAACACCGCCGACGCGGAGGCAGAAAAGCGCTATCTCACGTTCATCGGCGAAATCTATCCGCAGGTAGAGGCGGCCGAGCAAAAGCTGAAGCAGAAATTACTGGGCAGTGGATTGGAACCGGCGGGCTTTGAAATACCGCTGCGCAATATGCGCGCCGAAGCAGCCTTATTCCGCGAAGCCAACCTGCCGCTGCTGGTCGAAAATCAAAAGCGGGGATCGGCGTACAACAAGATCATTGGCGCGCAGACGGTGCAGTGGGACGGGCAGGAACTGACACTGCAGCAAATTCGCCCCATCGCACAGCATCCTGATCGGGCGGTGCGAGAACGCGCGTGGCGGCTTGCCTCAGATCGCTGGCTGGCCGATCGAGCGGCGATCAATGAGCTGTGGACGAAGACGGTGCCGCTGCGCAAGCAGATCGCGCTCAACGCCGGTTGCGCGGACTATCGCGAGTATCGCTGGCGCGAGATGCTGCGCTTCGATTACACCCCCGCCGATTGCGAGACGTTTCAGGCCGCGATCGAAGAAGTGGCCGTGCCCGCCGCCAATCGCATTTATGCACGGGCCAAACAGCGTCTGGGTGTGAGTAGTGTGCGCCCGTGGGACTGCGATGTTGATCGCGATCCATTGAGCTACCCGACATTGCGGCCCTTTGAGAACATCACCGATCTGATGGAGAAGTCGGAAGAAATATTCCAGCACGTCGACCCACAGTTGGGCGAGTACTTCGCCATCATGCGCCGCGAAGGACTGCTCGATCTGGACAACCGCAAAGGCAAAGCACCCGGCGGCTACTGCACGGACTTTCCGGTTGCGCAGCGGCCCTTCATTTTCATGAATTCTGTCGGCGTGCGCGGCGATGTGCGCACGATGCTGCACGAAAGCGGTCACGCCTTTCACGTCTTTGAGACGAATCACCTGCCGTACATTCAGCAACTGCAGGTTACGATGGAATTTGCCGAAGTCGCGTCCATGTCGATGGAGTTGCTGGCTGCACCGTATCTCTCGCAAAAGTTCGGCGGTTTCTACACCGAGCAGGAAGCCGCGCGCGATCGCGTGGAGCACCTGGAGCGCATCATTTTGTTCTGGCCGTACATGGCCGTGGTCGATGCGTTCCAGCAGTGGGCGCACACGCAGCCCGACGGGATCGATCCGGCGGCCTGTGATGCGAAGTGGACGGAACTGCAGCAGCGCTTCATGCCCGGCGTCGATTGGAGCGGTCTGGAGACGGAGATGATGACGGGCTGGCAGCGCAAGCAGCACATTCATCGCGCGCCGTTTTATTACGTGGAATACGGCCTGGCGCAGTTGGGCGCGGTGCAGGTCTGGCGCAATGCTTTGAAAGATCAAGCCATGTCGCTGACCAATTATCGCCAGGCTTTATCGCTGGGGGGAACGAGATCATTGCCGGAATTGTATGAGGCCGCAGGCGTCAAGTTTGCCTTTGACTCCAACACGTTGCGTGTAGCAGTGGAATTAATTAAAAGTGTGATCGCGCAGTAGGCAGCAGATGAAAACTTGTCTGGTGTTAGGTGCAACGGGATTCATCGGTGGGCACATCGCGCGCGAGGCGGCGGCGCGCGGCTGGCAGGTGCGCGCGCTGCGACGCGATCCCAATTCCGTCGGCGCGATCGGCGATGTGCATGTGAAGTGGGTTACTGGTAATCTTGCAGATCGATCAGCGCTGCTCGAAGCGATGCGTGATTGCCACGTGATCTTTCACAGCGCAGGCGCGTATCCGCATGGAACGCGGCAGATCGATCGGGATGTGCAGAGCGCGCTGGGTGAGATGCGCAACGTGATCGCGGCGGCGCGTGAAACCAAACCCGATCGGCTGATCTATACGAGTTCGTTTACGACAGTCGGCTTACCGGGTGAGCCCCATCGGCTGGCCGACGAGCGCGATCTCTATCGACCCGGTACAGCGGGCGATGCTTACTATGAAGCGAAATGGGCGATGGAAGTGGAAGCGCTGAACTCCGGCCTGCCGATTGTCACGCTCAACCCGGCGGCCGTCTTCGGTCCCGGCGATGTGCATCTGGCCGTCAGTGAGATCGTGATCATGGCGGCCAAAGGCCGCGTGCCGTTCTACTTCGATGCGACCTTCGGCGCAATCGACGTGCGCGACGTCGCCGCCGCGCATCTGAACGCGGTGGAACGCGGTCGAGTGGGCGAACGCTATATTCTCAGCAATCACAACATGACGTTGAAAGATGGGCTCGTGCTGATCGCGCAGGCCGCAGGCCGCAAGCCGCCGTCGGTTCACCTCGGGCCACCGTTGTTGAATGCCATCATCGCCATCGGCAAATATTTACCGGGGGGCACGATCGGGCATCTGCGCACCATGCGTTTCTGGCAGCCACTGAACAACGGCAGAGCGGTGGCCGAACTGGGGCTGCCCTCGCGGCCATTGGCGGATACTTTGCGTGATGCCCTGGCGTGGTTTAAAGCGAACGGGTATTTGTAACAACCATCTCGCAACGTCACCGCAATGAATTGCCAACAGTGCGGCCAGAATCCATATGGTATAATTTTTCTGGAGACGTAGCAAAGGAGTAATACATGACTTATACTGAACCCGAAATGATTTCCATTATTGAAGGACCGCCGCCAGAGTTCTTGCTGGCGCAAGATACCTGGTCGATGTCGGTGTGGGAAGGGCAAATGCCGCGCGCTGTGGGTATCTGCCAGATGCGCACCTTCAATGCCCATAATTTAATGGATCGCTGCCATCGGGCGTGGGGCGAAGGCCGCCCGGTGCACCTGGATTTTCCGCAGATGGACGGCTTGCGGCAGGAAGTGGAAGTGCTGGCCGCCAAGCCCGGTCGCGTCGAAGAAGGTGATCTGATCTACCTGTGGGTTGCCGTGCCGCGCGAAGCGGCTATCATCGACGGGGCCGATGACGAATCCGGCGACAGCGACGATGCTGATTCGTATGCGTAGCGTGTAATGCATCACGCGTCTTAAGCGACTGGATAGTCGAGCAACCGACTATCCAGTTTTCTTTGGAGCACTCACGATGAATTTGATTCCAGAACGATTGCACGATCTCCTGTCACCTGAAAAGAAAGCGTTTGCTTCATTGGCCTTGACGCTGGCCAACAGCTCACCGCAGGTCACGCCCATTTGGTTCGGCTGGGACGGGACGCACATCATCCTTAACACGGCGCGCGGGCGCGTGAAAGACAAGGTGATGCATCGCGGCGGCAGGGTGGCACTGTTGATCATGGATCCCAGCGATCCTTATCGCTATCTGCAAATTCGCGGGCCGGTGGTGGATGAAACAGAAGAGGGCGCCTACGACGTCATTTGCGATCTGCGCTTGAAATACCGCGGCGATCGCAACTACCCCAAGACTCCTGGGGAGATCCGTGTGACGTACAAAGTGCTGCCCGAGCAAGTATTCCCCAAGAATTAAACGACGAGGCCGCTGAACTTCAGTGGCCTCGTTATCATTACAAAGTTTTCATTCCCGCGTGCTTTTGGCGGGAATCCACCGGACTATCAGCCGGATTTGCCAATCGTCAGCCTGGATGCCCGATAGAAGCACTCGGGTATGACGACTCGCAAACCAAACTGGAACTTACCTTAGAGGCGGATGTAGCGCTTCCACTCCTGTCGAATGTCCGAGGTCATGATCAGGTAGTTGGTGCGCGGAATCTTAGGCTCGTAGTTCGGATTGAAGAAACGCATGCCCGCTTCGTGCATCGATCGGCCGCCTTTGCGCTGCTGGCATTTGGGACAAGAAGCCACGGTATTGCCCCAGGTATTGGGCGGAATCTTCTGCGCGCGGCATTGCCACTGCGGCGTCACGTGATCGACGGTCTCTTCGTGCGGGTGCATCTTCCGGCCGCAGTATTGGCAGGAGTGATGATCGCGAGCCAGCACGCCGCGCCGGCTCCAGCCCACGCCGCGCCGCGGCACGTTCACGTAGTAGCGCAGGCGCAGCACGCTGGGCATGGGCTGGCGGAAATGCGCCGAGCGCAGCTCGCGCCCCGGCATGGCTTCGATGACCTCCACCTTGCCGTCCATTAGCAGGCCGATCGCTCGGCTCAGCTTCACGACGGCCAGTGGCTCGAACGATGCGTTAAGCAAAAGAACATTAACCACGATGACGCTCCTACGTCTCTGACTCCCCTGCCTATTCTAATCGATCCAAATCAGTTGTGCGTTAAATCTCCATGAGATTTCGCCAGCAAAAGTATAACAGAAGAATCGAAATGCGCCAAAAATGACGTTGACGCCCACTGCGTCACGCGGTACACTAGCAATCGAGTTTCGACAGGTTGTGCGCCGCTCACGTACCAGGGAGAAGTCATGGCCTATTCCACCATCCTCTACGATCTTGCCGACGGCGTCGCCATTCTCACTTTCAATCGTCCCGAGGTGCGAAATGCCTTCAATGATGTGCTGGCCGAGGAAGCGCAGGCCGCCTTGAAGAGGGCTGAACGCGATGAGGCTGTCCGCTGTGTAGTAATCACCGGCGCGGGGCAGGGCTTCTGCGCAGGTCAGGATTTGGCGGCGGTGCGCGATCGCGGCGAAGAAGCCTCCTTTCGTGATCATCTGCAGAAGACCTACAACCCGATCGTCATGAAGCTGCGCTCGATCGAGAAGCCCGTGATTGCGGCAATCAACGGTGCGGCCGCCGGCGCGGGCTGGGGCATCGCGCTGGCCTGTGATATTCGTTACGCTTCAGACACGGCCAAGTTCCGGCTGGCCTTCAGCGGCATCGGCCTCGCGCCGGATTCGGGCACCTCGTTCTTCTTGCCGCGAATGATCGGTCTGGGACGCGCGCTTGAGTTAGCCTACACGAACGATGTGCTGGATGCCAACAGCGCGTTTGCTCTCGGTCTCGTCAATAAGGTCTTTCCTTCCGATCAGCTGCTGCCCGCCACGCTGGAACTGGCGCGCAATCTGGCGCAGGCTCCCACGCGCGGCCTGGGCTTGACCAAGCGCGCCATGAACTACGCGCTCAAGGCCAGTCTCGATGAAGCGTTGGATTACGAAGCGCATGTGCAGGAAATCGCCGGGCGCACGGTCGATCATCACGAAGGCGTGCAGGCCTTCCTCGAAAAGCGTAAACCTAACTTTATAGGAAAGTAGCCAACATGGAAACCACCTGGCGTCCTGTCCTGATCGTCGAAACTGAAAAGCCCTACTGGAAACCGCTGCAGCAATTCGTGAAAGATGAGCGCAAAAAATATACGGTCTTTCCGCCGGACAAAGATGTCTTTGCCGCGCTGCATCTGACGCCGTATGAAAAAGTCAGCGTGTTGATCTTGGGCCAAGATCCGTATCACGAAGTAGGGCAGGCGCACGGCCTCTGCTTTTCAGTGCGACCTGACGTAGCGATTCCGCCGTCGCTGCAGAACATCTACAAAGAACTGCACGACGATCTGGGCTGCACGATTCCCAACCACGGTTATTTGACAGCGTGGGCCGAGCAGGGAGTGCTGCTGCTCAACGCCGTGCTGACCGTGCGCGCGCACCAGGCCAATTCGCATCAGGGCAAAGGCTGGGAGAATTTCACGGACGCCATCATCCGCGCGGTGAACGAGAAACCCGATCGGGTGGTGTTCGTGTTGTGGGGCGCGTATGCGCGAAAAAAGAAGCCGCTGATCAATACCACGCGGCATGCGATTATCGAATCAGCGCATCCCTCGCCCTTATCAGCGGCCAACGGCTTCTTCGGCAGCCGGCCCTTCTCGAAGATCAATGCGGCCTTGCGTGAAGCAGGCAAGCCGGAGATCGATTGGCAGATTCCGGATCTCTAACGAGTAACGCGTGACGAGTAGTGGTTCATTGCGCTGTTACTCATTACTCGTTGGAGCCGGGACAGATTCACACTGAAAGAGGACCCCGGCACATGGACATGATCGGCATCATCGGCGCGGGCACGATGGGGAACGGCATTGCTTACGTGGCGGCGAGTCATGGCCATGACGTAGTCATGTATGATGTGCAGCTTACTCTGGCGCAGCGCGGTTTTGATGCGATTCGGGCTACCTTGCAGCGGCATGTTGACAGGAAGAGGATCGACCCAGCGGCGATGCAGGCCACACTCGATCGAGTGCAGCTCACTGCCGATCTGGGCGACATGGCGCGCGCGGCGTTGGTCATTGAGGCGGTGCCGGAAGACCTGGCCTTGAAGCGCGACATCTTTCACGCCCTCGATCATATTTGTGATCCGGAAGCATGGTTGTGCAGCAACACTTCTTCGCTGTCGATTACCACTTTAGCGGGTGCGACCAAGCGCCCCGATCAAGTCGCCGGGCTGCACTTCTTCAATCCCGCACCGATGATGGCGCTCATTGAGGTGGTGCAGGGCGATCGGACGTCTGAAGCCACGATCGGCTATCTGGTCGATCTGGCGCGGCGCTGGGGAAAAACCCCGATCGTCACACGCGACACGCCGGGCTTCATCGTCAATCGCGTGGCGCGACCCTTCTATGGCGAAGCGTTGCGCCTGCTCGATCATCAAGTCGCCGACGTCGAGACCATCGATCGGGTGATGAGGTCCGCCGGCTTCAAGCTGGGGCCGTTCGAATTGCTGGACCTCATTGGACTAGATGTGAACCTGGCCGTAACAAAATCGATCTACGATGCCTACTTCCACGAACCACGCTTCAAGCCTCATCCTCGGCAGCAGCGCATGGTCGACGCGGGCCTGCTGGGGCGTAAGTCACAACGCGGTTTCTACGAATATTCAACCGAAATTTGACATTCAGGGTATTGACAGCGCCTTGCTTCACGTCCTATAATACGACCAGCGCAAACCGGTTTGTTTCCTCTAGCCCCGTAGCCCTCTTAATTTCAACTGATGGAGCGCGATATGTTCAGCGCCATGCTGGTACCTATTGCAACTACTCTCAGCATCTCCGCGAGTGTGCGGTGGATGCCGTGATCGATTTCTGGTGGGAGGTGTCATCGACCCGACAACTAGCTGAGCTCTCTTCACATCAAAGATCTTTAGCCCAAACGAAATGCCCACTCTCTCCCTGGAGGTAAACTTCTCATGCAGAAACACAAAGTGTTTGTCTGGTTGACCGTCGTTTCATTGATCTTGGGTGTTCTGCCAATAAGCGCACTGGCTCAGCCGCAAACTGCTGCAAGTGTGGCTGCGCATACACCTAATCCGGCCAGCGTTACCATCGCCGGGTCCCTTCAAAGTGAATTGGGCTGCGCGGGTGATTGGGACCCGGCCTGTGCAGCCACTCATCTGACCTACGATGCGACGGATGATGTCTGGCAAAGAACCTGGACCGTGCCGGCTGGTGGCTGGGAATACAAAGCGGCACTCAACGATAGCTGGACCGAGAATTACGGTCTCCACGCTGCGCCCGGTGGAGCCAACATCCCGCTCTCGCTTGGCTCGGATACGTCCGTCAAGTTTTACTACGATCACAAGTCTCACTGGATCACCGACAACAGGAATTCGGTGATTGCCGTTGCGCCGGGCAACTTCCAATCCGAGTTGGGTTGTCCAGGCGACTGGCAGGCTGACTGTCTGCGCTCCTGGCTGCAAGACTCTGATGGTGATGGCATCTACACGTTCGAAACGACTGTCTTGCCCGCGGGATCTTATGAAGGCAAAGTGGCCCTCAATGAGAGTTGGGATGTGAACTACGGCCAAGGTGGAGTGCAGGGCGGCGCCAATATTCCGTTCGTGGTCCCTGTGGCCAATGCGGTAGTCACCTTCAGCTACGATGCCGCTTCGCACGTGTTGACGATTCAAGTCGTGCAGCCCGGGACAACCGTCACGCTGGCCGGCAGCCTGCAATCTGAATTGGGCTGCGCCGGCGACTGGGATCCGGCCTGTGCTGCGACTTACCTCAACTATGACGCCAACGACGATGTATTCCAGCGCGCGTTCACTGTCCCTGCGGACAGCTATGAATACAAAGCTGCGCTAAACAACAGCTGGGCTGAGAATTACGGCAAGAATGCGCAATTCAACGGCGCTAACATCGTGCTCAGTGCCGATGGCGGCCTGGTCAAGTTTTACTACGATCACAAATCGCATTGGATCACGGACAACAAGAATTCAGTGATTGCCGTGGCGCCCGGCAACTTCCAATCGGAACTGGGCTGCTCGGGCGATTGGGATCCAGGTTGTCTGCGCTCGTGGCTGCAGGACCCTGATGGGGACGGCACTTACGTCTTCTCCACCAATGCGCTGCCACCCGGTAACTACGAAGGCAAGGTAGCGCTCAACGAGAGTTGGGATGTCAACTACGGCGCAGGCGGCGTGCAGAACGGGGACAACATCCCCTTCACCGTCACCAACCAGGGCGACAAGATCACCTTCAGTTGGGACAGCGCGACCAAGGTGCCGACCATCGCCGTGGAACCGCTGCCACTGGCGGATTTGGCTAGCATCGCCCAGCCGCCCGCGCGCAACCCGATCCAGGACGACGTCTTCTACTTCGTTATGCCGGACCGCTTCGCGAACGGCAGCCCGGCTAACGACACGGGCGGGCTGAGCGGCGACCGCCTCGTCACCGGTCTGGACCCCACCGACAAGGGCTTCTATCACGGCGGCGACCTGGCCGGTCTCATCTCCAAGCTGGACTACCTGGACAATATGGGTGTCACCGCCATCTGGATGACGCCGGTCTTCAAGAACAAGCCGGTACAGGGCTCCGGCGCGGACGTCTCCGCCGGGTATCACGGCTATTGGACCACGGATTACACGCAGTTCGATCCGCACTTCGGCACCAACGCCGAGCTGCAGGCGCTGATCGATCAGGCCCATGCGATGGGGATCAAGGTCTTCTTCGACATCGTCACCAACCACACGGCCGACGTCATCCAGTATGCCGAGAATCAGTATCAATACCTCTCGAAGGCCGAACACCCCTACTACGATGCCGACGGGCTGCCCTTCGACGACCGCGACTACGCCGGCACGCCCGACTTCCCCCCGCTGGATCCGGCAATTAGCTTCGCGTACACACCTGTTGTGCCACCCGCCGAGGCCACCGTCAAGGTGCCGGCGTGGCTGAATAACCCCATTTACTACCACAACCGCGGCAACTCGCAGTTCGCGGGCGAGAACTCGCTCTACGGCGATTTCTTCGGCCTGGATGATCTCTTCACCGAGCACCCGGTGGTAGTGAATGGGATGATCGATATCTTCAAGTACTGGGTCACGAACTACGGCGTCGACGGCTTCCGCGTTGACACGGTGAAGCACGTCAACCCCGAATTCTGGGGCCAGTTCACGCCGGCCGTCCTCAGCGCCGCCAAGCCGAATTTCTTCATCTTCGGCGAGGTCTTCTCGGGCAATGAGCAGCTCCTAAGCTACTACACCACCGACGGCGACATGCCGGCCGTGCTGGACTTCAAGTTTCA
>Ga0209254_10000326_pt1 | contig 36832 bp, 36 predicted proteins | sample FrelakmetDIP11DI_FD_187148 | JGI IMG/M metagenome (GOLD analysis project Ga0209254, IMG submission 187148) | Freshwater lake sediment microbial communities from the University of Notre Dame, USA, for methane emissions studies - DIP11 DI (SPAdes)... | ecosystem: Environmental > Aquatic >... | reverse complement strand
CTGATTTGTTCCGGGATTGATATCAGGTTAATAATCGGATAAAATAAGTCTAGAATAAGAAAGAGAGGTAAAAAATGAAGCTAAGTGCCAGAAATGTAATCAAAGGGAAGGTAGTCAAAATTATCCCCGGTGCTGTAAATTCTGAAGTGATCTTACGCACAAGCGGCGGGGAGGAGATCGTCTCTGTGATCACCAAGGAGTCCGTTGAATCCCTGAAACTCGAAGTTGGCAAGGAAGCCTACGCGGTGATCAAAGCATCCAACGTTATGATCGCTGTGGATGATTAAAACCCCATTCTTTTCCGATGAATCCCTGTCGTTCAGCAGGGATTTTTATATTTAATTCCAACACGTTTTTTCACACAACTGCATACTATTGCATTGGTGGAAATATGGCCCTAACGACCCCCCCAATACTTCAATCCACGCGGGTGTTGGCAACGCTTCCAGCGGTCATTTCCACAAGCTGCGCAGGAGTGAGCTTAAAAACCGCGAAGGGCGTTCCCGCCGCAGCCCAGATCTCATCATATTGCATCAGGTCTTCATCGATCAGGGTCTTCACTAGCCGGGCGTGTCCGGTGGGTGGGACCCCACCGATCACGTAACCGGTCTGCTGGCGGACAAAATCCGCTTCAGCTTTTTTGACCGGGTTCCCAGTCGACGCCAGGATCTTCTTCTCGTCCACACGGTTTATACCACTGGCGGCTACCATGAGAGCAAATTCCAGCCCATCAGACCCGGCCTTGAAGATGATCGATTTCGCGATCTGGGCGACAGCGCAGCCGATGGCGGCTGCTGCTTCTGAGGAGGTACGGGTGGAGGCGGGCATTTCCACAACCTGGTTGGAATAGCCGCGGGCGGCAAGGTGGTCCTGGAACTGTTGGGCACTGGCGCTGAGAGAGGCCATCATGCGTAATTTTCCTTCCGGAAAACAATTCAATTCATTATACAGGATGCTGATTTGCCGGATCCGTGCCCCCGGTTCCATCCGACGGATTTTACTGAATGAAAACGACCTGCCTGGAAAATGGCAGGTCGTTTTCCAAAAGGAGGATCTGACTCAGGTATGGTTGACTCTCAATTTGCCTTTTTCCTTGCGAGTCTGCACCAGGATATCAGTGTAGGTCTTGTTGTAGGTGCAGCAGCTGATGGGGGATTGCCGGATAAGTAGCTCCAGGCAGTTATCGCAGGCGGTGCATGAAAATTTTCCGACTAAAGATAAAAAAATTCTAAATAGGATATTTATTTTTTACATGGGATACAAACATCCAGAATCATTAATAAGCTAGAGGAAATAATCACTCAAAATCCGCAACATTGCGGTTAATAAAAAAACTATCATATACTTATGAGTATTAGAAAAGGACCTGACGAATTAAAATTTCAATCAATTTTTTCAAAGTTGAATTTATTTATGGCAAGAATCGATTCCTATAAAATGAGCAAACATCGCCAAATTCTGGTCGAGTTGATTAAGCAAAGTGATGAAATAAAACGTTGGGTACTCAAAGGAGGAATGAGTATCCTGGATTTGATAATTTATTCGGGATCTATGTTCTTGGTATCCGTTCTCCTTGGACGTTGGTTGGATATTGGAGAATATGGGGTCTATGCTTTGGCGATGTCATTTGTTAGCCTTTTCTATCAGATACAAAACGCTCTTATATTGGAACCAATGAGTGTAATCGGTCCCTCCTTTTATCCAGATTCCATTCCAAATTATCTCTCCCGCCAACGAAAGCTTCATTTTTGGATATTGATACCCCTTGGTATTTTTATTTCATTAGGGGCGTACTTCTACCGCGTAATTGGAGGGAATCCTTCCTTAGCCAATGTACTTATTCTCTTGGGACTTCTTGCAGCGATAATTCAGCTTCCTTGGCTAATTCGGCGATCATTTTACGTGATTAGTGCACCAAATTATGCGGTGTTTTTTAGTTTGATCTTTAGTATTATTCTTGTTGGGTCAACCATTTTCTTTCAATACAAAGGGTTACTGACTTCTTCAAGCGTTCTTCTCCTTATCAGTTTCGCGAGCCTCGCAGCCCTGGCATCAGTTATCTCCAAATTAAAAGGATCTCCGAATCCCAGCGATTTGCCTGGGAATTCGATCCTTTGGAAACAAAACTGGGGTTTTGGGAGATGGATGTTGCTTACCGGTATCATAATGGTCATTGCCGGACAGACCCCCATCATCCTTTCAGGGATGATTATCGATGAAGAAGCATCCGGGGTGATTAAAGCCATGCAGAATTTTATGCTTCCAATGGGGATGATCATATCTACACTTCTTGCGCTCGCTGTCCCGATACTTGCTGGAGATTCTAGGCGTATCGCTGATCAAGAACTCTATCGCAAAATGAAACTGGTTGCGACCCTGCTGATTTCAATGGCGGGATTCTACACGCTTTTCTTAGCGATTTTTTCAGTCCCTTTGGAATACTTGTTGTATCAAGGGAAATATGCTGATTATTCTTATTTGATCCCTCTTTGGGGGATGGTACCGTTCCTCATGTCCTTTGCGACGGTTCCATCTATCAGGATGAAATTGAATCAAACGCCGCAGGGAATATTAATGGCAGCCTTCGTTTGGATGCTGGTTACTTTACTGACATGCATCCCTTTTACGCGATTGTGGGGTCTACTGGGTACGACGGTGAGCACTTTAATCGGTTATATTGCATCTTCAATGGCATATTTTATCATCGCTGGAAGGATAAAAAAGAATGAAGCATACAACCGACCGTCTTCTTGAAAAATACAACACATATCGACGAAGACCGACTGCTGAAGATCCAAGAATGCGGGAATTCATGTTCAAATCGTTTCATAGGACCTTGAACCCGTGGTTACCTTCAGAAAAAGAAGCTGAGATTTTAGATATTGCCTGCGGAGAAGGAACCCTTCTCTTATTTTTGAAAAATTCAGGCTATCAAAGTTTGCATGGATTTGATTATTCCCCTGAGAACGTAAAAATTTGCCATCATCTGGGATTGAATTTCGTGCAGGAACATGATGCACTTGATATTAGAAAAGTGTATCCCGAGAAGAAATTTGATCTCATATTCCTTATGGATTTTTTAGAACACATTCCTAAGCAGCAGGTAGCGCAATTCTTGGAAGATGTTTCAAAAAAGTTGAAATCTGGCAGTTCTATAATTATTCAAACACCCAATATGGGCTCTTTGATTGGAGTTTTCCATAGATACAATGATCTTACCCACGAATTTGCTCTTACAGAAAATACAATATTCGATCTCATGTTGCTGGCGGGATTTGATTTAAATAATATTGAAATAAGGCCAGCCTGGAATGCAACAACAATCCGCGGTAGACTGCGTGAAATCTATTTGCGAATCCTTCATCAACTTGTTTTTCTTGCGGAGGATTCAAACAGGCCAAAGATTCCAACAAAGAATTTGTTAGTTCGAGGAATAAAGCGATGAGAATATTATTCTTGTGTCTGGGGATTTACCGTCCCGAGGGAGGAATGGAAAGGTTTAATCAACGGGTTGTAAGAGTATTATCTGAAATGGTCCAAAATAAAAAAATCGAAAGAGTCAGCGTAATTTCTTTATGGGATGATACTCAAAATAATCCGGTTTTACCTGGAATTTGTTTTACGGGAAACGCTTCAAATAAATTGGCGACGACAATTTATTTTCTCCAAAAAATTCTTAGTGAAAGGCCAGACATAATCCTTTATGGTCATATCCTTTTTAGTCCTTTAGCATTAATCGGAAGAATCATCCACCCTAAAGGAAAATCAATTTTATTTGTTCATGGAACAGAAGTCTGGGAAAATCCATTCTTTCTTAATATGTGGTTTTGCGATAAAGGTTTTACCAATTTCATTACAGTCAGCAAACATACTGCGAAAAAATTAATGGATACTTATAAAATTTCATCAAGTCGGATTTTCATCCATTTGAACGCAATTGACGATAAACCTTTAAGGGGTGAAGAACATCAAAAAAACGAATTGGCTGGGCATTACAATCTCATTTCCATTTGTCGTTTATCAACAAACGGTCTACACAAGAACATCGATCGAATCATCGAAGCTATGCCGAAAATTTTGACACACTTTCCAGGCACGCACTATTACATTATAGGAGATGGAGATTGGCGTGGAGAATTGGTTGAAATGTGCTCAAGGCTCGGTCTTAATCCTTTTGTTCACTTTCTTGGGTGGTTGAACGATAAAGAAAAAGATAGGTATCTAAAGGCTTCAGATATATTTATCCTTCCTTCAGTGGGTGAGGGTTTTGGGATCGTGTTTCTGGAAGCTTGGCAAAATCGACTACCAATAATTACTAGTAACCAGGGAGCAGCCCCAGAGATTGTAGAACACAACCGGGGGGGCTTATGCGTCGAACCGAACCCTGACGCCATAACAAAAGCGGTTTTTCTATTGTTATCTGATTATGAATTACGAAGAAGCATGGGTAATTTCGGATATGAAAAGCTACAAAATAATTATTTACACGAACATTTTTGCAATCGTCTAACTGAGTATCTGCTTCGACCCTGATGATTTAGATAAATGATACATGAGAGTATTATTCGTACACAACCAATACAGAGAACGGGGAGGAGAGGATATTTCTTTTTATTCTGAAAGAGATCTGCTTATCAGGATGGGCTTATTTGTTAAAATCTACACAAGGAACAATTGGGAAATCAACGAATTATCATTTAAAGGTCGGTATAATCTCATAAGGGATACTTTTTGGTCAAGTAAAACATACACGGATATATCGAACATCCTTACGGATTTCCACCCTGATATAGTTCATATTCACAACTTTTTTCCCCTGATTTCGCCTTCGGTATTCTATGCATGCAAGCGGGCTAGTGTTCCGGCCGTATTAAGCGTGCATAATTACCGTTTGATCTGCCCCAATGCCCTTTTTTCCCGGTCGGGACACTCTTGCGAAGATTGTATGGGGAAATTATTTCCTTATCCCGGTATCCTACATAAATGTTACCGGGATTCACGCGCGCAGTCTTTTCCTGTCGCTACCATGTTGGCTTATCACCGTTGGAAGCACACCTGGGACCAGGAAGTTGACCGCTTCATCGCTTTGAGCAAATTCGCTGCGGGAAAACTGATAGAGGGTGGGTTTGCTCCCCAAAAGATTAGCATAAAACCGAATTTCTTGGTAGATCCTGGTGAAGAAAACGACAGGGGTGATTACGCCGTCTGTGTTGGAAGGTTAACTGCTGAAAAAGGCATAAAAACCCTAATTAAAGCACTACAGCAATTACCGGGAATCCCGATAAAAATCGTCGGGACAGGTCCTTTGATGAAGGAGATACTCAGTCAGATTATCTCTCATCCCAATATTGAGTTATTGGGTCATTTGTCCTATGAGGAGACGATGAAATTAATTCGGAGGGCGAAGGTTCTTATATTTCCAACCGAATTGTATGAGACATTTGGGAGGGTGATCATTGAAGCGTACGCATGCAGGGTGCCAGTGATCGCTTCCCGGATCGGTGCAGTTGAAGAACTGGTCATCGACGGAGAAACCGGTTTATTGTTCACGCCGGGTGACAGTGAGGAGTTGCGTCAGAAATTGGATTGGTTGTGGAAACGACCTCGGGAAATTACCCGTATGGGAACAAGAGCGCGCAAAGAATTTGAAGAAAAATATACCCCTGAAGCAAATTATAAACAATTAATGGGCATTTACCAACAGGTTCTAGGTGGTTCCCGGTGAGTCATTATCTCCTTGGCATGAGGGTGGATTCCACCAGTTATTCTGATGCCGTGAGGAGCATAATTGATTGGGTGAAGGAAGGGGGTGTCAGGTCAGTTTTTGCAGCCAATACCCACATGGTCATGGAATCGTATGATTCAGATTCCTTCCGTCAGGTGGTGAACTCTGCGGACCTGGTGACTCCTGACGGTATGCCGCTTGTTTGGTGGCTTCGATATAGAGGTGAGAAGGCTCAGCAGAGGGTTTATGGCCCGGAATTAATGCTCCAGGTTTGTCAGGCCGCATCCCTCGAAGGGATTGCTATTGGTTTATTTGGCTCCACACCTGAGGTCATCGATTCACTCAAGAAAAAATTGATAGATCGAATCCCGGGGCTGAAAATCAATTTTATGCAAAGCCCTCCTTTCAAGAAATTGAGTGCACAGGATGAAGCGAAACTTCAAGAGAAAATTCTTGCTTCCAACATGGGGATCCTTTTTATAGCTCTGGGGTGCCCGAAACAGGAACAATGGATTTATGATCACAAATCGAATTTCCCCATTGTAATGGTTGCTGTAGGGGCTGCATTTAATTTCCACGCCGGAGCTGTAAGACAAGCGCCACGCTGGATGCAAAGATCCGGTTTGGAATGGTTTTATCGCCTTATTCAGGAACCCGGGAGACTTTGGAAACGGTATTTGATTACCATTCCCCGATTTGTTTTCCTGGTTCTCCTAGAAGCAATGGGCATAATTCATGCACATTGATCCTTAGCAATTCCATAATCATTTTGGCTGGGGTGAGTGCACAATCATGTTGAGGCGGTTTTCGATTAATTTTACGATCTTTTCCATGTTTTTGGATGGAGCGATTCTACTCGGAAATATGGTGCTTACGACATTCCTCCGTCCTTCCATGAGCAGCTTGCCGGGGATTGCTCAGATTTCCTCAACGATCAATTTACCAAGCATATTGTTTATTATCTTTCCAGCTTTATGGGTCGGAGTTCTAGCCGCATTTTCAATTTATGACGGCAGAAAGAACCTGCGTATTGTGGACGAATTGGCAACCCTAACGGCAGGGACTTTCATTGCATCCATTTCCATGGCAGGGATTTTATATTTAAGTTTCCGCGAGGTTTCACGTGCGTTATTCCTTACAGTTGTTTTTCTTACCTACTTCATTTGCATTCTCTGGAGGTTAATCGCCAGGTCGGCCTTCCGTTTAAGGAAGAAGTATTCAGTATCTCCTCAAAAGGTTCTGGTCATCGGGAAAGGGACGATTGGTTCCCGGATGGCGGATCAATTTTTCTCAGAACTCAATGGGAATCGGGATAAATCTTACAGTGGTTTGCAGTCCCATATTTATGATTACGTCGGTTACCTGGACTTGGGTAAGTTAGTAGTGTCTAAAAGTGAAAGACCTATTAAAGGGTTTTCAGAACTTGGAGAATTACCAGCCTGGGTAATGGAAAATGGAGCTACTGAGCTGATAATTGCTCTACCTCACACAGATCAAGAATTATTGGATACTTTGGTTTTATTAATGGAAAAGGTCCCCATTAAATTATGGGTCGCATTAGATTTTTTCGATCTAGCATTACACAATGCTGCCATTGCGGAATTTGCCGGAGTTCCCATGGTGGATTTACGAGCCCCGGCAATAAGCGATTACGACCGGATCATAAAACGGCTGTTTGACATCATTTTTGCCTTTTTTATTACATTATTCCTTCTGCCTTTGATGGGGTTTATAGCAGTTTTGATTTTGATATTTGACGGTTGGCCAGTTTTGTATTCACAGATGAGGGTGGGAGAGAATGGAAAGCCTTTTAGGATGCACAAATTCCGCACCATGCTGGTAAATGCTGACCAAATGGTAAATACAGTCGAGAAGATCGATTCGCTTGGTCATAAAATTCATAAATCAAGGAACGATCCTCGCGTAACCAAGCTGGGCAGGTTCCTGCGCCGATTCAGCCTGGATGAGCTCCCTCAGTTGTTCAATGTACTTTCCGGAGATATGAGTTTGGTGGGACCTCGGCCGGAACTACCAATTCTTGTAGATGAATACAAGCATTGGCAACGCCAGCGCATGGCAGTCCCACCCGGGATCACTGGTTGGTGGCAGGTGAATGGGCGGAGTGAGCGCACGATGCATCTCCACGTTGAAGATGACCTGTATTACGTCAATCATTATTCCATTTGGCTTGATCTATGGATCCTTCTGAAAACCGGTTGGGTAGTTCTCACCGGGAGGGGGGCCTATTAAATGCTCACAAAGGAGAGAAAGAGATCCATAAGTATTCTCGAATATTTGATTATATTAATCACCGTTTTATTCAGCATAATGCGGATATTAATTTACCCTGGCTTAAGGGGATTCAACTGTAATGAGCCGGGACCACTGCTATTCAAAAATTGTTCTTCACCAGTCCCTTGGCCGGAATTGCTCTGGCTCTTAGGAGCTTGTCTTGCAGCGATTTTTTTGATGATGAAACTCGGATTATTCCCGAGATATTTGAAAGCTTGGAAGGCTGCTTGGGTGGTATTGCTTTTTCTTGGGGTCATTCTTTCTTCAACGATTTGGAGCGTATTCCCTGCTGCGACTTTTTTCAGAGCATTGAGCCTCATTATGATTACTTTCCTGGCAGCATTTATTGGGATTCGCTGGTCATTGTGGGAAGTGGTCGATATTCTTGCCTGGGTGATGGCCATACTCGCGGTTCTGAGTTGCATCGCAGTTTTTTTGCTTCCCGGGATTGGGACGATGAGCAACCCCCCATATATTGGCTCCTGGACAGGGATCTTTTGGCACCGTAACTATTTAGGGACGATGATGGCTTTGGCAAGCATGGTTTTCCTCGTTCGTCTGCTTGCTTCTGGAAAATCCACAATTCGACTCCTTATAAATGGCTTCTTTTATGGCTTATCCATGGCTTTGGTGGTCAAGAGTAGATCTGCAACCGGTTTGATCCTGGCAGGCATCCTGACGAGTGTCTGTCTGTTGTTTTACCTCTGGACAATAATACGATCGAAAATAAAACCAAAAGGATATTTAATAATTGGTTTATCTATTATTGTACTTTTCGTAGTAGCTATTCTTAAAATAGAAACCCTCTTGGGTTTATTAGGGCGAAATACGACATTTACGGGGCGGGTTCCTCTCTGGATCTATTTGTTGGAAAACTACATTTATCAAAGACCCTGGCTCGGTTATGGGTATGGTGTGTTTTGGTCTTATGAACAGGTCAGAAACCAAACTCAAGCTGTGTTGGGTTGGATGTACCCTGTATTGATCGGTGATAACGGCTGGATGGATATGTTCCTCCACCTGGGTGGATTAGGGATAATTCTATTTGTGTTATTTCTGATTCAATTTGGAATCCTTTCGGTGAAAAATGTGATCAGGGAAAAGAGCGTAGTATCTTTCTTTCCCGTACTATTATTAATATTCACCGTAATTGGAAATATCACGTTGAGCCTTTTCTTGGAATTAGAATCCTTTACTTGGGTGTTAATGATTGCAACGCTGTTCTCAATATGGTCGATGTGCAATCTGGTTGAAGTCAAAGACAATAGTCTGGTTTCATCTGGCCAATGAGTGGTAGTTGAAAATAATACCGTTTTCCATTGATTTTATCAATTTCCCAATCTTTGAAAATTGAGATGAAAAAGATCTGCCAGAAAATGAGCAGATCTTTTTAAAAAGGTGAAACCCGGTTTTATGTATGGTTGACTTTCAATTTGCCTTTTTCCTTGCGAGTCTGCACCAGGATATCGGTGTAGGTCTTGTTGTAGGTGCAGCAGCCGATGGGGGATTGCTGGATAAGCAGCTCCAGGCAGTTATCGCAGGCGGTGCAGAAATCAATCTCATCTTCCTTGCCTTCGCGTACTTTCTTGGGCAGGAAGGGATCTGCAAAGGACTGCCGCCCGAGCGCAATCATATCCACATACCCCTTTTCAATGTTCTTCGCGCCATAAGCCAGCAGGGCGCTATCTTCGGGGGCAACAGCCTGCAGGCGGCTTTTACCTTTACCGAAGACGGAGTAGTTCGAGCCGATCACCACAGTATCACCCTTAAGGTTTTCTTTCAGCACCTTGGCGAAATATTGATGCAGATAGGCGAAATAGGGGTGATCCTTATCCGCCTGGGTGAGGCTGATGGTGATGGAGGGGCTGCCAGCAGATTGGATGATAAACTGCGCGCCGCGTTCTTCCAATCCTTTCACCAGGTCGATGGGCTCGCTAAGATCAATGACCGGGGTGTCCGGCCCCGCGGTGCCAAACCCGCCGGGGAAACCTTCCCAGACGGAGATCTTTGAACCGATCAGGAAGTTCTTATCCGGTACAACCTTGCGGATACGCTCATATAGATCGAAGGCGAACTGGCGGCGGTTTTCCCACGGACCGCCGTACTTCCACTTGCGGGTGTTGTAGGGGCGCAGGATCTGCGAACCCAGGTAGCCGTGGCAGAACTTCATATCGATCCCATCCGCGCCAACATCATAGGTCATCTTGGCGGCCAGGACGAAATCCTCCATGATCTTCTCGAATTCATCCTCGCTGAACACATCCGCGGTGTAACCCGGAAGCGGTCTGACAGAGAGTCGCTTGGAGAATTCCGGGTTGCTAAGCTCGCCGGAATGGGTGAGCTGAAATATAAAGAGCGGCTTGGGGTTCACTTCGCGCATGCGGCGGACGAATTTTTCCAGGGGGGCTTTGTTCTGCGGCATGATGAAAAGCTGGTTCATGCGCGATCGGTTTTTATCGGTGATGGTGATGGCTTCCAGGCTGACCAGACCGGCTTCACCCTGAAAGATTTTTTCGTAGCGTTGATAGGTCAGATCGGTGGGATTGCCATCCTTATCACCGTCGTTACACTCCATCGCCTGGATGAAAAAGCGGTTCTGGGATGTGTGGTGGCCGATTTTTAACGGGGTGAGCAGTGTTTCTCGTTTATCCATTCCTTTTACCTCCATCAATTTCTTGATAATATATTTCTAATGCAATTATTTTAGCGGTTCGTAAAATTCGAGAGTGACGCCGTTCGGATCGAGGAAGAGCAGAACCCGGGCGCCCAGGTTAGGCAGGTTGCAAGTGGAAAGAGTGATCTCCACACCAGCCGCCCGCAATTCCTTCTCATGGGCAGCCACATCCTCTACCTCAAAAGCCACATGACGCAGGCCGCTTTCACTTTCCTCATGAGAGACGACCCGGTTCTTTCCGCGGTAATCAAACAACTCCAGGCGGCCGCCTGCGGGCAGGCTGAAATAGCTGATATCGAATTCGCCGCAATCTACCGTTTCCAGATATGTGAATCCAAGGATGCCTTCGTAGAAATCCCTCGATTTCGGATAATCAATGCAGTTAATCGAAAAGTGCTCCATTTCTCCAATTTTCAAAGTTTTACTCCATAATTCCACCATTGCAGCCTGCGTTCCCTGCAGGCAGCAATGATCCTGATCCTAGAGGACTTCCCGTTTGCTTACTTCGGGGGAGACGAAGATCTTGAAGAGATCGGGATTGCTGCGCAATTCATGCAGCGCCCATTCCAGGTCCTCCAGCGGGACCTTCATGGAGAACAGCGGTTTGGGATCAATGTGCCCGTATTCAAGCAGCGCGATGGCATCCGGCCAATCATCGGCGATACCGGCGCAAGAGCCGGTGATCTTCTTCTCACCCAGAACGAACTCGAACGGGCGGATCTGCATCACGTCATCCTCGCCGGTGATCCCGAACGCGGACATTGTTCCGCCCTTGCGTACCATGGCAAAAGCCTGCTCGTAAGTTTTAATGGAACCAACCGCTTCGATCACATAATCGGCGCCGCGCCCGCCGGTAAGCTTTTTCACCTCGGACACTGGATCGGCCACATCATCTTTGTGAATGATGTAATCCGCTCCCATCTCCTTGGCGATGGAGAGGCGCTTGCGGTTGTCACCGATCACGATGACTGGAGCGCAGGCGCGCAGAACGGCCATGCGGGCGTGAAGTACACCCAACCCGCAGCCGATGATCGCCATGCTGCCGCCCACGCGGGCATTTACTGCCTTGGCAGCATGGATGCAGCAGGAAACGGGTTCAATGAACGCTCCTTCTTCAAAAGAGAGCTTATCGGGCAGGTGGTGCAGCAGGCTGACCGGCGCTTTCACGTATTCCGCGAAAGTACCATCCGTGTGGATGCCGAGCTGGGTGAACTGGTCGCACATCAGGTAATTCCCCTGGGTGCAGTAATAGCAGCCACCGCAATACATATTGATATCCGCAGTTACCCGGTCACCTTCCTTGAAACCCTTGGCGTTCTTGCCGATCTTGGCAACCACACCAGAGAATTCGTGCCCGGGGATCATGGGCAGCTTATCGGCGGAGTACCAGCCGTTATAGATGCTCCAGTCGGTGCCGCAGATGCCGGTGTTCTTGACCTTGATCAGAACTTCGTCATCATTGATCTCGGGAATGGGCACTTCTTTTACTTTGATGGTCTTGATGGCTTCGAAAACAGCCGCTTTCATTGTGTTTCCCATAATCCATGCTCCTTTTCGATAGAAATTTGGTTAGTTGAACAGGACGTCGTTGCGCCCCTCGTAGGGTTTTTCGATCAGGAGGGGTTTGAGGTACGCGATGGTTTTGTTGATGCCGTCGTTGCGGCTCATGGTCACATCCTCGTGCTCGTAGCTCATCACGTAATCGTAACCGATCAGGGAGAGCTCGGTGATGACCTTCTTCCACGGAACGGATCCCCAGCCGGGGATGCGGAAACGGAACCCGCGACCCAGGCGCTGCCAGTCGCCCTGGGGGATAACCCCGGAGCGGCGGACGTTGTGGGCGACGATCTCGCCATCCTTGGCGTGCACATGGTATATCTTGCCGGCTAGCGCGTCAATAAAGTTTTCAACATCGATACCGAGGTAGATCAGATTCGCCGGGTCGAAGTTGAAACCGAATTCCTTGCGTCCGCCCATCAATTCCACGGCGCGCAGAGCGGTTTCCACGTTGTAAGCCAGCTCGTTCGGATGCGGTTCATGGGCAAATTTCACGCCATATTCGCCGAATTTATCCAGGATCGGGTTCCAGCGCTCCACAAATTCCTGTTCCATATCCGACCAACCCTTGGAATAGGGCCAGGGGAAGAAACGCCCGAAGTTCTCGCATCCAATGAAACCAGTGACAACCGGCACTTCCATGGCGTTGGCGGCTTGGGCGGTCTTGATCATCCGTTCGGTGCCGAATTTGATCTTCTCTTCCTTGGTACCGGGATAGATCGCGTCGGTATCCTTCCCGTAAGGTCCCAAAACGATCTGGCCTTCCGGGTGGTTGGCAAGCGAGGAGATGATCAGGCCGTTATCCTTCACCAGCTTCTTCAGCTCGGCAGCCTTGCTGCCTTTGACGATTTCTTCGATATCCAGGTGGGGATTATTAGCGAAGGCGGGTAATTCCACGGCCTCGTAACCCAGGCTGGCAGCCAGTTTGAAGACCTCTTCAATCTTCATATCGAGAAATGTGGCGGTAAACAGTCCAATTTTCATAGTATTTATTCCTTTCAGCATCAATTTTGTTGTTCTTTTCTTTCGATCAGGAGTCAGTCTGTGCTCCAAATATCCAGCAATTGCGTTTGATCCTGACTTCTGCTGATTAAGTTATTTTCCGGTTGCACCTCCTGTATGGGATGATCGAATTCTTATAGTTCCACTTCATTCAATGCGTCGCTGATCTTCGCCAGGTATCCAGCAGTCTTATCGAAGACCGGGAGCAGTTTTTCGTATTTGGCGTTGTTGGCCGGGGTGGGATTTACCATTTCAGCGGTCTTGTGGATCGCATCCACCATGCTGAAATCCTTCCACAATCCAGTTCCCACAGCCGCGATGGCGGCCGCGCCAAGCGCTGCGGCATCCTGATCTATGTTGGTCTTGAGGATGCGGGTTTTGAAGACATCGGCAAAGATTCCCAGGTAGAAACGACTTTTTGCCCCACCACCCACGAAGAGGATCTCATCCTCCAATTTCGTATATTTCCGCAGCAGGTCGAGCCGCAGGCGCAGATTCATGGCGATCCCCTCCATCGCGGCGCGAACCAGCTCAGGCTGGCCGTGTTTGAGATCTAGGCCGATATAGGCTCCGCGCAGGTGAACGCTATCGTCCTGCGAGGTGCCGCCGGCAAGGCTGGGATTAAAGAGCAGCTTGTTGGAACCAACGGGTGCTTTTTCTGCCTCGCGGTTCATGAGGATGTAAACATCCTCGCCAGTGCGGGCAGCTTCCTCTACCAGATTCTGGCAGACGTTATCCTTAACCCAGGCGAAGGAGGTGCCGCCGGAGAAGATGCTGACCGCGGAGGTAAAGAGCCCGGGGACGACGTGGGTGAAAACGTATGGTTTACGGACCTTATCCAGGACTGGTTTATCCGAGGAGACGGCGATCCATACTGCCGAACCCAGGGAGACATAGACCCGCCCGTCGCGAGTGTTTTTGGCTCCAAGCGCCATGCAGGAGTTATCCACCCCACCGGCTGCCACCTGGACGTTCTCGCTCAACCCGAGCGCTTTTGCAGCCTCTGGGACCAATGTTCCCAGGATGTGGGTGGAAGGTACAATCTCAGGCCAGATTTCGGCTGGCAACCCGCTGGCTTGAATGAATTTCGGTTCGTATTTCCAACCAACGAGGTTGAAGACACCAGTTCCGGAGGCATAGGAGAAATCCGTCACTATCTTCTCGGTCAGTTTAAAGTTGATGTAGTCCTTGGTCCCCAGGATGCGGTGCACCTTCTTCCACATCTCCGGCTCATGCTTGCGGTACCACATCACCTTGAAAACGGTATAGAGGGCGGCCGGGAAGCCATTCCCGGTGGTCATATACCACTCGTCTGCATCTATGGTCTTAAAAAACTCATTCGCTTCTTCTTCCGCGCGCATATCAGACCAGATCGGGGTGGCTTCCCGAAGCAGGTTGCCATCCCGATCAACCGGAACGGCACCCAGGCTGTGCCCGGAAATGGCCAGAGCGGTGATGGTCTGCGGATCGGCTTTGCTGGCCTGGAGCAGCTTGCGGGTGCTTTCGACCACAGCGTTCCACCAATCGGCAGGTTTTTGCTCATGCCAGCCAACTTTTGGGTAGTTTGTGGGATAGGGCACAAAGGCGGATGCCAGGCAGTTGCCATCAACGTCAAATAGGGAAGCTTTATTGCCGCCGGTGCCCAGGTCGAAGGAGATGATCTTTTTATCCATGGGTGTTCCTTTTCCCTTTAACAGGCTTCAAACCTCGACCCCTTGGCTGAGGGAATGGCATTTTTCAACGATCTCAATGCCGCTTTTCAGGTTGATCCCGAAGCGGCGCGCTCCGGCTTTATACATGGCGACGAGGTCATCCAGGTCGCGGATGCCGCCGGAGGCTTTGATCTTGATCCGGTCACCGACGAATCTTTTCACCAGCTGCACATCCTCCAGAGTAGTGCCCCGTTCCGCCCAGCCGGTGCCGGTTTTAACGAAGGCCGCTCCGGCATCCATGCTGATCCCGCAGGCGGTTTCCACCTCCGCGGGGGTGAGCAGCATGATCTCGATGATCACTTTTATGGGCAGCGGTTTGGCAGCTGACACCACAGCTCTCACGTCCTGCTCAACCCCGGCGGTTAAACCCGAGCGCAGCATGCCAACGTTCATCACCATATCGATCTCGTCGCAGCCAGCGGCTGCCATTTCGCGAGCCTGGAAGACTTTCACTGTGGTGGTATCCGACCCGGAAGGGAAGCTGACGTTACCCACCACATGGATATCCGGCCGGTCGGCAAGAAGCTGCTTTGTGTAGGGAATGAAACACTGCAAAACGGAGACCTGCCCGAAATTGTAATTCCGGGCCGCGGCGACCATTTCTTCAATATCGGCCTTATCCGAATACGTGCGTACGCACGAAAGGTCAATCATTTTTGACACATCTTTTCCGTTCAAATACATAGAATCACCTGTTTGGCGTTGGTTCGAATTTCATCAGATCGTTGTCCAGAATATCGACTGCATCCTGGATGAATTTTCCACAAGAGCTCTTAAAGAGCCCCAGTTTAACAACCTCGGCGCGTTGTTCAGGGTCACTCAGGTCGTACCCGATCAGCTCCCGGCAAATAGTCGATCCATTGCGCTCTTTGAACTTGGCAGCCAACTCCGATACCAGCTTATAAGTGGTCTCGGTTTCATTTCCATAACGGCTGCCATCGGTTAGGTATTTACCGTATTTCAGACCTAGGACCATGAAACCGCCAGTGAGCGCGCCGCAGACATGGCACATTCTGCCCATCCCGGATCCAAAACCGGTGGCAAGCTTGAGTGCATGTTCTTCAGAGAGGCCGTATTCCCCGGCGAATGAAGCCAGCACTGATTGGGCGCAGCCATACCCGCGTACGTGATAGCTTGCTGCGGATTCAATTCTGTTCATTGTGCACCTTTTCTGTTACCGGGTGGTCAAATGCCGCGGACGGAGGATGCGGCTTCGTTCAATTTGTCGAATAGCGCAGGCGTCAGTTCAAAGTGCAGCACCTGGGCGACCACCTGGGTCCAGCCGTGGACGAAATACAGCCAGCCATCCTCCACAAAAACATTGCGGCTCTCCACTTGCGCCAGAGCCTGGTGCATGAAGTCCAATTCGCCGCGGTAATTGAATTCCCAGGCGATGCTTTCCATGGGGAATTTCCCCTCCCAGGTGATCGGGGACCCAGGAGTATCCTTGCCCATGCCGGTGGCATTGATGATCACCGAATGCGGCGGGAACTTTTCCATGATCTTATCGTTTACCACTGGATCTGAGTTCTGGATGTATTCGATCTCAATATCTGTCTTGAGGTTCTCAACCATTTCCTTCGCGTGGTCAAGCCTCCCCTGCGAACGGTTGACGAAGGTGAACTTCTCTGGCCGGTCAGCTTTGCCCTTTTTATTGATCAGGTGCAGCAGGGTGGCGATGGCCGACCCACCTGCTCCGAAGGAGAGCACATCCCCACCCGTGCGGCCGAAATAATCCTTTTTGATGATCGCATCCAGGCTTGCGCCCGAGGTGATCGGATCCTTGGCATGCCCTTCCAGGCGGGCCTCAAGCTTGGAGATGGAGGAAATCTCATCCGTGATCATGGCATAGGGATCAAGGTAATCGAACATATCCCGGGCGGCGGTCAGCAGGTCGATCTTGTGGGTGGTAACCAGTGCCCCGAGTGATTTGGGATCATATTTAATTTGGGCGACGGCTTTGCGGTATGCTTCGGGCTCGTCGTGGATCTTACAGTCGATGCCTTCCATCACGACATCCTCTCTGCCCAGCACCTTCATCCAAAGGGGGAAGACTTTCATGATGGAGGATTTGCCAGTGGTCACCCCAATGAAGTAGAAGGTGGGGACGGTTTTTGTTACGACCTTGTATTTGGTTTTGGGATCAATTTCCATGGTTCACCTTTGGGAGATAGAGTGTTATCGCGATGATTTGATGACCGCAACGAAATCAGCCGCCTTTTGGGTGATCTCGTCAAATTTGCCAGCCTTCGCAAGGTCGGCAGGGCAGAGCTCGCTGCCGGCGCCAACAGCCACCACACCAGCTTTGAACCAATCGGCGGCATTCGCGGCGCTGACCCCACCGGTGGGCATCAAGGGGATATAAGGGAAGGGACCTTTGAGAGCCTTCACGTACGCGGGTCCACCAAGCGAACCGGGGAAGATCTTGACCACATCCGTGCCCAGGGAATACGCCTGGAAGACCTCGGTGGGGGTGAGCGCGCCGGCCATTGTCAGGAGGCCGGAATCGACCATCGATTTCACCAGGGCAGGCTCGCATATGGGGCTGACCAGGAAATTCGCCCCGGCCGCTTTGGCGCTGACGGCCTGATCGATCTTGGTCAGGGTTCCCATCCCGAGGACGATCTTTTCGCCATATTTCCCGCTGAGAGTTTTCACCACTTCTTCCGCATTCGGGGTGCTGTAGGTGATCTCGATTCCCAGCACGCCGCCCTTGATGAGTGCATCCACCATCTGAACGGTAAGTTCCGCGGAAGGGCCGCGGATCACCGCCAGCAATCCCAGTTCTTTCACTTTTTCCAGTATTTCAGATTTATTCATCGTGTTCTCCAATTCAGTTATTTATGCCACCCGGTACTTGGGCTCTTCTCCGTTCAATACTGCCAGGCATTCCAGCATGGCGTACCATCCCATGTTGCTGGTCGCCCCGTCGGTTTGCGCACCAAGATGGGGAGTGGCGACAACCTGCGGGAGGCGCAGGAGCGGGTTGGTGGGATCGGGGGGTTCAGTCGCGAACGCATCCAGACCTGCACCGCACAGATGACCACTTTCCAGCGAGCTCAGCAGGGCGGTTTCATCCACCACTTCGCCGCGGGCGGTATTGATCAGAAAGGATCCCTTTTTCATTTTGGAAAGAAAAACCTCATTGACCATGCCCTTTGTATCGGGGGTCAGGGGCAGGTGCAGACTGAGGAAATCAGCAGCAGAAATGACCTCGTCCATGCCAGCCAGCGTAATACCGTTTGCCTGGGCGTACTGCGCATCGGCGAAAGGATCATAGGCGATGATGCGGCAATCGAAACCAGCCAGGCGGCGGGCAAGCTGTTTGCCGATCGCCCCCAGACCAAGGATGCCGATCGTTTTTCCTTCCAGGGATATGCCTGAAAAACGCGGCCACTTGCCCTGTTGGACGTTCTGCACCGCTTCGGGGATTTGCCTGGCGAGTGCCAGCATCAAGGCCAGCGCCAATTCTGCAACCGAGACTGAATTAGCCCCGGGGGTATTGGTGACCACGATCCCTTTTTCCTTGCACGCCTCCAGGTCAACATTATCCACCCCAACACCGTAGCGGGAGATCACTTTTAACCGGTCGGCTTTCTCCAGTGCGGTACGGTCGATTGCATCCAGGCCGGCGATGTACCCATCCACACCGGGAAGCAGCGCGGCCACTTCGGATGAGGATAACGGCTTCCCTTTGGGATTGTAGGTGACCTCTTTAACCTGGGATTCCAGGTCGCTTTTCAGCCGGGAGTCGTTCTTTCCGTAGGAGGTTGGAGTAACCAGGAGAACAGCCTGTTTTAAATCCATGATGTCCTCATTTCGCCTGGTAACGGGGGTTATCAATTATCTCGATCCCGTTTTCCCCCTCAATAACCAGTTTACGGAAACCGAGCTGTTCGATCGTGCCGTAATCGTGGCCGGCGTTTGCCGGGTAGGCGAAGAAGGTGATCAAGTCCACCTGGCGGGAGGTGCAAATGGAGCGGTGTGCCCAGCGCGGGGGAACATAAAGCACCTTTCCAGGGGAAAGCGGTTCCACTGAGGTTTCCCCCTCCGGCGTTTCCATTACCATGAAGCCTTCACCCTGCAGGCAGTAATACACCTCAGCGGTATCCAAAATGGTGTGGAAATGTCCCTTTGTCATATTGAATTCGCACCCGATCTTGCCGGGATGAACGATGGATATCCCCATCAGCATTTCCCCTTCGACTTCCGGGCGCTTTATCTCATAGACTTCATAAATTAGGGAATCTTCTTTTGCGAGCATCTTTTCGTAATCATCCTGATCAAGGCATTGGCCTTTGAGGGAGGAAAGTCGCCGCTGGATATGATTATCGATGCGGGTCGGTTTTGCCCCGGGTAGGGGGATGGTGAAGGTGAAGGGCATGTCAGGCATATAGGTCTCCATGTTTGAATTATTTTAAACCGGCAAGTCGCCGGGCGATATTGCCGCCCAGGATCTTGCGGATTTCGATTTCGGGAATTTCCATCATCTGTAACCGTGATTTGATTGCGCCTGGCAGACTTGCAAGCCCTGGTCCCCCGCCAATGGCGGTATACATTTCCGCCTCGGCCATATCGGTGGCAAGGCAGAGACTCCCGCCAAGGTCTGCCTGGACCATTTTCTCCACCAGCGGCCAGACGTTCGTTTCCGGTTTGTATTTCGGCCGGTAAAAAGTATCGTATTCCAAAAGAACGCCAAATTTAGCCAGTTCCTGGTGAACATAAAAATCCGGGCGCTTGTCGATGTGGCAGATGACCAATTGGTTGGCTTTCACCCCGCGTTTTTCGAAGAAACCAACGGCTTTTTCAGCCAAAGCGCCTTTTTCTGTATGGATCTGCACCACGGCACCGGTCTCGCGGGCAGCCGCGGCTGTACCTTCCAGTAATGCCTGCGGGCAGGCGGACCAAACCGATTCCAGGGCGATCTTGATGAACCCAGCCGTAACAGGATCCTGCTGGGATTTGGTTTCCTCCGTGCCGTTCTTGAGCTCGGAGATGAAGAGTTGCGCTGATTGGGTCTCGTTCAGTTGAAAAGCATTCAAATTATGGGAGTAGTACTTCCGGCGGTGGAACCCGGTGCAAGCCAAGAGATGCACCCCGGTCTGCCCGGAAAGTTCCGCCAGCTGGTTTGCATTCCTTCCGCAACCTCCCGGCTGGCAATCCAGAATGCTGCTGCCCCCTGCAGCTTTATAGGCCAGAAGTTCGCTGCGGATCAGGTCAAAATTATCCAGAACTGGAGAAGCTGGGTCGGAACCGGCTACCTTATCGATCCATACATGATTATGGGTGTCCGTTATCCCCATCACCTCATGGGATATCTCGCCCAGAACGCTACGGACTGGTTTTGGAGATGGATTCGCAGGCATGGTTGGCACGGTTCAGGGGACCAGGACGATCTTGAGGGATTTCCGGTCTTCAGCAGCGGCAATGGCGGCGACGGCTTCGCGCAGGGGGAAGCGCTGGCTGACCAGGTCGGTGAGATCCACCAGCCCGGAATTGACCAGGCGGCTTGCCTTCCAGCAATCATTTGTGCTGCACGCGGTGGTGGCGGTCACGATCAATTCCTTGTAATGCACCAGGTTGGAATCAAAACTGATGGTGGGACGATCTTTGGGAAGCCCCCCGAAGTAGTTGATCCTGCCCCCGATTGCAGCCAGGATCAACGCTGATTCCTGGGCGGCGTGCACCGGAGCGGCGACGATGATGATATCTGCACCGCGACCACCGCTTTCTTCGAGCAGGACTTTTTGCAGGTCCTCCTCGGTGGGATTGACCACCCGGTGTGCGCCCATGTTTTTTGCCTGGTTGGCACGCTCCGGGGATGGCTCGCTGACGATCACCCGCCCGGCACCACGCGCCCGGGCAAGCTTGGTGTGCATGATCCCGATCGGGCCGGCACCGATCACCAACACGATCTCGCCGGGCTGAATTTGCAGAGCATTTTGCCCACGCAGGACGCAGGCGAACGGTTCCATCAATGCCTCCACTGCCGCGTCCACCGATTCGCTGACGCGGATCACATTGCCCTGCTGGACGGATTTCGCGGTCACCCGCATGAACTCAGCGAAACCGCCGTCGATGGTTACCCCGATGGCTTCATAATTGGCGCACAGATTGTTATTACCGCTCACGCATTGGGCGCAGTGCCCGCAGCCAGTGTTGGGGGCAACGAAAACGCGTTCGCTCAGGCTGAACCCTTCAAGTCCCTCACCGATTTCAGCGATGGTGCCCACCACCTCGTGCCCGGGGATGCGAATGGTGCCCTCCGGGCACATGCGGTGGTTTCCGTGGAAGATGCGCAGATCCGTTCCGCAGATACTGGCGGAGAGGACTTTGAGGAGCAATTCTCCCGGGCCGATCTTAGGGACGGGAACTTCCTCGATCCGCAGGTCGCCAGGTCCGTGATAAACAGCAGCTAACATGGTTCCTCCAGGAACTTACTTACCAAGAATTTCTTTGAGGTAAACCGGGCGTTCTTCCAGGAAGGATTTTGTTCCTGCCAGAACCCCGGCAACAGCCCAGCGGCCTTCCATGCCGCCCGCTTTGGGTGTAGTTTCCGTCTGGATGCATTGAACGAAGTGTTCAAGTTCGTAGATATATCCCCAGATGAAACGTTCCGGCCAGGTGCGGGTGATGGGGGTGATCAAACCCTGATCGCGGTTGGTACAAACGACCACGGATTGTCCCTTAAGATCACCGACCTGGATGATGCCCTTCTCGCCGATCACTTCGGCGCGTGCGTCATAGCCATACCCGCAGGGGCATACCCCAGAGATCAAACCCAAGCCGCCGCTTTCGAATTTGATGTTGACCAGCACGTTATCGTAAAAGTTGGGTACATCTACATTGTTGGCAGAGCCCTTGAAATTGGCCACTTCGGTATAAACCCGCTCATAATTGGAGCCCATAAACCATCGGGTGGTATCCCAATCGTGGCTGTTAACTTCAGCCAGCATTCCATTGGAGGTACGCAGGTCGCGCGCCCAGGGTGGGGGCAGACCGGGGCCGTGGGTGTTGGATTTTACCATCATCGGTGTACCGATCTCGCCTGCCTCGATACGCTCAGCGGCAGCCACGAATTCGGGGGTGAAGCGCCGCATGAACCCGACCTGGAGAAGGACTTTATTCTTTTCTACCGCTGCCATAATCGCGTCGCATTCTTCCAGGTTTAGAGCCATCGGTTTCTCGAGGAAGACGTGCTTGCCGTGATCGGCAGACATGGCAGAAAGCAGTAGGTGGGTGGGGGTGGGGGTGGTGATGACAACTGCGTCGAATTCCACTTTTTCCAACGCCTGCTCAAGGGTGTCGAAGGAATACTCGATCCCGAAATCCGTGGCGGTTTCCATGCGGACAGATTCCATTGGATCCACGAGTGCAACGATCTTACCATCCGAAACGTGGCGGGTGAGCGCGTTGGAATGGTTGCGGCCAACCCGTCCCGCGCCGATCATGCAAATGCGAACCTGTTTTTTCACGTAATTCTCCTGGTAACGATATTGACCAGATCAGAGTGATTTTCCGAAGAACTGATCCAGCATGCTTTCCATTTCGATGTATTTCTCGATCAGAGGCTCATAGATTTGGTGGTTTATTTCATTTGGCTGGGCTGCTGGACCTTCAGAAAAGACGGTCTGCCTGGCGTGCACAACAAGATCATCGATGACCCCGGCAGCTTTTCCGGCGATCATGGCTGCGCCCCAAGTACCGAACTCGATGCCTTTCAGGGATTGGTAGGGAATGCCAAGCACATCCGCCTTGATCTGGTTCCATGCCTGGCTGCGGGCGCCACCGCCCACCGCGCGGGCTTGGACCAGCTTCTGGGATGGCAGCATCTCGCGGAGGATGCGCAGGTAATAAGCATATTCAAAAGCCACGCTTTCCAACACAGCCCGGAAGAAGTGTGCCTGGGTGTGCGACCAGGAGGCCCCGACCCACGCGCCGCGCATCTCTGGACTGGAGGGACAAATACGCCCACCCAGGTGGGGAGAGAAGAAAAGTCCATCCGCGCCAGGGGGGATGGAGACGGCTTTCGCGATCATCTCGGGGTAGAGGTCGGTTTCAACGTCGAGTGTTTCTCCCCGGGAAGTGTTGTAGAACTGGTCGCGGAACCATCGTAAGGCCAGGCCGCCGCCACCGATATAGGCCAGCGGATTCCAAAGACCAGGGATTACAGAGCGCATGGTCAATAAGGCTCGGTGGTTGGTATCCGCGGCGAAGGTGTCGGTGCAGCTAGCCAGAACGGCGGCGGTTCCGGCCACATCGAAGACCATGCCGGGTTCCACGATCCCTGCCCCCAGCGCGTTTGCGGCAGTATCCCCGGCTCCGGCCGCGATGGGGATGCCTGGTATCAGGCCGAATTCTTTTGCGGAAGAGGGGGTGACCTCGCCAATCACCTTCCAGGGCTCTACAATCTCGGGTAGTTTTTCCATATCCAGGTCGAACTTTCCACACAGCTCTTCGGACCAGACGGTCTGCCGGGCATCCGAGAACCCGGAAAAGTGGATGTAGGTGTAATCGATGAACGCCTGGCTGGCCTTCAACCCGGCCATCCTGCCGGCCACGTACGTGCCCGGCATGACGAATTTGGCCGTACGGCGGTATTCCTCCGCCCGCTCATTCTTCCACCAGAGCATTTTGGGTCCATGATCGCAAGTAGGCGGGCAGCCAGTGAGCCGGGTGACCAGTTCGCCGGCATCGCGGTCCATCCATTCGATATAGGGCTGGCAGCGCATATCCAGCCAGGAATCGAAGCGGGCGACCGGGTTGAAGTCTTCGTCGATCAATCCTACCCCAGCCATTTGAGAATCGAACGCCAGGGCAGCGATTTCGTTAGGATCAACCTTGCTTTCGCACACACAGGAGGATATCGTTCGCGCGGCGGTGTTATAAAAATCCTGGTTGTCCTGCTCGACGATCCCCGGTTTTGGGTGGTTGAGTGGGACCTCCGCGCTGGATTCAGCTATAAGCCTGCCATCCACATGGTAAAGAGCAGCTTTGGTGCCGCTGGTACCCAGGTCAACGCCGATCAGGTATTTCTTGGTCATTGTGGTTTCGGTTTTCCTGGTTACTGGGGTTTCGTTGTGGAGGAATTATCCTGCAAGCCGCTGGAGAAAGAAGATCCGTTCAATGGGGAGGATTCCCGGGAACGGATCAGATCTACCTCGAAGCGCGAGCGGTCGCCGCGGTGGAGCGCATGATAATACTCGAAAGGGATCTCGTTCTCGGTGTAGCTGATCGAATCCAGCATCAGCAGCGGCGCGCCGCGCTCAATATCCAGCAGCATCGCCTCGGTTTCGTTGGCCAGCACTGCTTCGATATAACGCCGCCCACGGGAGAGGATGATGCCACCTTCTGTTTCCAGGAATTCGTAGAGCGACCGGTTTGTCAGGTCCGCAGAAGCCAAGGGCGGGAAAATGGCGTATGGGATGTAAGTTGTCACCAGCTGAATGGGCTCATCGTTGATGAACCGCAAGCGCTGGATATCCACCACCTGGGTTCCGGGGAGGATGTTGAGAAATTTTGCCACCGTTTCATCCGCCGGAACGACCTGCTGGTGCAGCACGCGGGTCACAGGCTTCAGCCCACGCTCGATCATATCCTGGTAGAACCCGGTCAGCTTCTGGATGAGGCCTTCGCTGATCTTCGGTTCGGAGATGAAAGTGCCTTTGCCTTTGCGGCGGGTGATGGTACCTTCCAGTTCCAATTCGCGCAACGCCTGGCGTACCACCGTCCTGCTGACGCCGTAGGTCTCGCAGAGGTCCTGCTCCCCGGGGATTTGCTCGCCCGGCCCCCATTTCTTTTGAACGATCTGGGTTTTCAGCAGATCCATCAACTGGATGTAATAGGGGATGTGGCTTTCGAAATTGATCGCGGGGGAATTGTTCATGGGAGGAGAAAGTTGAATTCTTGTAATCCTGTTATTACAAGTTATTATAGAAAACTTCCACCCACCTGTCAATAGATGGCAGGAATCTTTAAGAATCGCGCAATTATCCGCTTTCAGGATGAGCCCGATTCTGATAAAAAAATACCAACTTATGATTTATTAAGCTTTAACCTATTGCATTTTGAAAATCCGAAGATATAATAATGTTATCCTGTAATAACAAGTCATGACCACAAACATTTTTATGGAACATGGTCGGAAATCAGCATCCGGGTAATTTCGCGGCGGAAAAATCACCGCGTATTTTTGGTTATAACCATCCAACATCCATAAAAGGAGGCAAGAAATGAAAGTAGGGATCGATAGTTATTGCTACCACCGTTTTTTCGGCGAGGTTTATCCTGACCAGAAGAAACCTGCGAAAAACATGACCATGGAAGATTTCCTGGTCCGTGCCATGGAGTTGAAGGTGGACGGGGTCTCCCTGGAATCGTGCTTCTTCCCGTCTTACGACATGGGCTGGTTCAAGGACCTCAAAGCCCGCCTGGACGATTACAAGTTTGACCGGGTGTACGCCTGGGGTCACCCTGATGGGTTGGAACGTGGAAAAAACTGGAAAGCGTACGAGGAGATGGTGACGATGATCCCCTACGCCAAAGCCATCGGCGCGGACGTGATGCGTGTGGTTGGCAGCAGCTTGATGTTCCGCCACGAACCGCATCAGCCCCAGATCAAAGCCCTGGTAAAGATGTTCAAAAAAGCCGTCAAGGTTGCCAAGGATAACGGCGTCAAACTGGCGGTTGAAAACCATATCGATTTCACCTCTGAAGAGATCCTGCAGCTTATTGGCGATGTGGATTCGCCCTACTTTGGGTTGAACTTTGATACCGGCAACTTCCTGCGTCTCCTGGATGATCCCATAGCCGGGATGGAAAAACTTGCGCCCTACGTCCTCGCAACCCACGTGAAGGACCTTATGCCCGATAAGAACGCCAAACCTACCGACTGGCACTTCTTTGCCGGTGTACCGGTTGGCATGGGGTTGATCGATAATGAAACCCTTGCCAAATTACTCTTCAAAGCCAATTTCAAGGGCTTCCTGGCAGTGGAGATCGATCACCCGCACACTGACTGGACCGAACGTGAGGATGAAGCGGTTGCCCTCAGCATCAAGGAGCTGAAGAGGATCACCAAGGATCTTAAGTAATTCCTGCCGATAGGATCATTCGAAAACGGAGGAGATCAATGAAAAATGTGAATGTCGCCATCATCGGCACCAAGTTCATGGGCAAAGCGCACAGCAACGCCTGGACCTCGGCCCCCAAGTTTTTCAGCCTCGGTCTCAAACCTGTGCTGAAGGTTGCCTGCGGCCAGGATGAAGCCTATACCAGCGATTTTGCCAAAACCTGGGGCTGGGAGGAAACCGAATGCGACTGGCGCAAGGTGGTAGAGCGTAAAGACGTTGATATTATCGATGTCTGCACACCCACCTATTTACACAAGGATATCGTCATTGCCGCTGCGAAGAATGGCAAGCAGATCTTCTGTGAAAAACCAATCGCGCTTAATTTCGCTGAAGCGAAAGAGATGTACGACGCTGCTGAGAAGGCGGGGGTGCTTCATTACCTCAATCACAATTATCGCCGCACCCCCGCAATTGCATTCGCCAGGCAATTGATCGATGCGGGGAAGATCGGGCAGATCTTCCACTGGCGCGGTACCTACCTGCAGGATTGGATCACCGATCCGAACTTCCCGCTTACCTGGCACCTGCAGGCCAAATATGCCGGTGCCGGACCGCATTATGACCTGAATTCCCACAGCGTGGACCTGGCCCGCTACCTGATCGGCGAAGTGGATACCGTCACGGCCATGCTCAAGACCTTCATTGAGGAACGTCCCCTCCCCGGGAAAGATGCCGGTACGTTCAAATCCGGTACCGGCGGCGGACCCAAGGGTAAGGTCACGGTGGATGACGCTGCCTTCATGGTGGTGGAGTTCGCCAACGGTGCCCTGGGGTCATTCGAGGCCAGCCGTTTCGCAAGCGGGCGCAAGAACTATAACTATTTCGAGATCTACGGCAGCAAGGGCAGCCTGATCTTCAACCTGGAGCGCATGAACGAGCTTCAGTATCTCAACCTGGAAGACCCGGCTGGCGAGCAGGGCTTCCGCACCATCCAGACCACCGAATCCGTCCATCCCTACATGAACGCCTGGTGGCCGGCTGGTCATATTATCGGTTACGAGCACGAATTCACCCATGCTGTTGTGGATTTCCTGACTGCGATGGAGAAGGGCACCAGGATCTCACCCAACTTGCTCGACGGGGTGAAAGATATCCAGGTCCTGGAAGCTGCCATCATTTCCTCGCGCGAAGGGCGTAAGGTTAAAGTATCCGAAGTCAAATAAGCAGGAATTCGAGATTTGGGGATGGGCACCGTTCGCGGAAAGCCCATCCCAGCCTCAACCATGTGAGGAAAAGACCTAGAAATGTCTATAAATGTCATAAGTTAAGAAGGAATTAACAAAACTGGTTGACATTTGGAAATAGGTCGCTATAATGAATAGGTTAGTCATCAGAAAGGTTGGAAATCGCGCAAGCATCGAGCCGCATAGCTCTCACCGCGAGTCCTGAGGACTATTTTTTTCGAACGGGTTGTTTTTCGGTAAGCTGAGCACCTTGAACCGCATACCGCAGTACCATTCTTTTCTTTGGATTAGATAATGGGCTTTGGGCGAGAGGTAAGCACAAAAAAATACCGTTCCAATAATTTGCCGGACATGCCGGAATGGCTTGTTCAGGCCGAGGATTTGCCCAACCGGTTGTTCATCACCCCCACCGAAAAAGAGCTTGTAGATCTTATCAGCAACCATGGCGAGCTCACCAAGGCAAACCTCGTCGCACTTACCCAACACTCCCGCACCAAAGTAACCAGCAGTATCGAATCCCTCCTTCAAAAAAAATTCATCCTAGAAAACCAGGTTTCAGAATATTCGGGCGGCCGACGATCCAAAACCTTCAGTCTGAACGGAGAACTCGGTTATGTGGCGGGTGTGGATATCGGCGCCACCAGCGTGGATATTGCCATCGCTAATTTCGGGCAAAAGGTACTTGCCAGGTGCTCGGAAGAACTGCTGGTTCGGGAAGGTCCCATCAAGGAGCTTGGCAGGATTTGTGAGTTGATCGAAGCGCTGTTCACGGAAAACCACCTGGACCCTGCGAAATTGCGCGGGATCGGGATTGGCATTCCCGGTCCGGTGGATTTTTCGACCGGGACTGCAATCTCTCCTCCCATTATGCCCGGTTGGGACCGCTACCCCATCATCGAAACCGTGCAGCAATGGTTCCCGGCGGCCAATGTTGTTGTGGATAACGATGTGAATGTGATGGCCTTAGGGGAGATCAATCATGGCGCAGGCCGGGGTGTTAACGACCTTATTTACGTCAAAATTGGCACCGGCATCGGCGCGGGGATCATCTGCAATGGCAAGATCTACCGGGGAGCCAGTGGTTGCGCCGGGGATATTGGTCACATCGGCGTGGATAAAAATGGCCCATTATGCCCATGCGGTAACCGCGGTTGCCTGGAAGCGCTTGCAGGCGGTCCGGCTATTGCCGAGCGTGCCTTGAAGGCTGCCCTGGCTGGCGGGAGTGAGATCCTGATCCGTCATTACCATGAACATGACGACCACCTGACCACGGTGGATGTCGGCGAGGCTGCCAGAGAAGGTGATGTAGTTTCGATCGAGGTCATTAGATCCAGCGGGAAGATGATCGGAGAGGTGTTGGCCAGCCTGGTCAACTTCTTCAATCCGGATATGATCGTGATCGGCGGAGGGGTCAGCAAACTGGGTGATATCCTACTTTCCTCCATCCGTCAGGCAGTTCTCAACCGCTCCCTGCCCTTGGCCACCCGCAACCTTGATATCGTTTTCTCGGCCATCGGATCCGAAGCCGGTGTTCTCGGTGCGGATAATCTGGCCATGGATTACATTTTTACCGTTGAATCTATCAGCGGGAACAGCGTGGAAGGCATCCGCGAGGATTAAGGAGAGATTGATGAAATTCGGTGTTAACACTTTCGTATGGGTCTCACCCTGCACCACCGATGCAATCCGGGACCTGGCTCCGAAAGTCAAGGCATTGGGTTTTGATATCCTCGAGATCTCTGTGGAAAATCCCGCACTGCTGGATGTGGCACAGATCAAAGCTGAATTGGAAAAGAACCAGCTTCTGCCCATCGTCTGCGGCGCTTTTGGGCCTGATCGAAACCTTTGCAGCACCAATTCCCAATACGCGGAGAGTGCACGCGTATACATCCGCTGGCTGATCGATGCGGCTGAGGCTCTGGGCTCGCCGGTCGTTTGTGGGCCGATGTATTCCGCTGTGGGTAAGGATCATCTTGAAGATGAAACTGAACGCGAAGCAGAATGGGACCGCGCCGTTACGGAGATCCGCAAACTCGCTGAATATGCCCGACCGAAAAACGTTCGCCTGGCCATGGAAACCCTAAACCGTTTTGAAACGGACATGCTCAACGTGGTATCTCAAGGGTTGGAATTCATCACCCAGACCGGGATGGAAAATGTCGGATTCCACCTGGATACCTTTCACATGCACCTCGAGGAAAAGAACAGTGGAGATGCCATCCGAGCGGCTGGAAATAAGATCTTCCATTTCCATGCCTGCGAAAATGACCGCGGGGTTCCCGGCACCGGTCAGGTGCGCTGGGATGACGTCGCGAAAGGTCTTAAAGATGTCCGTTATGATGGACCGGTAGTGATAGAATCCTTCACCTCGCAGGTGAAGGAGATCGCCCGGGCTGTATGCATCTGGCGGGAGATCGCCCCCAGTCAGGATGCGATCGCCAACCAGGGGCTGAAATTCCTGAAGGCACTACTGGGATGAAACGCAAGATATTAAAACGAGGTTCCTATGACAGTCGCTTCAATAAAAACCCAAGCTGATACATCCGCCCAAACCGGGGCAGTGATGGAGGTTCGCAACATCTGCAAACGCTTCCCCGGTGTCCAGGCCTGCAAGGATATTACTCTTCAATTCATGCCGGGCGAAGTGCATGCCGTCGTGGGTGAGAACGGCGCGGGGAAATCGACGCTAATGAAGATCATGGCCGGGGCTTATATCGCCGATTCAGGCGAATTGATCCTTCAAGGAGAGAGGGTTTCGTTCAATCATCCTCAGGAAGCTCAATTCAAAGGCGTAAGCATCATTTACCAGGAATTCAACCTGCTTCCCGAACGAACGGTGGCCCAAAATATATTCCTTGGACGGGAACCCGGGAAATTCGGTGCCCTCGATGTGGCAGAATTGAATAAAAATGCGGTACATGTTCTGAAGGAAGTGGAAGCGGATCAATTGATCAGCCCAACCGCCATGTGCCATTCCCTTTCCGTCGCGGAACAGCAGATCGTGGAAATTGCGAAAGCCATTTCCTTCGATTCCAAAGTCCTGATTATGGACGAACCGACTGCCTCCCTTACCACTATTGAAGTGAAGATACTTTCCGATTTGATCTCAAAACTGAAAGATCGCGGGATGGCAATAGTCTTCATTTCGCATCGTTTACGCGAGGTTTTTGAGATCGCTGAAAAGATCTCAGTCCTAAAAGATGGCGAGTTGGTTGGCACCGTTTTGACAAAAGACACCAACACATCTGAGATCGTGCATATGATGGTTGGGCGTGACCTCGACCATTATTTCCCACCCCTCGGCAGCCCGGAAGATTTTGGCGAAGTTGTTCTGCGGGTGAAGGATGGCGGGAACAACTTCCTAAAAAATATTAATTTTGAGCTCCGCAAGGGAGAAGTGCTCTGCGTTGCCGGGCTTCAGGGCTCCGGTCGTACAGAGATGGCGCAAGCCCTTTTCGGAGTGGTCCCATTCAAAACAGGAACGATCGAGGTTTACGGAAAAATCCGGACCATAAAAACCCCTCCAGATGCGATCCGCCTTCAAATGGGTTTTGTAACAGAAGATCGCAAGGCGGAAGGGATCTTACCGAAACAACCTATTCGGGATAATATCCTGCTGACTGTCCGCACACTGCAGCCATTCCTGGGATTAGTGCATAAAGATGGAATTCGAAAATCCCGCACGCTGGTTCCGACCTTGGCTAATAAAGTGGATTTGCGGGCAGATACCTTTGACAGGGAAGCTCAATACCTAAGTGGCGGTAATCAGCAAAAAGTGGTCCTTTCCAAGTGGCTTTCTTCAAAAGCAAATATCTTTATTTTTGACGAACCAACCCGCGGTATCGATGTGGAATCGAAAGCCAGCATTCACGACATGATTCGCGGGCTGACAAAAGAAGGCATTGCGGTGTTGATGATCTCTTCTGAGCTTCCTGAGGTACTTGGAATGAGCGATCGGATCTTGGTAATGCGGGATGGCCGGATCGCAGGTGAGCTCCCGGCGAAATCGTCAGAAAAAGACATCATGCTTGTGGCGACAGGCCATTCGGAAGAGACGAATTCAAAGCGTAAAGCAACAGTGGGAAAGGAATAACATGGCGACCACGACACCTTCCGAAAACTGGTTTAAAAGAATGTCCCGGTCATCCAAGATCCCACCGGTGTATATCTTCCTGATCGTTGTTTTCCTGTTCACTGGTTTAATGGATTTGATCTATTCCGATGGACAAATGTACACCAACCCAAATATCATGTTGAACATCATTGTTCGTTCTGTTGCATTGGGTATTGTGGCTGTTGGTCAAACCCTGGTTCTGATCGGCGCTTCCATTGACCTTTCTGTCGCATACACCATCAGCATTACAGCAGTGATGTCTTCCTATATTATGCAAGGAAATAACTCGAATGTACCGGTGGCTCTCCTCGGTGTATTTGCTATCGGTATTGTGATTGGGCTTGCGAATGGCTTGGTCATCACGAAACTGCGAGTAAATCCCTTTATCGCAACCCTTGGTGTGGGTCTGGTTGTAAAAGGGATTATCAACGCCACCTTTTCAAATTATACCGGCAGCGTTCCTAAAGAATTCGAATGGTTCGGGTATGGCACGCTCGGCCCGATCCCGGTTTCGATCATTATCTTATTGCTGGTGGTGACAATTGGCTGGTTCATCTTAGCAAGGACCAAGTTTGGTGCCCATCTTTATGGTGTGGGAGGCAACTCGGAGGTTGCGCGCCTTTCCGGTGTGCGTACCGATCGGGTGCTTATCGGGGCGCATGTTCTTTGCAGCGTTACTGCAGTCCTTTCCGGGATCTTCCTGGTAAGCCTGATGCGTTCCGGTGCTCCCTGGGTGGGCCCGAATGGCGTGTATGATTTGAACTCCATTGCAACCGCGGTGATCGGCGGTACCGCACTCTCGGGAGGAAAGGGTGGCGTATGGGGTACTCTGGCTGGTGTTCTGATCTTTGGTGTACTTGCCACCGCATTCAACCAGTTGGGAATAAATCCATATATGAAGAACATCTTGCAGGGTGTAATCATTATTCTTGCTGTGGCAAGTTATACAGCCCGCTCGAAAAAAGAAGCGGCTTAAGGAGTGGATCATATGACAGCATCTACCGTCACGACACAAGGTTCAACACCCAATATTCTTCGCAATATTTGGGTATGGATCAAGAAAGTCCCCCCTGTTTACCCCATTTTCCTGGTGATCTTCATAACTCTGGGTTTTCTCAATCCAAAGGGTTACCAGACGATGAACGGGATCATGACCTATCTTCGACCGGCTTCCCCTTTGGCGGTTTTAGCGATTGGCCAAATGTTTGTCCTAGCCCTGGGTGGATTTGACCTTTCCATCGGCGCGGTTGTTACCTTCGTCGTTCTTGCGTCCTCAAAATTTCTGGCGAATGATCCTACAAATATGGTTCCCAATGTCCTCATTTTGCTGGGTTTGGGTGTAATTGTCGGTCTAATAAACGGGTTTGTGGTTAGTTTTCTCAAGGTGCCATCTTTTATTACAACCCTGGGAATGATGATGATCGTTCGGGGAGCTGCCTTATATTATGTCGGTGGGGCACCCAAAGGTTACCTGACCGACAACTTCCGCATGTTTGGTCGGAACTATATAATGGATGTGCCATTCTTTACCCGCATCCCATATTCCTTTATTGTTTTGCTCATACTGACAACGATCGCGTTTATCGTCTTTCACCGGACGAATTGGGGACGCCAGATCCTTGCGATGGGAGATAACGTACGCGCTGCGGGACTCTCCGGGGTGAAACTTAAATTCGTCCGCATGATGACCTTTGTATTCTGCAGCGTTTTCGCGGTACTTGGTGGAATCATGGTTGCGGGATATGGTGGCGTAAATGTGACCATCGGGGAAGGCATGGAATTAAATGCCATCGCAGCCTGTGTGATCGGTGGTGTTTTATTAGGAGGGGGTAAAGCGAATGTTATTCAGGTTATTTTTGGAGCTTTTACCCTGCAGGCGATCGTGAACCTGTTGAATCAGCTTGGCTTGCCAAAGCCTTATACTGATGCAGTCCAGGGCTTGATCATCATTGGGGTTGTGGCGTACTCTGCGCTCAGCACGATGAAAAAGCGGTAGAAAGAATACCCATATTTTTCTGTTATGATGATCATGAAATTTACCTGGCTGCAAGAAAAAAGAAAAGGAGGTGATGCGACTAAATCAACTCAGATTAGTGTGTGTGTTGTTCAGAACGTGGTTCAAAATCCAAACATTTCTCACATTGGAGGAGAAAACGAATGAAAAAGAGTATTTTTGTTGTTGTGTCACTTCTAGTTGGGATCTCCATGATCCTCGCGGCATGCGCTCCTGCAGCCGCCACCGAAGCTCCTGCAGCTTCCAATCCTGGTTTACAGATGGAATCTGCCAATGTAGCGGCCCAGTTCTTTAATGACGAGGATTTCGCGAAATCCAAGGAATTGATGACTGCGAAAGCTTTAAATCCGGATGAACCGATCTACCTGCAGTACCTGGTGGAAAACCCCACCGATATCAGCAAGTATCCGCAGTATGCTGAGTTCGCCAAAAAGGAAGCCCCCTATAACCTGTGCTTCTCCAACGCTGGCGTCAACAACCCCTGGCGTGTGACCGGTTATGTGACCATGCGCGAGCAGGTCGAAGCGCTGCGCACTGAGGGACTTGTCAAGAACTTCATCCACCTCGATGCTGCCGGTGACGATGCCAAGCAGATCGCTGACATCCAGGATATCATCAACACCCCCGGCAAATGCGATATCCTCATTGTTGCCTCCAATACCTCCGAAGCCTTGACCCCCATCGTGGAAAAAGCCTGCGAGGTTATGCCGGTTGTGCAGTTTGACCGCTATGCCCAGACTGACTGCCCGGTTGTCTCCACCCGCCCGATCGGTGGGTATGCCTTTGGTATCTCCGGGGCAGAAAAAGTCGTGAAGGACCTTGGTCCTGAGGGCGGTAATGTGCTCGCCTTCCGCATCCTCCCGGGTGTGGACGTGCTCGAACAGCGCTGGGGTGCAGCCCGCAAGATCTTTGAAGAGAATCCCCAGGTCAACGTCATCGGTGTTGAATTCGTTGCCTATGATTCCTTCAAAGCCAGCACCGTTGTCACTGATTACCTGGCCAAATATGGCACCATCGATGCCGTCTGGATGGACGCTGGCGGTACCGCAGTAACCATCCTGGAAGCCTTCAAGGATGCCGGTATCCCCTATCCGAAAGTTATGATCGGTGAGGACCAGCAGGACTTCCTGGATTATTGGGAGACCAACAAAATCAATGGTCTTGCCCCCACCTTCCCGACCTTCCAGTGGCGCACCGCTGTTCTGGCCGCAGTCAAATTCCTAATGGGTGAGACTGTCCAGAACAACTGGGTTACACCCCAGCCGGATGTGACCGCTGAGAATCTGGGCGATTTCACAGGAACCGGTATGCCCCCGCTGTATTATGTTTTGAGCAGCGCGGAAGATCTGCCGACCTGGCCCGATGCCTGGAAAGCCCTCGATACAACCAAGTATCAGGACATTCTGGAGTAATTTAAGCAAGGGTTAGTTTTATGAGCCCGCTCGGCTTACGGGCGGGCTCTTTTTTATTAGCATATCATCCATGAAAGGAGTTCGATATCCATGATCGAGATTGGTTTTCATACAGACGCTTTCAACAGCAGTTACTGGAGTTTTGAGCAGGCGCTCCAATGGGCGCAGAAAAATGATGTCCACTGGATCGAATGCGGCATGATCGATGGAGTGAGTTGGATTCATGGACTGGGTTACCAGCCGCATGTGGCCAGCTGGGAAGATCCGAAGATGTGGCAGGAAAAGGCCGCGAAATACGGGGTGAAATTTTCCCAGATAGACGCCGCTTTCCCGATGTCCCTCCCGGAAGGCGCTTCCCTGGGGGTTGAATACACTCTGCGCACCATCCGCTGGGCTTACCTCGCCGGCTGCGATCACATCGATACCACCGACGACCGCTTTGCCCCCAAGGGAATGTCCCACGACCAGGCGCTCGAGATGATGAAGCGGTCTTACGGACAGATTATGGAAGTCGCGGAACGTTACAAGATGATCATAGATATCGAACCCCATGGTTTCTACACGACGAAACCCGAGTTCATGGAAATAATGCTTGCCTTTGTAGACAGCCCCTACCTGCGCATGAATATGGATACCGGCAACACCTTCATCGCTGGGCAGGATCCAGTCGCTTTTCTGAATAAATTCAAAAACAAGGTCAGCCATGTCCATATCAAGGACGTGAGCGATACTCTTTCAGCTTCTCTGCGCGGCGAGCTCACCGGCATAGCTGTCAGCCAGTGCGCGATAGGTGACGGCGTGAATGTGGAGAATATCAAGAAGTGTTTTGATATCCTCGTGGATATCAACTACAACGGGGTCATAAGCCTGGAGTGTGAAGGCCAGGGGGGACCGATGATCGAAAAAAGCCTAGCCTTTGTCCGCGGGTTGGTTACCGACGCAAATCACCGCATGGCTGCCAAATAACCGGCAAGCGATTAATTAAGGAGAATAGAATGGGAAAGATCTTATTGGGCGTTAACATGGAATTTGTCCGTCACCACGATAAACCATTTGCATGGGGCGTGGCAAAAGCTGCCGAGATCGGTTACGAGTACATAGAACCGATGGTTCACCTGGGCCGCGAGTTGCTCAGCGAAGCCCGTTATTTTCACAGCGTATCGATGTATGACGACCCGCGCTGGGTCAAGGACCTATGCGATAAAAACAAGATCAAACTCTCCGGTCTGTCATCGCATACCCCTCTCTGTAAACCCGAGATCAGCGTCGAATACCTTAAGCAGGCCATTCGCTGGGCTTCCGATGCAGGAGCTCCGGTGGTAAATACCGATGAAGGTCCCAAGCCTGAGTGGACCACCAAAGAGATGGACTATACCCTGATGACATACACGCTCAAGGAAGCATCCATGGTTGCCGAGCGCTATGGAGTCAAGATTGGTCTTGAGCCGCACCAGCAGTACAGCAAATCTCTTAAGGGTCTGGATAGCATCTACGACCTGGTGAAATCCCCTGCCATCGGAATCAACTATGATACCGGTAACAGCTTCCTGGCCGGGACTGACGATACCTACGAGTGGTTGGGTCACGTTGTCGACCGCCTCGTTCACCTGCATGCCAAGGATATCAGCATGGCGCAGAGTGGTGAGGAACGCGGAAAAGTGACCGGCACGCCCGTCGGCTGTGCTTGCGGAGATGGCGTGGTCGACTGGAAAAAGGTGATCGATATGGTAAAGAAATGCCCGAATGACATCGTCTTCAGTGTTGAATGCGGCACCGTCCCCGACGCGATCCGCAGTTTTGAATACCTGAGCAAACTGATCTAACCTTCGGTCTCCTCTTATGGTGAAATCCCGGCTTTTCCTGCAACACCTCAGCCTTCACGAACCTGAAAAGCCGGGTTTCATAAAGAGTTCAGAGTAATTATTTATTGTATTAATTAATAAATTTCTAAATTAGGAGGAACGATGACATATCCGAAGGTTGCAGTAATTGGCTTGGGTTTCATGGGTCGCAC
>Ga0209254_10000325_pt1 | contig 36850 bp, 33 predicted proteins | sample FrelakmetDIP11DI_FD_187148 | JGI IMG/M metagenome (GOLD analysis project Ga0209254, IMG submission 187148) | Freshwater lake sediment microbial communities from the University of Notre Dame, USA, for methane emissions studies - DIP11 DI (SPAdes)... | ecosystem: Environmental > Aquatic >... | reverse complement strand
CAGCCAGCAGCCATATCCAGCCTCGACTGACCGGCAGGTTACTATCAGCAGCCAGAATCCCGAGGATAAATGACATAGAAAGCCAGAGCAGCGGCAAGGAACCACCCCACGGCCAGCCTAACAGGTTGGGATTTAATTGTTACCCTATCATTGTACTATTGTTGATCCATCAAAGAAAATCCGGGGAATTGGAAGCACTTACACGGTCTGTTTTACATCCGGGAAGGTGTTCTACCCGTTAAACGCGTTTTACCAGGACAGGCAGGATCATCGGGGTTTTACTGCGGTACTTGGCATACTCCGCTCCGAACTCGTGCAGCAGCTTACGTTCCTCAAATATGGCACCGATGAACAGGTAGGCGCTGAAAGCAATGTTTAACGCCAGCACGTTCCAGCTCATCACCGGTGTCAGCCACAGAAACACCAGCGCAAAGAAATAAATCGGATGGCGGACAAAGCGGTAAAGTCCGTTTTTCACCAGGCTGCCCTGCTTTTCAGCGGCAGGTTGTCCGAAAAGCTGCCCGATTCCCAGGAAATTAAGTGCTCCTGTTTGCCAGACCGCCCACAGCAAACCGAAAGCCGCGCCTGCCTGCAGCATACTGGTCAGCAGGACGAATGGGTATGGAATGGCATAAATCTGCCGGTCCGGAAGCAAAGGTGCCAGGGCCATCACCGGCAGCAGCGTGATAACAGCCATAACATTAAAGAAAACCCTGTAATACTGATCTCCGTATTGCCCAAACCAGCGGCTGGCAAGCCTCTTGGCTTGATGGGATGCAAGCATGGAATGGATGACTCCATATGCCAATCCAGCCCCTAGTATCCATAAAAAACCGCTTTCTATTATAGGATTATCCATTAATGCTCCTGTTTCCATCCACTGTATACGTATTGGATGCAGTGATTGGATGGAATATTACTTGAAGCGGCTTTATTCAGGCTATGGTATGATTTCACTGTCTGGGCCACACCAATCTTATAGGGTAAGCAAACCCGGTATAACATGGATGTAAATAAGGTCGCACAAAAAAGCTGGTTCTATCCCCTTGTCGTTTTGCTGGTAATGCTGCTGGCATATGGGACACAGATTGTCCGCCTGGGTTTTTACTGGGATGACTGGCAGGCTCTCTTCCTTTCAAAATTGGGCAGCGCTTCCGCATACTGGGAATACTACTTTAGCGACCGCCCATTTTCAGCATGGACGTACATCCTCAGTGTGCCCCTCCTTGGCACCTCGCCGCTCCCCTGGCAGCTCTTCACCCTCCTGCTGCGCTGGTTAAGCGTAATCGCTTTCTGCTGGGCATTAAATGGGATTTGGCCCCAGCGCATCCGGCAAATCCGCTGGGTCGGAATCCTGTTAGCCCTTTATCCGGGATTTTCCCAACAGGCTGTATCGGTTGCCTACAGCCAGCATTTTATCAGCTATGCCCTGTTTACTCTCTCACTGGGATTGATGGTGTGGGCCCTGCGCCAGCCGGAACGATATTTCCTTTTTACTGCCCTGGCCCTTCTGACGGCTCTGCTGGAGCTGGCAACCATGGAGTATTTTTTTGGGCTTGAGCTTCTGCGTCCGTACATTCTGTGGATCATGCTCCGATCGGCACGGGGGAAAAATACCGGGATTTTCAAAGAATGGCTCAAGCATTGGGCACCCTACCTGGTAGTGCTGATCATATTTGCGAGCTGGCGTTTTTTCCTGTATCCGCGGCTTTTGGCAGGGGAGGATGAAAACCAGGTGCTCTTCCTCGGCAGCCTGATTTCCTCACCGGTCAGCGCTGTCTTGCAGATGGGCCAACGAATTCTGCAGGACGGGATCCATTTATTCATGTTTGTATGGGCAAACACGATCCTCCCCGAGACAATCGAATTGAATGCCAGGGCCACCCTGTTCTCCTGGTTCCTGGGCCTGGCCGCCGCCGTTATCCTGGTCTGGTATGATCGGGCTAGCCGGCCAATTGCTTCTGACCAGGTTCCGCATGAGGATAATTTTTACAGTCAGGCAGCCCTGCTTGGACTATTGGGCATCCTGCTGGGTGGTCTGCCGGTTTGGATCACAGAGCGCCAGGTGATTGTTGGCATGTGGTCAGACCGTTTCGCCCTGGCGCCAATGCTCGGGGCTGTTGTGCTTGTTGTCGTGCTTGTGGACTGGTTCATTCAGGACCGGCAGCGCAGTGCAATCCTGCTGGCGGTTCTGGCCGGTTTATCAATTGCCGTCAATATCCGCAATACCAATAAATACCGCCTCAACTGGGATATTCAACGTGATTATTATTGGCAGATGATCTGGCGGGCTCCCGCTCTCCAGCCCGGGACTGCAATTCTGGGACCCAAGTATCCTTTCGGCCTGGTGGCCGATTATTCGGTCGCCTATGCATTCAATATAATATATGCGGATAAATTTGATGTCAAAAACACACCGTACTGGTTCCTGGCCGGACCCTGGGATATTGCCAAAGATGATCCTGCGCTGCTGGCCGGAATCCCCATCAAGGACAAACTCCGTAACGTAGCATTCAACAGCACAACCCTGGACAGCCTGGGGGTGGGCTATAAACCCGGGCGCGGCTGTCTGCTGGTGTTGGACCCCGTTTATCAGCTCGCCCCTCAAATCACTCCAGAAGAGGCAACCCTGTTTCCAATCTCCCATCCCCAGCAAATTCTTGCCGCCGCCGGGATGGATTTCAGCCCTTCGATGCGGATTTTTGGGAAAGAACCCCCTCATGACTGGTGCTACTTTTTCCAGAAAGCAGACCTGGCCCGCCAGAACGGGGACTGGCAGAAAATCGTAGATTTGGCTCAGGAGGCTGCACAATTGGATCTTAAGCCGGCTTACAGCCCCGAATTGCTGCCTTTCATTGAAGCATATGTCCATCTGGGAAATTGGGAGCAGGCAGTGGCTTCCACCATTCAAGCTAACCAGATCACCACAGAAAGTCAGCCATTCTTATGTGCCGCCTGGGATAGATTTAAAAGTCAGCCTGGTGCATCCGCAGCAATGATGGATGCCCGTCAACAAATTCAACAAACCCTGTTATGTAATACTCCTGGCGGGGAATAAAAAAGAGGAACTCCTGCCCGGTTTAAAGGTCCAGGCCGTGGTATCAGGAGAATTAATCGATTCAGAATTACCCGGATGGTCCCTTTGTCAGCAGTTCTTTAAGGCGTGGATGATCCGCATAAAAACCATGATACCTTTCCGGCAGCAGGACGGCAATACGGCACATCATTTCATCCGTATAACGCTGGAGATCTTCCTCGCGGTTATCCTTGCTGAGCGGGGGCAATACAAAAGGCTCTCCATAGCTAACCTTGATGTGCGGACGGCGAAGTTTTTTCAATTGATTAACTGCTGTGTCTGTGCCGCTGATTCCTGCCGGGACAACCGCTACCCCGGTCTTCACCGCAATCAATACGGTTCCGGATTTACCTTCCAGAAGTTTCCCGGTCGTGCTGCGCGTACCTTCCGGCGCAACTCCCAGACAGCCGCCTTGTTTAAGATAGGCTATCGCCTCCCGAAATGCCGAAAAATCCGCTCGTGAACGGTCAATCCATATAGCCCCGCCTTGCTCACTGAACCAGCGCATCATCGGATTTTCCAGGTATTTATCGGCCACCAGCGGACGAATATCCGGCCGGTTTGGTACAATCCCCAACAAGGGAATATCGAATCGGCTCATATGGTTGGTTGCCAGAATGACCGCCCCTTTTGCCGGCAGATGCTGCGGGTTTTCAAATTCGACCCGGGTAAGGGCATTCATGATGCGATTTACAAAAGTGAGAAAGCGTTCACGTTTCATATAAGCCTCCAAATAGTCTAAACCGCCTGCATGCGGCTATTCATCCTTATCAATAACAGGAACATTAATACCGCAAGCACAACCAATGCATAGGCACCAACCTGGCCCAGGCGGGATACAATTTCCATCCATCCGATGGGTGATTCTTCAAGATAGACAGAAAATCCGACCAGGACCCCAAATGTATTCCATAGACCATGCACAAATACCGCCAGCAAAATGGCAAGCCCCGGTTGGATCATCTTGTGGCTGCGCCAAGCAGACACCATACCCCACCCAACCAGACCGGAGGCAACCGTGTGCAGCAATCCTGTACCCAGGCGTGCCAGTACCACCTCGGTCCAACCATCCAGGAAAGGAGTGCCAAACAAACCCAGGCTCTCCAAAAAAGCAAAGATACCGCCGCAAATCAACCCTGCTTCGAAACCTTCTGAGGGTTTAAGACCTTTCCCGGCAAAAAACCATAGGGCAGACGGTTTAAGCAATTCTTCTATCAAAGGGATAAAAACTGCCGCTACAGCCAGGACAATCACCAATACCCACGGGTTACTCAGTACCGGTTTTAAAGCATTGGTAACGACCTCCGAATCGATTGGATTATTTTGAATTTGCTGGCCGACTCGTGTAATTTCTTGCAGGATTTCCGGTTGGCCAGCCATCCAGAGCAGGAACATAATAATAATGACTCCAATCAGCATCATTTCGGCAAAAAGGATCAGGAAAGGATTTACAATCACGCCGTAACTGATTAATCCCCAATCTCGCCTTGCCTGCTTTGCGCTGATTTTTTTACGTCCTATCTCGACAAACCAGAATATAGGGATGCCGACCACCACCGCTTGCAAGGGAGGCAGGATCAACCAGTTAAATCCAGACACATCCGAAACAAATTGTCCAAATATCACCAGCAGCGGCCAGACCATCATTAACCAGTTGGCCACTCTTGCTGATGGAGGCAGCTTCCATTTGGGTAGCGGCAGGGATAGCAAACGGGAACAAGCGAATACCATGCTCGGGAAAATCAGGATGGCTATGAAAACAAATGTCCAGGCTAACGAAAAAATCGGGAACAAACCCTCGGACTGAAATTCACCTTTCAGAAGGGTAATAATCCCCAAAAAGAATAAGCCTGATGCAGCAGTCAGCGCTCCTAAGAAAACCGGCACGCTGACTGCAAGAATTACAATGGATGAAGATGATACGCTTGATGAGCGCTGCACTTACTTCGCCTCAATCACCACATCCTGGATTACATCCCCTGGGGGTAAATCACCCCCGGCTTCTGGATTCCGCGCAGTTAATTTTTCAGCCACGTCCATACCATCTATAACCTTGGCAAAAATGGTGTACTGCCCATCCAGATCCGGCAGTGCATCAAAAGTGATGAAGAACTGGCTGCCGTTGGTATTGGCGCCTGAATTTGCCATTCCTACCATACCGGGAGCATCATATTTCAGATCCATGCTGATTTCGTTGCCATAGACATAACCGGGTTCACCCATTCCTGTACCGCTGGGATCGCCGGATTGCGCCACGAATCCAGGCAGCACACGGTGAAAGGTGACATTGTCAAACCAGTCGTTTTGCGCTAGGTAGACAAAACTGTTCACAGTGACCGGAGCCGCATCCGTTAATAACTCCAGGACTATGTCCCCTTTATCTGTCTTCAGCGTGGCGGTATAGCTTTTCCCGGGTTCGATCACATCAGGCGGGCATTCTGTGAACTGCCGGTCTTCCAATCCAACCAGTTTCAAAACTCCTTCCAGGCTGGCGTAATCGCTCGGACTGAAAGGCTTATGGTTGTAAAGGGTGAAAGGTGTACCTGGTAGACCAATGGCAATGCCATTATCCTGGGCGTCTTTCACTTTCTTGACAATTTCCTCTGAGGTCAGGTCTTTCTTAAACTGCTCGCTGTCAAGGTCAAATTGGCTGGCCTTATCCATCAGCCAGGTTTCAAACTCTGCAGCAGGCAGGGGCGACCAATTCTGCTGTTCAGAAAAGAGGAAATCCTTCATTTCGAAAAATTTTTCGAAATCCTGTTTGCCGGCAGATTCCGCTGCCTGGGCAGCCAGTAATGCATTTCCGTGGCTGGGAAGAGGAAAATGACGAAATACAGTTCTTACTTCATCCGGGTGCTCCTCAAGCAGTCTGGTCATATTTGGTTCAAATAATGCGCAATAAGGGCACTGGAGATCGCTGTATACAATTAAGGTTACCGGTGCATCCTCGTTTCCCTGCACCCAGTCTCCATCTGTAACCTGCGGGATAAGTTTTAATATCTCGGGGTCAGGTTCGCTGCTGACTACCTGGCAGGCAGCCTCGACATCTTGCGGACTGGCGGTGCCGGCAGTGGCTTCTGTCGAACTCACCGCCGCAGATCTCTGGGTCGGTGTTGGCTCTGCCAGAGTCTCCGGGGACGCGCTGGGCTCAACTGCTGCCCCTTGACCTGCCGGGGAGCAGGCTGCCAGTATGATTACAACCACTAAAAAAAAGACTACCTCTATACGCTTCATTATTCTTCCTTTCAACAACCTGTTATCGAAAGACGCATTCACTTTGGCGTCTTCCCTGATTATTAGCAACCATAATGATTCTCTTCTATATTATTGGCAGGACTTTGGAAATTGTCTGGCAAATTTCTTCCAGGACAAGCTCTTTAGACCGGTTGGCATCAATGATACACCAGCGTTGAGGATCCTGGTTGGCCATTTTCAAGTAACCCTGGCGTACCCGCCTGTGAAAATCCAGGGCATAATCATCCAGCCGGTTCCATTCTCCGCCCCCTCTGCGCCGGCGGGAAAGCCCCTCTTCAGCCTCAACATCCAGGTAAAGGGTTAAATCCGGCCACAGATCTCCTGTCGCAAAATTCAGCAATTTTTTTAGAAATTCAAGGTTTACCCCATGCCCGTAGCCCTGGTAAGCCAGTGTGGAGTCCGCATAGCGGTCGCTGATCACAATTTGACCTTGTTGCAAGCGAGGGCGGATGGCTTCTTCCACCAGCTGGGCGCGCGCCGCACAGAACAACAGGATTTCTGTGCGTGGGTGCATGCCTTTGTTTTTTAAATCTGCCAGGATGGAACGTACCTGGTCACTTATTTCCGTTCCTCCCGGTTCACGGGTTGTGAAAACAGAATAGCCCCGCTGCCGGATAAATTCCGCCAGGGGGTTCATCTGGGAACTTTTCCCGCTGCCATCCGGACCCTCTAAAGTTATAAACAAAACTTGTTCAACCTGTTCATTTTTTATATTATTCCCGGAAGATGCGCACTCGACGGTTGGGTTCCTGGCCATATGAATGGGATACAAGCTGTGCCTGGCGTGCCATTTCATGTTGCACACGGCGGATCGCCGCCGATGCCGGCGGCAGGTCAACCCAATGTTCCCCGTTTAATACGGCTTCAATTGCCTTACTGGTCCGGTTTGTGATTTGGTCTTCCTGTTTTTTCGGCTGGGGATAAACTGGTCCTGGGTCTGAGCGCAGGTTAAAAATCTCAACCAGTGACTCCTCAATTTGATTGATGGTGTTTGCCCGCAGCACGTATATTGGCATCCTGCGCTGCTCAGCCTCAACCAGCACACGCTGGCGTTTTCGATAGTATGGACGGAGGGTCATCAAAATATCTGCATCCCCGATATCGTTCACCAGGATTACCGGCACACCCAAGTGCTTGGCGGCCTGGCTCAACCGGTTGCGGGCAACGCCGTATGGATAAATCCGGATCGGACTGAGAGGTCCGTTGTAAGTCTCCGGGGTAAAAGCCAGATCATCATTTTCTTCCAGGGCGGATGCCACCGGGTATGTTGTTTTTTGTATAGATGGACTTGTATAAGATGACCCGCCGTTGCTCGTCCGGCGCATTCCCGTTGATTGTGGTCGGGATGTCCCGGCACTCTTCTCAACATGAATCGTCCCCGCTTCATCCAGGTATCGGATTTCCGGCTGTAAGGGTATTCCCCGCACCAGCATATCAACCGCTTCAGCAACATCAGGGTGTACCAGCAGGCGGTCCCGCTCTTGGATTTCAATGAGTACATCAAAAGTCGGAGCAGACCGGCGCTCCAAAACCGTCTTCTGCGTTCCCCGCCGGCGTGCTTCTTCATCGGAAAGGGTTACAGACTCAATCCCCCCTACCAGGTCAGAAAGCGTGGGGTTAATCAGCAGGTTTTCAAGGGTACGCCCGTGCGCTGTTCCAATTAGCTGAACACCCCGCTCCGCAATCGTCCGTGCAGCAGCAGCTTCTAATTCGCGGCCTATTTCATCAATGACAATCACTTCCGGATTATGGTTCTCCACAGCCTCGATCATGACTTCATGCTGCAAAGATGGCATTGAAACTTGCATACGCCGTGCTCTGCCCACTGCCGGGTGGGGCACATCGCCATCCCCGCCAATTTCATTCGAGGTGTCTACAATCACGACCCTGTATTTTTCAGCCAGAATTCGGGCGGCTTCCCGCAGCATTGTGGTTTTTCCAATGCCGGGTTTACCGAGAATTAATACACTCTTTCCGGATTCAATTAAATCCTGGATGATATCAATGGTTCCGTACACCGCCCGCCCAACCCGGCAGGTAAGACCGACAATATGGGCGCGCCGGTTTCGTATGGCAGATATGCGGTGCAATGTCCTTTCAAGGCCTGCCCGGTTATCAGCATCGAATTCACCAATACGTGCCACCAGGTACTCAATATCCTCACGGGTAATCTCTTCCTGGGTCAGTACAATTTCCTGGTCCACAAATCGGGCCACAGGCAAGCGCCCCAGGTCAAGGATAATCTCTAATAAATTATCTGAATTATTCGCCTCTATTGCTGCTTGCGCAATTTTTGGGGGGAATACTTGCATTAATGCCTGTAAATCGTCCGTTATTCGGCGATGTGCGGTTGTTTTCAACTTTTCACTCATAATTTGTTTATTATAAAGCACCCATCTAAAAGTAATGTTAAAGTTGGATTAATGGTTATCCAGCCAAATTTTAAACCTGGCCCTTATCATTACCTGGGCTCATGATTTGGATCCATTTGAATTCCGGCGATTGGGACTGTTGGTTCGGTCTTTGGATTAGTTTCTATTACTGCTCGCCGCTCATTGGGTACAGGTACGCGCTGGTAAGATGCCAGGTGTTTTATCATTAAAACCTGTCGAGGAGAAATTTCCCAGTTTTCTTCAGATAGGTATTTTTCCATCCAGGACTGGTATGAGCGGATTACAAGATAAAATGCCCGTTTAGGAGAAAGCATAACCTTATGAACCAGACAGCGCAGCAATAATTCAGTATTTTGTGCGTCGGGATGGATGATCGTTTGGACGACATCCCCAATTGGACCGGATTTATGAAATGCAAAAGCGACAGTTTCGCCTTCCTGTATGCAAACCCAGCCTTGCAGAGCACCAGGAGGAAGGGGTTCGGTCCCCTGAACGAGAGGCGGCACCAGTGACTGGTACAGATTTCTCACACCGATTCCATTTCGAGAGGATATTGGGGTCCAGGAAAAGTCATCTTCCTGACAGGCAATAACATTGCCTGTCCTGCGAAAGACATGCTGGTGGGTATAGACAGAATAACCGCACTTCCTGAAAATTTCAAAAGCTTGGCTGTCCTCTTCCAGGTCTGCCAACAGGCTCAGGATGCCGCAGTTGCCAGCTTCTATTGCCAGCCCATCCAGCAGGTGGATTGTTTCATTGCAATCAATATCTTCTTCTGGAAGGATAAAGGAAAGGTGTGCAGAACGCTCCCCGCGGATAACGCGGACCCTTCCTATACGGTCTTTTTTATTATTGGATCCCGGTGCGACAGCGGTAATTGATTCCTCTGCTGATCCCAGGTTCTGCATGAGCGCGCCAACATTAACCGGGTTACCGCAAGTCAACATTTGGGTGCTGTCCAAACAGAGCACTTGGTTGCGATGGCGGATCAAATTATAAAGATCATACCAGGCTATCGTTCGGATTGTGATATTACTGACTCCAAAAAGTAACGGTGAAACCGGTCATCACCGCTTAATTCCGGGTGGAAGGACGTTGCCAGCAATTTATTTTGCCGGGCAGCTACGATGGATCCGTCTTCAAGCGTAAGGATGACCTCAGCCTTCCCATAGACGTTCTGAATGATCGGGGCGCGGATAAAAACTGCCCGGAATGGCCTTCCATTCAGATCCATTGTTTTCAGAAAAGGAACTTCCAGGGCAATTTCAAAACTATCCACCTGCCGGCCAAATGCATTGCGAGAAACCTGGATATCCATTAATCCTAGTATTGGCTGGTCACGTTGAATATCTTTGGCAAGTAAAATCGCCCCGGCACAGGTTCCCCAGATTGCTTTTTCTTTGCCAAAGCGAATTAAGGGCTCAATAAGTCCAAAATCCTGCGCCAGTTTTCCAATTGTTGTCGATTCGCCACCCGGAATAATTAAACCATCCAAACTCAGCAGGTGATCCGGTAGGCGAACCTGGGTAGCTTCAACCCCAAGGTTTTTCAACATCAATTGGTGCTCTAAAAAATCTCCCTGTAAAGCAAGAACACCAATTTTCATGGACGAGCTTACCAACCTCTCCCGGCCATGAGTTCCGCATCCAGCATCGCAGAAATCTGACGTCCAACCATCGCTTCCCCCAGGTTCCGGCTAACCTCGGCCAGGATATCGGCGTCCTGGTAATGCGTGGTCGCTTTTACAATGGCTGCCGCTCGCTTGGCTGGATCGCCAGATTTGAAAATACCAGATCCAACAAACACACCATCCACACCCAGTTGCATCATCAGGGCTGCATCAGCAGGAGTAGCTATCCCTCCGGCGGCGAAATTCACTACCGGTAAACCACCAAGTTTTTTGGTCTCCATAACCAGCTCGTATGGAGCGCCCAGGTTCTTGGCATAGGCCATTAACTCTTCATCTGGCATATTCTGCAGGGCGCGAATCGCACCCAGAACTGTCCGGGCGTGCCTGACCGCCTCAACCACATCCCCAGTCCCAGCCTCTCCTTTGGTCCGGATCATAGCCGCCCCTTCACCAATCCGGCGCAGGGCTTCACCCAGGTTCCTGCACCCGCATACGAAAGGAACTTTGAACAGGTGCTTGTTGACATGGTGTTCTTCATCCGCGGGAGTTAATACCTCAGACTCATCAATATAATCAATCCCAATCGCTTCCAGGATCTGCGCTTCTACAAAATGACCAATACGGCATTTAGCCATAACCGGGATGGAGACAGCCTCCATGATTTTCAGAATGATTTCCGGGTCGCTCATCCGGGCTACCCCGCCATCTGCACGGATATCTGCAGGCACGCGTTCGAGCGCCATCACAGCTACTGCACCGGCGTCCTCAGCAATTTTTGCATGTTCCGGGGTAACTACATCCATAATCACCCCGCCTTTTAACATCTGGGCTAAACCTTTTTTTACATTAAAGGTGGCAATTTCTTTATCCATAACAACCTCCAAATTTCAATTAAAATCCGATTTCACCCTGATTTTACCATGCCTGAAGGTTTCTTTCATCCCTGCCTCACACGTAGTGGTCTTCACCGGCCAGAATGGCTTTAAACAATAAATACAAGTGACAATAATTCCATTTATAAAAGCAGAATCCAACCTGATTAACTGATTCGAAAATTATTGGGGTTGGATTTGTTATTAAACAGGATATTCAGGGTTTACAAAACTCAGGATTTACTTCTCCAAACATAGATTCCCAAACCCGCTCCAACCAGGACCAGCATTCCTCCCACAATTCCCAGCAGCGGTGATCTCCCGCCTTCACTTACCGGTACTGGAACCGCCATAGCGCTGATCTGTGCACCAAAATCTAATATGGAGCTCTCTCCAGCACGCAGGGTCAGGGAATAATTCATCAATGTGGTCGAATTATAGCCTTCCGGGGCAGCCACACTGATATTGTATTCCCCTTCCGGAATATCTGGGAAACATAATGGCTCCAATCCAAAAATGGTGGTGTCCACCAGGGAAATATCCCCCTCCCGGTTTGTTACACTGACTTCACCACCCGGGATTACCGCTTCATTCTCCTCTGCCAGGGCATTACCGTTCACATCATTGTATAGAAAAACGCAGATAGAGCCGTTTCCATTGAAAGGCGTTGGCGTTGGACCGGATGGTGTGGGTGTAGCGGCAGGTGCCGCTGGTGCTTCCTGGACAACCCCCAGCAGCAACTCCTGCCCCTCTCCGAGTGTGCAATCGGCATCAAGGTTGTTTAGTGCTCGGATTTGGTCAATGGAGGTCCCGGTTTTCAACGAGATACTCAGACAGTTCTCTCCGGCACTGACAATGTAAAGAATCCTTCCATTTGCACTTGCGGTAGGGGTTTGGTATACCACCTGCGGATTTGGCTTGGCAGATACCGGGAATGATAGGAGCAGAAGGACTAATCCCATCCACAAAATTCCAGAAATGCTGAGGAAGATTTTATTTTTCATAAGACACCAGAGCGTCATTATAACATTGCACGCAAAATATGGATGTTCATACCAGGCAGGATTGAATCATTCCCTAGTTGAACCGGAGGACTGGACCATCCGTTTTCGAGCCTGGTCAAGGGTATCCCGGGCAGCCTGCAGGTTTGCTTCGCTAACACCACCAATCATTTGTGCCAATTCTTCCTGCTGATTCGAACCGCTCAACTCTTCCACACTTGTAATGGTTCGTCCATCATCCACCTGCTTGCTCACCTTGTAGTGCTGCTCCCCAAAGGCAGCCAATTGGGGAAGATGGGTAACACATAAGACCTGGTGCTGCCTGGCTAGCTGCCATAATTTTTCGCCAACCACAAAACCTACCCGTCCGCCAATTCCCTGGTCTATTTCATCGAAAATCAGGGTGGGAATAAAATCTGCCCTGGCAAGCACGTGTTTTAAAGCCAGCATAAGCCGGGAAGTCTCCCCTCCCGAGGCTATTTTTACCAGCGGCTTAAATCCCTCACCGGGGTTTGGTGCAATGAGGAACTCAATCTGGTCAATACCCGTTTCATCAAATGCAGCCTGCTTCCCGTCTTCCATCAGGACCCCGAAGGAAGACGGATGAAAACCGAATTTTACGAGAATCTGCGCCCCGGACATATTGAGATCGTTGAGTTGAAGTTCAATCTGGCTGCACAGGGTTGCAGCAGCCTGTTTGCGGTACTGCGAGAGAGCTGATCCCTGGTCCCCAATTAATAAGAGAAGTTCTTTTTCTGCCTTTTCCAACTCTGCGATTTGTTCACCTGCATGAACCAGATTATCAAGACGCAGCGCAGTTTGTTTTTCAAATTTCAGTACTGCTTCAACCGAACCGCCATATTTCCGCATGAGGTTATGAAGCAGGTTGATGCGCTCCTCTACCTGCTCCAGCCGGCGGGGATTAAATTCAATGGTATCCAGGTAATCCCTGAGGCTCAATGCCAGCTCAGATAGGTTTTCGGCAATGCTCCCAGCCTGTCCAGCAAGATCATACTGGCTGCTGTCAATTTTGCTCAGAGAATTCAAACTATGGACAACTTGTCCGATCATTTCCGATATGGAAGGTGTCTCCGGCGTGCTCTCCTCCAACAATGCCAGGCTTTGCTGGACAAATTCGGCCAGGCTGCCGGCATTCGCCAGGCGATCGCGTTCCACAAGCAGCTGTTTCTCCTCGCCTGAAACCAGCCGTGCCGACCGTATTTCTGCAACCTGAAAATTAAGCAGCTCAGACTGGCGGGAAGTCTCCTCTTCGCTCTTCTTTAGTTGGTGAAGTTCGCCTCTTAAATTCACCAACTTGCGGTAGGTTTGCTGGTACGGTTCTAAAAGTGCTTCGCTTTTTGCAAATCGGTCTAATAAACCCAGGTGGTTGTTTACATTTAACAGGGAAAGATGTTCTGATTGCCCGTGGATATCAACCAGGAAACTGCCTATCTCTCGAAGCAGCGCAACATTGACGGAGTGACCATTAATGCGTGCCACACTGCGCCCTTCCCTACGGATCTCGCGCGATAGGGTTAAATAATTTTCATCCTCAACCAGATCTTCGCCCATCAGAACATCAAGAATGCCCTGGCGGGAAGATTCTGGGAGCTTAAAGGTTGCTTCAACCAGTGCCCGGTCAAAACCAGCACGGATTAAAACAGTTTCCGTCCTTCCCCCCATAACCGCCATTATCGCATCCAGTATGATCGACTTACCAGCCCCAGTCTCCCCGGTAAATGTCACCAGTCCGGGACCAAACCGGATATCTAAATGATCAACGATTGCAAAATTATCTATGCGCAGTTCTAATAGCATATCCTGGATGCTTTCTCCTGGCCATCATGTTTATACGCGTATGCCGCTCAACCGGTAATAGAGCGTGCTTGCAACCAGGAAGGTGTAAACTCCCCTCCACAGCAGCGGAAACATCCCTGAAAAAAACATACCGCTGCCACTCCCGGATGAGAATGCAATATCAAATAAGTTGAAGAGTATATATGGCAGGCTTCCAAAAATGGCGGCTGCGGTAACCCAGATAAATAGTTTTTTTGACCTCCGTTTATTAATTACCCGGCGTACCACTTCTGCGATGAGCATTCCAAAAATTGGCCCGATAAACACGGTAAAGAAACCCAGGAAGGATGCAAAATAGGCACCAATAAAGGCGAAAACAAAAGCAATCAACATCGAAAGTGGATAATCTATCCATTTAGCGGTGTCAAATACTTTCTGCTGGGAACGAACACACTCCACGCAGCGGTATCCAGTCGGGGTTAGGGTGGCACAGCTCGTACAGATGGGTTTTTCACAGCGGTTGCAGCGCAGCAGTGTCTCCCGGTCTGGGTGGCGGTAGCAAAATAGTTTAGATTGAGTTCCTTCGATTGTCATCAATATCACCTGTTATTGGATTTTGTTCCATGTACCTGTTAATATTCCGGTAAAAATATCCCCTGTCCTGAAAACGGACAAATTTCACGAGATGGTCGGAAGCTTTCACCCGGACTTCATCCCCATCCAGCATAACCACCGGGGTATGTCCATCCACACTGAAGACTGCTTCATGGTTAGTATTAACTTTAATCAACACATTGGCGCCCTGGGAAAGGATAATGGCTCGATCCGGGGAGAGATGAGGCGCTACCGGTATGACCAGGATATTTCGTAGTTCTGGCGGCAAGATCGGGCCTCCTACCGCTAATGCATATGCTGTTGAACCGGTTGGGGTTGCCGCGATTAAACCATCAGCCACATAAGAAGCCAGCAGATAGCCATCCACGCTGGCATGCAGTTGAATGGGGCGCACATACCGCCCCCGGCATACCACAACCTCATTGAGAACCTGCCAGTCTCCCAAGCATAGATTATCGCGCCAGTGTTCGGCTTTAAGCATCATACGCTCTTCCAGCCGGTATTCTCCTTGCAGCAACAGCTTCAACTTCTTTTTCCATTGATCGCGCTTCACCTCAATCAGGAAGCCGATCCGCCCCATATTGATCCCCAGGATTGGTAAAGAGATTGGTCCACACAGATGACCTGCGCGCAGCATGGTCCCATCCCCACCCAGTACAATCAACAGGTCAAATTGACCAACAGCTATTTTCTCCCGCAAGTCATTATCATAGAGTGATGCTGTGATGACAGGTTCAACCCCATTATCCCTGAGATATTGGGCTACTTTGATGGCCTCATTAATTGCTTCCGGCATGGTTGGATGGGAGGCAATGGCAATTCTTTGGTTGATGGATGGATTTTTTTTCATAAATTTTGTTTCAGAAATCAGCCTTTTTCCTTCCGGTTTTACTCTTCATTTGCAGGTGTCACAATCGTTGACCGCAGATGTGACGATATCCACAGCGTTCGCAGCGGTTTGCATCTTCATGAGTCCGGTCCACTTGTTCCATCTGTTTTTGTCTGCGGATCAATTTGATTAATTCTAACAAATCCCCTTCCATTTGCGCGGTGAAATCCATTCCATAAATTCGGTTACGGTATTTCAATAATCCATATGGGGGGCGTTTGCCGGTTGTCCGCTCAACCAATAAACAATATGCCGCCAGCTGCATGACATGATTTTGATAAGGTTCGGGGGGTGCCCAGCTGCTTTTGAGTTCTACCGGGATAAGAATACCCGCTTTGTCCTGTATTAAATAATCCGGTTTTCCAACCAGGCCGGACAATGGATCAAATAGAGGCTTTTCAACTTTATCCCATCCTCTGGTGTCGCTGTAAACAACTCTCCCCTGCGGTAAACCGGTTTTCAATCCCTTCCGTTTTGCCAGAATTAGCAAAAGGACGGCAAGGAAAATGAAGAAAAAAGCTACCAGAAACCAAAAATCCGTCTGGTAGCCTGTTAAAATACTTGTCTTCAATCCAACCACTTCGAGGTGAGGGCTGCCGCCAGGATCACTAATGCAGCCAAAAGCAAAATCCAGGCTGCCGCCCTTAATGCCCTTACCAGCAGCACATCCCTGCCATGTGTCTGATGATACTGGTTTCCTAGATTGAGTTGGTGTTTATTTCCGGGAATTTCACCCTGCTGTTGATACCACCATGCCCGCCCGCAGTATAAATAGGAACTGATTTCAGAAGCACGAACTGGCTGCATATCAGTCTCCCGTATCTTCTAAGTGGTTCATCATCATTGTCATAAGGTCAATTAATTTTTGCTCCCGCAGGCTCAGGGTTAGATCCCCGCGGGTACGCTCCAAAATACTGCGGGCGACATCCGTTTGACGCCGGAGACCATTTGTGACTGCATCTGGATAATCAATGGTAACCAGCAGGGTATATATTTCATCCATGCAGGATAACAGACGCTCGGCTTCCGGCGAGTATCCCTGGCGTAATATGTCCAGGCAGCGCCGTCTCAATTCCCCCACCGATTCAGCCAGCCCATTCATATATGTAGCGCATTCCACTTCCAGATCATCTGCTGTGGGCAGAGGTTCATTGGTTATTAATGCAAAGGTGACATTGGCCTCTACATATTCCTTTATTGCATCCTGGGTGTATCCCGCAAAAAATAAATCCGGGAAATCATTTAAATCCTGTTTTAATGCCGCTACCAGTTGGCCGGCCTGCTTGAGATAATCCCTTGCCAGGTCACTCTCCTCGCGGTGTATGGCGCGGATGGCGTTGGCGGAGCAGCGTGTCAACAATCGTGACTGCTTTAATGCTTGATCGCGTGCTTTCGTGCGCGTTTCAAAAATACCGTGAACTTGCTCGGTGATTCCGGCCAGGTTTTGGATTTCATTCGATTTATTCATTGCTCATCCAGTTTGTCGTCAGGAGATTGGGGTGGTTTATCCGGCGGGTGAATGGAGCGGAACAACTCGTTCACCAGCCCGCTGGTTTCACCGGGTAGCCGTATCTCCCCAAAATTTGTCTCGTATCGGGATAGGTTTTCTCCCAGTACACGCAAAAGAAGCTTGGCTCCAAGCGGAGACATGATCAGCCTCGACTTAATCACTGGTGATGATTGTCCTGGCAGCATCCGCAAGAAATCCAGGATAACCTCCGCTTGTGTATGGCTTATGCGGGCGACATTCGCATAAATAGGCTCAAGATCATCTGGCAGGATAAACTGGGGGATTTTATTTCCAGGGCTCACAGGTTTCCTTTATCCCATCCTAAAAGGGAATGTTCTCCTCGTCGATAGGCTCTTTTTCGACCGACTCGCTCGCACTGCCTTCCGATCTGCCGGAGAGGAAGCGCACCGTTGTTGCCGTCACTTCATAAGACGACCCGTGGGTTCCATCCTGGCGCTGGTATACCCGCGGTGCTCCGGTTTCCTTATCAGGAGTAATTCTTCCTTCAATCAGCACGCTGCTGCCCTTTTTTAGGTAGGAATTACAACTTTCGGCGGTCTTTTCCCAGGTTGTGATCCGGAACCAGATCGTTTTCTTGTACTCACCGAAACCATCCGATACAGCAACATTAAAACTGGTAACAGCTTTTCCGTCCGGTGTATAGCGCATTTCCGGATCTTTTCCTAAATTTCCTGCTAAAACAATCGTATGGTACATGACAGTCTCCTTTTCTGGTTTTTAATTCTTACCTTGTAGTGCATATTAAAATAATTTTATACCAATTTCCCGGTATTTGCTGGCAGTCTGAAGGGATAGTTGGCATCGGCATGTTTTAAACAAACGGGCTTTTTAATTCCATTCAAGGGAGGGATGTGGAAATGCCTGGATCGGGTGGTTTGGTTTCCCGGATTATTTCAACCCCTCGTAGGGTTAGGTCGGAGAAAGATACAGTCAGGGCAGTGTCTCCCGCTGAACGGGCAAAAAATCCAACATATCCCTCCTTCCAGACAGGATCTTTTACTGAAAACTGGTAATGGTCATTAACAAACACGCTTTTCTCATTACCGGAAGCCCATAAACCCACCCGGATGTCTAAAGGTGAGCCTGGGGGGACCTGGCTGCTGACCACCCAATCTTGCAATACGGTAAAAACCCCGTTTCGCACAGACTCCAGGCGCAGCTCGCCGCTGCAATTGATTATCAATCGGTAATAATCCAGGGGAGAATTGACCCGGAATAATACCCCGTAGGAATCTCCATTCCGGCATAGGCTGGGGCTGGCAGTGAGCTCCAGGTAAAAGTCTTTCACCAGGTCTGCTTTACGAAAAGTAAACAGGCTTGCCTTGGGCTGAGAGATTGTAATGGTCAGTTCATCATTCCCAAACAGGATTGTTCCCTTTTCCGAGCGGTGGGTTTCCCAGTTGGATTGCTCCTTGAAGGTATCTGTAAAAATTACATCACCCAAACCAGGGCGCAAATCCGGGGTTGGTAGTATTGGGGGAGTAGGACTTGCTTTAGCGGTTGGTGTTGCAGGAAACCACACTGGGCTAGCCGTGGGGGTCACAATTCTCGTTGCGGGAACAGGGGTTAGTGTATTGACCGGGGTAACCTGCCGTGCGGGTGAGCAGCCAGAAAAGGTTAAATAGCAAGAGAGAATGAATAGGATTGCAATCTTGCTTTTCATAAGGAATAAATTCACCAGGCTCTTCTCTTAAATAATCTCTTGCCGAAATTTTATCGGATACTTCAATCGATACAAACGCTGAAATTGCACCCAATGATAAAAATCATAACCGATCCTGGACGATCATTCAAGTTCAACATGGATTGAAATCTGTAGGAATCATACTATAATGATTTGAAGCGTGTTAAAAATACTCCTATTAGGATCACCCGAAATTCGTGATGAGGACCAGCACGTCCAGATTCAAAGACGCCTGGTTAGAAATATGCTGTATTATCTTGCCTGCCAGCCAGAAATGGTTTCGCGGGCAAGTTTGTTATTAATGTTCTGGGAGAATTTCAATGAACAGGATGCCCGGCGACGTTTGCGGGAAACATTAAGCAAACTGCGCTCGCAGCTTCCAGATCCATCTGTGCTTCTCACCGAACAGGATCAGGTTGGATTGAATCACCAAAATGTGTATGTGGATTTAGACGAATTTAAAAACCTTTACACCTCCATAATCCATGCAGGAAACCAGTTTTCAAGGGAAGGACCGCTCCCTGGCGGGATCAGCCAGATGATGGACAGGGCAATCCGTCTGTGGCGTGGCCCCCAGTTCCTCAGCGGTGCTGAATTTTATGAAAGCATACAACTGGAGCATTGGTACACCAATTTCCAGGAGGACCTCTCTCAAAAACGCCGCACGCTGCAGATGAGAATGGCGGATCATTGTATAGTAAGCGAAAATCTGGAATTAGCCCTGGATTACCTCCAGCCTCTTTTTCTGGATGACGAACTGGACCCGGATGTAAATTTCCGGTTCTTACATTGCCTGCTCGAACTTGGCAGGACATCCGAAGCACTTTACCGCAGCCAGGAATTGGATAAACTCTACCATGCGGAACTCGACATTGATCTTCCCCCCGCGTTAAAAGATCTCCAGAATGAAATTAAGAAACGATTCTCCATACGGGAGACCCCTCCCGCATCCAAGTGGAATATCTCCATTTCAACTTCAATTCCTTTGTTTGGTCGTAGCAATGAGATGGTTGAATTAAAACGATGCTTTCAACTCGGTGGAGTGACAGTGCTCTCGGGCGAAGCCGGTTCTGGTAAAACCCGGCTTGTTTATGAGTTATACAAGGCAATCCAACCTCCCCCTTTTCTGCTGGCCGCTTCTGCCTCAAGCCTGGATAAAAACCTGCCTTTTAATCCCCTCATCCAGATTATCCGGGATCACCTGGCAGGGGATCTGCCCGCAGTCGACCCGGTTTTAAAACGCCAGCTTTCAAAATTAATGCCATACACATTTTTTGAAGATAATTCTGGCACTAACCCCAATCAAATTGGCACACCTGAAGACCGCATCTATTTATTTGAAGCCATTCACAAATTCCTGCTGGATTTGTGCCAGGGGCAGAACATCCTATTTTTTGTTGACAATATCCAATGGCTGGATGAAAGCACTTTGGAATTTCTGGCTTATCTCTACCAGCAGGGTTTCTTCCAGCCAAACCGCCTGCTGGTCCTTGCCAGGCGCCCGGATAACCGCACTTTTGAGCTGGAAGAATGGCAGAAAATCTTTAAAAAGCCTCCCATATATTTCTCAGTCAACCTGGAAAAATTGGATTATTTATCGATTAAAGAAATGGCAAATTATATCCTTGGAAGTACGCCGCCCGAGCAGACTATCCAACAGCTTTCCAGCCAGACTGGCGGAAATCCATTTTTCCTCATCGAAACCATGCGCATCATGCTTCAGTCTTACCACAATCCAGCTCCTGATCCGGGCATCGATCATCATTACCCCCCAAAATCGATTAATATGCTCATTCAGGAAAGGTTGGGTGCCCTCACCAGGGATACCCAGAAGCTGCTGGAGGCTGCAGCAGTTCTCCGGAACGAATTTACTCCTACCCAGCTTGAAGGGATTTCAGCGCTCCAGCCGGAAAAGGTTGTGCTGGCCCTGGAGGAACTGTTGGCATCCCATATTATTCAAGTATCAAACAGCCAGCCTGCAGGGGGGCTATACAACTTCATCCATGAAATCATTCGCGAGAAGCTTTACCACGGTCTCAGCCTTGCCAGGAGAAGACTGCTCCACCAAAAGGTGGCCCGCTCGCTGGAAATGGATCCAATCCCGGTTCACCCCGCCATCCTGGCTTATCACTTTGAAGCAGGTGGTGAAATTATTAAAGCGATCGAGTATTGGATCCTGGCGGGAGAGGATGCTTCCAAGCTGCCCTCACAGGGACAGGCCTACCAGGCATATCAGCAGGCGGAAAGCCTTCTGCAAAGGATAAATTACCGCATGCCTGCAGATAGTGTTTACCGGCTTTATTCCATCTGGGGAGAGATGGCATATAACCTTAATGACCACCTCACCATGAAAAATGTTTACCAAAAAATGGCTGCGATTGGCAGGGATAGGGGCGATCCCCTGTTGATCGGCAGCGGCTTGTGCGGCCAGGCGGCGGCTTATACCGTCATCGATAAATATCAGGATGGGATATCCCTTTTCGAGGAAGCCATCCAATACCTGGAACTGGCGGAAAACACCTATGAAATCATCCGCGCCTACAATTTGAAGGGTTATCTCCATTCCACCTTTTGCCATTTTAACCAGGCGCGCATTTCATTGGCAATGGCACAAAAATTGGGTGAAGGAAATCCGGATCAAAAAATTTACCGTGCATTAATCAGCACCGATATTTACACATCCCTGATGGAAAGCTCCAGCGGCTGGCCTATTAAGGGCATTGAATCTGCCGGAAAGGCGCTTGCGAAAAGCCAACAGACTGCCTACCTTTTTGGTGAGCTGCGCGCCTATGCGTTATTGGCAATTGCCCATTACAATTTTGGTGATTATCACAAATCACTGAAATTCTGCCATCTGGGCCTGGAGCGCATCGGGTCTCACGTATTATGGCGGATTGAGACACAAATCCGCACGGTCGCTGCGTCATGTGAAATAGCCCTGGGACACCTTGATGAAGGCCTGGCGCATCTAAAACGCATGATTCAATTCATCCATGAGCCCGGATCTGCTGCGATTAAAATTAATTACCACAATTCGTTTGGGGATATTTTTCGCCATCTGCACGCATTTTCGGATGCAATCGGGGAGTACGAAATAGCCCTGGAGGGCATTCAGGTCAGCCACCTGTCTGTTCAAGTTTTACATCGTATGAGCTTTTGTTTGTTTAATTTAAATCGATTCGATGAGGCGGAAAAAGTTATCCAGGAGGTAATCGGGCTGAGCAAGCTTGGAGATGCCGCCCAGATTTATTTACAGGCCGATTTAACCAGGGCGCTTGTTTATGCAGAATTGGGCAGGATCGATGAGGCGCATGCCACAAACCGGGCAATAATGACCGAGTTTAATAAGCGTGACATGGTTTACCAGCAGGTATCCAACGATTGGGTTCAGGGGTATCTGGAGCTCAAATCCCAAAATTACGAAAAAGCCCGCCATTTTGCTGAAAATACCATTTCGCGTGCCAGGCAGTGGGATATGGTATGGCTGGAAATCCGCGGTCATGAATTGATGAAAAATATTTGCCAATCATCCGCTGAGAATTGCCAACCCTATGGGCAGATCCAGCGCATCAATGAACTGCTTGAATTGATCGGAGACCATACCAAATCCCCCGAAATTCAATCCTTATTTAACCTTTATCGAGAATCATTATTCGATTTCTTCTCATAGCCATTTTGTCCACGTTTTGTCCACGCCCTTCCCATAAAATAAGAGAATATTGGAATTATGATACGTGGGCACATGGCATAGGGACCATGTGCAAGAAGATTGGTAGATATAGAGGGCAATGACTACCAGTCTTTTTTTTAATCATATTTAAAATGCACAACGGTTACCCCGTCTCCCCCTTCGTTTTCCATCCCGCTTTCCCAGTTGCTGATATAAGTGGAGTGGTTGAGCAGCTTGCGTACCATTTCCCTTACCCTGCCGGTGCCTTTTCCGTGGATGATACGGGCGTAAGGAAGGCCTGCCAGGTACGCGTTTTCCAGGTATCGTTCCAGTGTGATCAGTGCATCTTCAACAATCAACCCCCGTAAATCAACCTCGATACCCGGTGAAACCGTCTGTGCTGCAGCTGCAGCAGGTCGTTTTTGATAACCGGGAGATTTTTTATTTTTGTCTTCAATTTCTTCAGATTTTTCAGCTAACCGCTGTACATCATCCTTGTTAACACGCACCCGCAGGCTGCCTGCCTGTACTTCTATTGTTTCAACATCGATGGCAGAGATGATTCCTTCTACGCCAAATTTTGAGAGAGTTACTTTTTCACCGATTCGTAACGAGCCTTTATGGATGGTTGCCCTTTTTCTGCGTTTTACCGGCTGGCTGGTTGCTTCAGCCAGTTCTTCAACTTTTTCCTGCACCTGCCCCAGGCCTTCCAGCGGTATACCTGCCCGTTTCAGCTCCCGGCGCAGCTCTGCCAGTTCGGTTTGGATTTCCTGAATTTCCATTTCGGCGTTTTTTCTGGCACTTTCCAGGATTTCGACACGCTCTTGCTCAATCCCTTCCAGCCTTTCCGCCAGCACCTTGCGCACGGATTCTATCTCCTGTCTTGCGGCACCTGCTTGCTGCCGGTCATGGCGGGCGAGGTCCCGCTGGTGGTGGATTTCATCCAGCAGGTCATCTGTCTTCAATTGCGCAGGGTCTATTTGTCTCCTGGCTAAATCGAGTATCTGGTGAGGCAAGCCTAACCGCCCGGCTATCAGCAACGCATTTGAACGTCCCGGAAGTCCCATGATCAAACGGAAAGTAGGTTTGAGTGTCTTGATATCAAATTCCATGCTGGCATTGCTCATACCTTTCACGGAATGCGCCAGCGCTTTTAGCTCAGGAAAATGAGTGGCGACCAGGGATGTGATATGTTTTTCAACCAGATAGGTCAGCAGGGAACCGGCCAATGCGGATCCTTCCTGGGGATCTGTCCCGGCGCCCAGCTCATCCAGCAATACAAGGGATTTCCGGTCAGCATGCTGCAATATGTGGATGATGTTCTTGATGTGAGCAGAAAACGTGGACAGAGACTGTTCAATGGACTGCTCATCACCAATATCAGCAAAAATGTTTTCAAAAATCGAACATTCGGACCCCGAAAGTGCCGGGATATGCAATCCGGATTGTGCCATGAGCGCCAATAAACCCACGGTTTTTAATGTGACTGTCTTACCACCCGTATTGGGTCCGGTGATGATCACCATAAAGGTTGCCGGATCAAGCAGCAGGTCGATTGGCACAACCATTCCGGCATCCAGCAATGGGTGGCGGGCCTGATGGATGCGGATGATTGACCCGGGGTGTGTTTCTGTTTCCGGGGAAAAAGGGACCAAAACCGGTTCCACCGCATGGGTGTCTTCGGCATACCTTGCACACATTAAGGCCAGGTCAAGTTTTGCCAGGGAGAATATTACACGCAGTATGGTATCTGCCTCTAGACCAATTTTTTGGGAGATTTCTGCCAGGATTCGCCTTTCCTCATCCCGCACAGACAGTTTAAGTTCCTGAAACTCGTTGTTCAAATCCACCACGTTTAATGGCTCAATGAACAGCGTTGCTCCGGAAGAGGACTGGTCGTGAGTGATGGCTTTAATCCGCCCCTTGAATTCCGCCCGCAGCGGAATAACATACCGGCCATTACGTTGGGTGATAATTTGTTCCTGCAGCATCGGTGCGGTTTCTGATCCGTTAATCATCCTTTCCAATTTTGAAAGAAGCCGGTCATGGGTTTTTTTCAATTCGCTGCGTAAATTTGCAAGGCGGGGGGAAGCAGAATCCAATACCTCGCCGTGATCAGAGATGGCCCGGCTGATGATGTCCACCAACCCTGCCGGCGGATCTAAGTCAGCCCCGATTACTGCAAGGTTAGGAAATCGCTCCAATTCCTTTTCAAAGAATCGATAGATTTGCCTGGCAGCAACAAGCGTGTTTTTTATATCCAATAAATGAAGAGGTTCCAATATTGCATTGTGATTCGCAAGATCGACCATTTCGCGGATATCCCTGGCTCCGCGGATGCTGAAATCTCCATTCAGGCTCAATAAGAAACGCGCCTCAGTTGTACACGCCTGGCGCCTCTGGACATCATCAATCTGGCTGGTTGGCATAAGAGTCCGGGCAAGTTCAGCAGATACTTCAAATGCTGCATATTCAGCCAACTTACCCAATACTCTGGGATATTCGAGTGTTTCTAATGTCTTCGCATCCATGGCGCTTCAAAGTTTACCATTATTTGGATATACGGATAAGCCAGCCAAAAATATGACCGAAAATTCGTTTCGCAGGTATAACGCTATGTTATACTACGCTCGACCATAGCGCTGGAGTGCACTCGATGTCCATAATAACAGGCATAGAAATATCTAAATCTTACGGTGCCAATGATATCTTCAATAAGATCTCATTGAGCATCCCTGCACACGCCCGCATCGGGTTGGTAGGCCCTAACGGGGTGGGTAAAACCACCCTGCTGCGCATCCTGGCTGGATTGGAAGAACCTTCAGAAGGAAATGTGGAACGGTCACGAACTCTTAAAATTGGCTACCTGCCCCAGGGAGGCGGTTTAATATCCGGCAGCACCTTGTGGCAGGAATGTCTGGATGTCTTTGCCGATCTTACCAGGCTTCAGCAGGAGTTAAACCGCCTTGAAAGCGGGATGAAGGATGTCTCTTCTGCAGGTGCGATGCTTGAAGCTTATGGGAATTTGCAGCAGGATTTCGAGAGGCGGGGTGGGTACACGTTTGAACATCAAATAAATCATACCCTGGATGGGCTGGGGTTTAAAGAGGACGACTTTACCCGCCCTCTTCATCAACTTTCCGGGGGACAGCGCACGCGTGCCCTGTTAGCTAAACTGCTGCTCACCAATCCTGACCTGCTCCTGTTGGATGAACCAACCAATCATCTTGACCTTGCTTCCATCGAGTGGCTGGAGGGTTACCTGCGAGATTGGGAAGGAACTGCAGTAATCGTCTCGCACGACCGCTACTTCCTTGACCAGGTCATTAAAACAATCTGGGAGATGACACCAGGTCTGGAAGAATACCGGGGTAATTACAGTGCTTACCTGGTGCAGCGCACAGACCGTTACCAGCGTCGGCTGCTCGAGTACCAGGCTCAGCAGGCATTCATCGAGAAAGAAACGGATTATATACGCCGCAACATCGCCGGTCAAAATACAAGACAGGCTCAAGGCAGGCGAAAACGCCTGGAACGTATGCTGGAAGAAGCCCGTCTCACGCCTCCGACTGGAACTCGCCACCTCCATATCCCGCTGCAGTCCGGCGGGCGTTCCGGTGACCTGGTTCTGCGCACAGACAACCTTCAAATCGGTTTCCAGGAGGAAAGCCAGCCCCTTTTTTCTGTTCCGGATTTAACATTGCTGAGAGGTGAATGCGCTGCTATATTAGGCCCAAATGGCGCCGGGAAAACCACCTTGCTCCGAACACTGTTAGGCGAAATTCCTCCCTACCGGGGTAGTCTGGCGCTGGGAGCCTCCCTGAAGGTGAGTTACTTTGCCCAGGCTCATGAGGATCTCAACGAAGACCATACCCTGATGGAAGCAGTTGAGTCCGTCCAACCTAAAATGCTCCCGTCTGAAATCCGCTCTTACCTGGCACGTTTTTTATTCACCGGTGAGGATGTCTTTAAAAATGTAAACGTCTTATCGGGTGGCGAGCGCAGCCGGCTGGCTCTCGCCAGGCTGGCGCTTCAGGGCGCCAATCTTTTACTATTGGATGAACCGACCAACCATCTCGATTTACCCTCCCAGGAAATCCTCCAGGCAGTCCTGAAGGATTTTCAAGGTACGATCCTGCTGGTCACGCATGACCGCTACCTGGTAGATGGGCTGGCTTCCCAGATCTGGGAAGTACAGCCAGGGCAAAATCAACTCATCGTATTTACAGGTACATACAGCGAATTCAAATCGACTGCTCAGGCAGCATCCTCCCCTCCTCCTGAGATTAAACCCGAAGCAAATTTCCCCAAACAAAATAAGGCAGGAACAAAAAACAATCCGGGAAAAAGTTCCTCCCCCTGGAAGTTGAAAAAGCGCCTCGAATTAATTGAACTGGAAATCGCCAGGCTTGAAGAACGTCTCCTCCAGATAACCCGTACCTTGGAAAATCCTCCTGCCGACCCGTTAATTGTCAACAGGCTTGGTCAGGAATATATGAGTATCCGGGAACAACTGGAATCCACCCTGGTCGAATGGACCGAAATCCACAACGAATTGGTCAATTAATTTTGCAGCAAAACGAAAACTCACCGCTCGGTTGGGCGGTGAGTTTTTTTGGACCATGGGTTTTACTTCAGGGCATAAGTAATATTGACATCGCTGGTGATAAGCATCTGTCCTGCCGAAACTGGTACGGATGCTTCTGCAGCATATCCAGCACCTCCGCCCATTCCGTAATACATGGGTACAGGGACCCCTCCTCCTCCCACGCTGATATTCGTAATCTCTCCTAGTTCCACACCCGTCAGGCTGGCCAATTCCTCAGCCTGTCCCTTGGCGTTTTGTACCGCCAGGTCGCGGGCTTCTGATAAAGCGCTCTCCCGGTCAGATACGTCAAACTGAATGCTGTTGATACTGTTAGCCCCTGCTTGGACGGAAGCCTCTAACAGCTGGCCAAGTTTGCCAAGGTCGCGTACGGTCACATTGACAATATTGTCCACCACATAGGTCGTACCGGTCATTTCACCCATTGGGTTGTACTGCTGCTGCGGCCAGATGTTGAAAGAAGTGGTTTGGATATCCTCTGCCGCTACACCATTTTCCATTAATGCCTTTGTCACGGATTCAGATTTTTGATTATTCAAGTCAAGCGCTTCACCAACATCATCACTCTGGCTGTTTACCCCAATATTGATATAGGCAATATCCGGTGCAACACTTACCTTGCCTGTACCTGTAACCGACATTTGACGGCTGCCTGTATTATCTGACGTGGATTCCTGGGCTGGAACCAGGGGAGCAGAACACGCCGCTAACAATATAAATACCAGTAAACTGGTTAAGATAAGGTTACTTTTTTTATTCATTTTATATTCTCCTTATTTCTTTACTGGACTGGCTTTTTGGCCAATCATTTGTTATGGTCTCTTAACGTTCCATCCAATAAAAAAGTTCCTGAATTGATATTAACATATTATATCCATATGGATACCTTGGGTGGTTGAACAGGAATTCCTCCGTTTTACGATCCCATGTTTTTCCAAAGACAGCCAATCGACATCAACTCAGAAATTTTGAATCAATCCAATACCTATTATATACCAATTTGATAATATTAATCTATTTATCATATTATAGTCGTACGATTGTAATATCGGATTCGACGATATTACATATGTTTGGAGGATGACCATGAAAAGAAATCTATTAATTACAAGTATCCTGGGTTTAGTTGTAATATTTGTGGCTGCCTGTAGTTCACCAGCAGCACAACCATCAGGAGACGAGAATGCCGGTCAGGAAGTGGAAGGTTCCATCATCAACTATACCTTTGAGCCAAAAGACCTGGAAGTAAAGGTCGGCACTACGGTTACCTGGACCAATCTGGATAGTGTGGAGCACACCGTAACGGCAAATGATGGCGCATTTGATAGTGGTTTGTTCGGAAAGGATGCTGCCTTCTCTTTTACATTCCAAACAGCCGGGAGTTTTCCTTACTACTGCATACCCCACCCGAATATGATTGGGACAGTCACAGTAGTTCCTTAACCCTTTATAAATAAGACTTGGGGATGGCGCTCTTTCCGTTGAAAATGGGACTGGTATATCCTGACACGGAGAGGGCGCTCTCCTGGTTTCTGCCCAATTTCAGACATTTAGGATAAGAACAGGTTCCTCATGTCAGGGTGATGCTCAATATTATTCTTGTTGCCCCCTAAATTTCAAACATGTTTGATACGAATCCCATCATCCAGAATGGCCGCATTCCGATACCGGCTATAGTTCCTTGGTGAGCTGCATCTGGCGCTGGTATAGCTGCCAGTAAAGGCCTTCGCGGCCCAGCAGATCCTGGTGTTTGCCAACCTCAACAATTCGCCCGTTCTCCAGGGCAATGATCTTGTTTGCATTGCGGATGGTGCTCAACCGGTGGGCAATTACCAGCGCCGTGCGCCCTTTCAGGACAAATTCCAGAGCCTGTTGAATTAAATATTCCGCTTCTGCATCGACAGATGAGGTGGCCTCATCCAGGATCAGGATGGCAGGATTGATCAGGATGGCTCTTGCAAGTGCCAGGCGCTGTTTTTGGCCCCCGCTTAAGCGCACCCCGCGTTCGCCAATTTCTGTATCATAACCCTCTGGCAGCTCTTGAATAAATTCATGGGCATACGCTGCCTTCGCTGCCTGGAAGATTTCCTCGTTTCCGGCTTGCGGGTTACCATAAGCAAGATTATCTCGAACAGTTGTATTAAATAGAAATGTATCCTGCAGCACTACAGCAATCTGGTTGCGTAATGATTCCATGGAGACATTCCGCAAATCAATCCCGTCCACCCGTACTACCCCTGACTGCGGATCATAAAAACGGCACAGCAGATTGGCGATACTTGTCTTTCCAGCCCCGGATGGACCTACCAGGGCAACTGTTTCCCCGGGTTGGATTTTAAAACTGACATCGTGTAAAACCTCCTCGCCGGACAGGTATGCAAATGACACCCCCTCAAACTGCACTTCTCCCTTGAGGTCGTGGAGTTTTATCGCTTCAGGAGCCTCCCTCACATCTATAGGATGATCCAACAATTCAAGGATCCGCTCACCGGCAGCAATTGCCTCCTGAAAAATATTATCGATATCCACCAGGCGCCGTAGTGGGGCATACAGGAACTGCAGGTAGGAGATAAATGCCACCAGGCTGCCCAAAGTTAATGTCCCGTTGATGACCATTACCGCCCCGACTCCCACCACTACCACACTGCTTAATTGGGAGAGCAGGTCCATGCTCGGGAAGAAAACAGACCAGGAGCGGATTCCTTTAACCTGGGCATTGAAGTATCTGCGGCTGTCTGCAGAAAAACGGCCCAATTCCCGCTCTTCCTGGGCAAAAGCCTGGATGACCTTCATGCCAGAAAGATTATCTTGAAGCCTGGCATTGATATCTCCCAGCCGGTCCCGGATCTGGCGGTATATTGGCCGGACGCGCTTGTTGAAGACGCGCAGCGATCCTGCCTGGATCGGTATCGGTATGAAAACCAGCAGGGCCAGCTGCCAGTTTATCCACAACAAAATCCCGATTGTGCCAACCAGGCGCACCAAATCTACAGCAAAAAAGGCGAATCCATGGGTAACAAAATTCTCCATGGCATTCACGTCATTGGTTACCCTGGACATGATTTCTCCAGTGGATGTCTTTTCAAAAAAGGCCAGGGATAATCTCTGCAAATATGCGTAAAGTTTGAGGCGTAAATCGAGGATGAATTTTCCACCCAGGACATGCCGGAAATAATTATCCCCGACGTTTACCAGCTGCTGCAGGATGAAAATCATAACGAGAAGGATAAGTAGCGGCGCCAGTTTAGAGAGATCACCGGTGGCGATTACACCATCAATGATTTCCCGCTGTACCAACGGCGGCACCAGATCCAGGGCAATCCCGGTTAATAGGAGCACGATCACCAGGGACAGGTCCTTCCAGTATGGTTTCAGCAGTACGGAAAATCTCTTAAGAACTTCCAGGTTCAACTCCTGATCAGCAATGAGAATAATTGGGTAATGATTGGAAATTCATCCCTTAAAGTGCAACCCTGTCATTATAACTCCGGGAATCAGGAAATTGATGGTGAGGGTCAATCCACTCCAGGAAAGATCAATCAAGCTTAACCAGGCACATGAACAGGGTGATCATGCGCTTACCGGGTATAAAAAAAGCCTGAAGCTTTTCCGCTCAAATGGATTACCTTATACAAACCTTGACGATAATTAGGATATATTAGATATAATTACTTAAATATAATTCCTTTTGAGTAATGGAATTGGGTCAAAATATGTTAGCCTTACAATAGATGCAAGAATTTGGTAAGCGCATACGGGATGACAGCATCAAAGCAATAGGTACAATGATCACCATGGTAAGTATGTCCAACGCACATCAATCAAAAAGACACCTGAAAACTGGTTTTAATCAAGGGAGCAAAACTAATGTCCAAGAATAAATACACCTCCAATCCGCTAAAACCATCTGAGATCACACCGGAGCACCTCTATTTAAACCGGCGGAAGTTTATCAGCAGCCTGGGGATTACCAGTGCCGCCGCCTTTTTGGCAGCTTGTTCACCACAGGTTTTCCAGCCCACAGCAGCATTGGAAAATACACCTGCAATATCACCGGACCCAACAAAAATGGGTGAGCAAGGGACTGTCTCCCCTTCAACCATGGATGAACCTTTAACAGATTATGAAGCGGTCACCAATTACAACAACTACTATGAGTTTTCTTTGGATAAACAGGAGGTTGCTCCTCTCTCTGAAGATTTTAAGACAACACCCTGGACCGTTCAAATTGGCGGTCTGGTCAACAAGCCCCTCACCCTGGGGATTGAGGACCTGACCTTCCCGCGTGAGGAACGAATTTACCGCATGCGCTGCGTGGAAGGCTGGTCGATGGTAATTCCCTGGCTTGGTTTTCCGCTCAAAACATTATTGGAGATGGCAGAGCCGACCAGTGACGCAAAATTCGTCGCTTTCCAGACCCTGAATGACCCGGAGCAATACCCTAACCTCAAAAATCCGAGTTTCCCGTGGCCGTACACGGAAGGGCTAAGGTTGGATGAGGCCATGCATGACCTTACAATACTTTCCACAGGTTTGTACGGAAAAGAACTGCTCCCTCAAAACGGAGCGCCGATACGTCTTGTGGTTCCCTGGAAATATGGGTTTAAAAGCATCAAATCAATTATCAAAATTGATTTGGTTGACTCCCAGCCTGCTACCTTTTGGAATTCAATAGCACCTTATGAATATGGTTTTTACTCTAATGTTAATCCTGAAAAATCTCATCCGCGCTGGTCTCAATCCAGTGAAAAACGTATCGGCGAGAAAGGACGCCAGCCCACTCTCATGTTTAATGGTTATGCTGAGGAAGTTGCTTACCTTTACGAGGGCATGGACCTGCAAGTTGATTACTGATAAGTTATGAACAGTCTGAACAGAAACTTTAAATTTACTCGGTTGCAGCTTACCGCGCATATCCTTGCCTGGGTACCCCTGCTGGTGCTCTTCTGGGATTATTTTGGGGATAATCTGGGATTTTACCCAGCGCAGGAGGTTACTGCGCGTACCGGTAAACTTGCCTTGATTTTCCTGATGCTGTCCCTGTCCTGTACACCATTGTATACCCTGACAAAATATTCACCCGTTATCAAACTGCGCCGGCCCTTGGGGTTATATGCATTTCTTTACACTTCAATCCACTTGCTTAGTTTTGCCGGTCTCGATTACCAGTTTAATTGGGTTGAACTTCTCCCCTACCTCCTTGAAAAGCGCTATATCTTTGTAGGGATGGTCACATTCATCCTGTTGTTCCTTCTTGCCGTTACCTCTTTTAAATGGTGGATGGTCAAACTGGGAAAAAACTGGAAACGGCTGCACCGCCTTGTGTACATCGCCGCTCCTCTGGCCATCCTTCACTTTGCCTGGGTTGTAAAAGGGAATCTATTCGGTTTATCCGGGGATATCATCCAACCCCTCCTGTTTTCCCTTCTGGCTGCCCTCTTATTAATCATGCGAATCCCTCCGGTTAAAAAAGCGATAATCGCTCAACGAAACCGGTACCTTCCCAGTAAAAAAATCGTGATAAGCACAAAGTCCCGCATTAAAAAAACGGATACATCCATTCAGTGAAAATCGGCCAACAAAGAGGCTGGCTAAAAAGTCAGCTTCATGCTCTAAATAATAATAGTTACACCCAACAAATAAAATAATAAAGCAACAAAGAGGCTGTCCCAAAAGTAGGGCAGCCTCTTTGTTGGACCCATGCCAGCAATAATTTTTTGGAAGATATTTTTAAATAACGCTGCAAAGGTAAAGTATTACTTTACTATGTTTCCATTTTTTATGACCTGGTGAATGTTTTCCTCTTTTTGCAGCAGGGTAATATCCTTCAGCGGGTCTCCTGCAACAATGACCAGGTCGGCCATCTTGCCTTCTTCAATGGTGCCGACCTTTTTCTCCAGTCCGAGGCATTCAGCACCCACCCGGGTGGCAGCCTGAATAGCCTCCATGGGCGTAAATCCACCCTTTACCAGTTCTGCCATCTCAAGCGCATTTTCTCCATGGTAAATCCAGAACCCGGCATCGGTACCGGTAACAATCTTTACACCGGCTTTCTTTGCTTTTTCCAGGGTAATCCACTTATCCTCATCGTTCTTCATCAGCCATGCCCATTCCTCATCCGAGGAATCGATAGCTTCTTTGCCCATGGCTATCCCGCGGGAATTTGTGCTAAGGGTTGGTGTATAAAACACGTTGCGCCGCAGCATGAGTTCGATATGTTCATCGCTCAGCCAGGGACCATGCTCCACCGAGTCAATACCTGCCCGCAGAGCATCTGTCAGCCCGGGTCCGCCGGAAGTGTGGGCTGCCACGCGCTTACCAGCCCAATGAGCTTCCTCGCAGATTGCAGCCATCTCCTCGTACGTCATCTCCTGGTGCCACGGTTCCACAAGGTTATGGATTGAACCTCCGCATGGATTAATTTTTAGCAGATCTGCACCGCGTTTGAGCTGCTCGCGTGCCGCCTTGCGGCACCCCCAGGGACCATCACCAACACCGGTACGGCCGCTGATGAAGACATCCGGACTCCACTCAGCCTTATCCATATGCCCGCCGGTTACCGAAATCCCCTGTCCGCTTACCATCAGGGTAGGTCCGGGAAGGTATCCCTGATTAATGGCGTTTCTCAATGCCACATCCACATAGGATGGCGAGGAAAGGGATCGCAGGGTTGTGAACCCCATACGCAGGTCTTTTAATACGAAACTGTATGCCCACAGTGCCAGGGTTCCTTGCAGTTCCTTAAGGGCGTTAATTGAATAATTCTCATCCGGACCGCCTGGCGTGTGCACATGTACGTGGCAATCCACCATCCCGGGCATCACCGTCATATGGCTTGCATCAATAACTTCTACCCCTTCCGGAAGATCAATCTGATCGACAGGGGCGACTTTTTTAATCACTTTCCCATCAATCAGCACTGCCATATTCGAGTGGGGATTGGTGTTAACCCCGTCAATCAGCATACCTGCTTTTATAAAAATCATGCTTTCCTCCGGATAGTTTGTGATATTTTCTTGAGGGTCACTGCAGTTCTTGCGGGACAAATTTCCCGTGGTCAATCACCTGTAGGTCATCCAGCCATAGGCTTGAATCAAGACAGCACAACCCCAGGTGGGCCATGCTGACATTTTTCCCCTTGAAATTAATATCATTGTTGCTGCCAATCTCGATTTGGATATTGCCATAATGGGCTTCAATATCGATGCCTGCAACACCAGGTTCCGGGGTAATCGCTCTCACCAGGGCATGCCAATCTGCACGCCTGTCCGTACCCCAGGATGTATGGCCTGCCTTGAGGGCGTTCTCATCATTATAGGCTTTTAAAAAGTTTCTAAGCAGGATGGCATCCAGGCCGCCTTTAATATCTATAATCTTGCTTTCCCGGAAATTGATTTCCACCGGGCTTTCCATATAGCGTCCAAAAGAGAAATTTGCATCACCAATATTAAGCACCAGTGTACCTTCGACACTTTCTTCCATTTGCGCGGTTTCCACCATCGCTGCCCCCCAAAAATCCAGGTGGCCCGGGATATCGGCTACCCCATAGTGAGCCAGGGCCGGGCGGCTGCCGCGTTCCATCACCAGGTCCGTACCCGCATCAGATTTAATCCTGATTTTGTTAGCCTTACCAAGTAAGTCTGCCCCGGCTTTAGTCCTCCGGATTACATCCGGGTGAGCGGTCAGTCGGTTGAGCACTTCCAGCGGAGAGACAACCATGATTGCCCGGGAACCCCTTTCCAGGGCTTTTGCCATTTGCTCATGGTAATGAAGCCTGTAGGTTGTCATAAAAACAATCAGATCAGCCTCCTGCCAGGCACTCCCCATGGATTTTTTCGGCAGGGCATGATTGAAAGGAAGAATTTGTTTATAGGTATCTGCACCCAGTTCCAGGGCTGCCCCCAGGCAGGCATCCGAGTAAACTGGATTAAACGCTGTATCCGTGATCACCAGGCAGAGTTCATCCCCGGTTAAATTACACATGGAAAGCTGATAACGAAACAAACTTACTAATTCCACAGCAGCCGATGGGTTCATCATATTTCGTCGGTTGGGCATTGTCGTTACTCCTCTAAATGGTTTTTGTCGGGAAGGCTGAACGCTATCTCTATTCGGTCACATCCTCTAAGCAAAATAATTATGCCACATTTAATTCAACCGCGTACAGGATTTATGTCCAAAAACACCAATTCTGTACTATACTCACCTCCATTAAACGATGGAAATAATAAAATGATCCACCTCACCCAGGGCATCCTTTTAGGATTTTATGCTGCTTTCAGCCCGGGACCCTTCCAGGCTTTCCTTTTTTCGCAAACCTTACGGATCGGCTGGAAACGCACCCTGCCGGCAGCCTTTGCCCCGCTCTTCTCTGACGGACCAATCATTGCCTTGTTCCTTTTGATCCTCTCCGGGTCTCCATCGCTGTTAATAAATTCACTCCGCCTGGTTGGCGGCTTCTTCCTGATATTCCTGGCTTGGGAGGCGTATCGCGCCGCCAAATCCCGGGTTGAAAAAACCAATGTCAGCGTCAATCCGGCCGATGCCGGCCTGATTAAAGCCATCCTGATGAACTTTTTCAATCCCAACGTGTATATTTTCTGGGGTACCATTGGGGCAACTATTGTGCTGTCCGGTTGGGAGCAGTCCCCAATGGCAGGCTGGAGCTTTCTGATCGGATTTTATTTAACAATCATCCCTGCGCTGGCCCTCTTGATCACCCTTTTCGGCACTGCAGGTCGGCTTGATGAAAAATTTCGCCGCCGCATAGGCATTTTTCTGGCAGTTGTGTTATTCTGCTTTGGTATTTTCCAGATCTCGCAGGGGCTTCAAGTCCTGATCGAGTAACCTCACCAATAGGAGCGCACATGGTGTATCTTACCCAGGGTATTGTGTTAGGCTTGTATGCTGCCATCCTTCCCGGACCTTTCCAGGCTTTCATGCTCTCAAAATCCCTGCAGAATGGCTGGCGTCACACCCTGCCGCTTGCATTTGTGCCCCTGCTCACCGACCTGCCTGTCATGCTGTTAATGCTGGGATTGCTTGCGCAGGTGCCAGCCTGGTTAATGGATTACCTCCGCTTTGCAGGTGGGATTTATCTCCTGTATTTAGCCTGGAATACCCTTCAAAGATATAAAGCATCAGCTGATGCTGCCGGTAATCTGCTGCAATCGAGCCAACGCGGCTTTTTTCAATCCATAATGATCAACTACCTGAATCCAAATGTATATATATTTTGGGGGACTGTCGGAGTACCCATCATTCTGGAGGGCCTTGAATCTTCAACTGCCCAGGGAATAAGTTTCATCCTTGGTTTTTACATCACCCTGGTAATTGCCTTGGCGGTCATAATTTTTTCCTTCGGCTCCGTGGGGCAATTAAATCCAAGGGTCCAGCGTTTTCTGGGTTTGTTCCTCACTCTTTTATTGTTTAGTTTTGGTGGTTACATGATCTGGCAAAGTGTAACAATATGGATTGCCTGAGTAAAAGATAGGGTTTACTAATTAACGTGCACAGTTTATGAGATTTGGTTAATTCAACGAAAGGCAGCCGGGTATTTCTTTCAATTCTATTTGATAAGAAAAATCAGCGTCACCCCTGCGATTGATAGAATTGTTCCCAGGACAGCGCGCCAGCTGACATATTCTTTATACCCAAATTTGATAATCGGCAGCAGGATGATTGGCGAGAGTGCCATCAGCGTGGCAGCGATGCCAACATAAGTATTTTGGACGGCCACCATGGAAAACCAGACACCTGTATATGGCCCAATGACTGTTCCAAATGCAGTATTACGAAAAGCAGATGGGAACCGCCGCATGCTCTGAAAGG
>Ga0209254_10000324_pt1 | contig 36856 bp, 31 predicted proteins | sample FrelakmetDIP11DI_FD_187148 | JGI IMG/M metagenome (GOLD analysis project Ga0209254, IMG submission 187148) | Freshwater lake sediment microbial communities from the University of Notre Dame, USA, for methane emissions studies - DIP11 DI (SPAdes)... | ecosystem: Environmental > Aquatic >... | reverse complement strand
GGCGCCTGGTTCGGCGAACAGCTCAAGGAGCTGGGCGTTTCGCTGGTGCTGGGCGCGCCGGTGATCGCGGCGATCTACGCCGCGGTGCGCCGTGCCGGTCGCGCGTGGTGGGCCTGGGCGGGCGGGATCACGCTGGTATTCGTGATGTTCGCCGCGATGATCGCGCCGGTCTACATCAGCCCGCTGTTCAACCAGTACCAGCCGCTGGCGGCCGGGCCACTGCGCGAATCGATCCTGTCGCTGGCGCGCGCCAACCGCGTGCCGGCCGAGGAGGTCTACCAGTTCGACGCCTCGCGCCAGACCACGCGCATCAGCGCCAACGTCTCGGGCATGTTCGGCACCACGCGGGTGTCGCTCAACGACAACCTGCTCAAGCGCACTTCCGAGGCCGAGATCCGCGCGGTGATGGGCCACGAGATGGGGCATTTCGTGCTCAACCACGGCACCCGCCTGACGATCTATTTCTCCTTGATCCTGACCCTGGGCTACCTGGTGGTCTCGCGCGTGCTCGATTGGGTGATCGCGCGTTGGGGTCAGCGCTGGGGCGTGGCGGATCGCGCGGATCCGGCGGGATTGCCGGCGGCGATGGCGATCCTGTCGATCTTCCTCACCGTGCTCACGCCGGTGCTGAACTCGATCGTGCGACAGGCCGAGGCCGAGGCCGACAACTATGGACTCGCCTCGGCGCGCGAACCGCACGGCTTCGCGATGGCGGCGATGCGCCTGTCGACCTACCGCAAGATCCATCCTGGCCACTGGGAAGAGGTCATCTTCTACGACCATCCCAGCGGTTACGACCGGGTCAAGCGTTCGATGACCTGGCTGGCCGAGAACCAGGCGGCCGCGGACGTGCAGGCGCGCGTTGCCGCCACCGTCGGCGGCACGCCGTAGAAGAGGGTCCGCGCATGGACGCGGTGGGGCGCGAGAACCTGCGCGGCATCGCCTTCATGGTCGCGGGCGTGGGCACGTTCGCGCTGATGGATGGCGGGCTCAAGTGGCTGGCGCCGCACTATCCGCCGATGCAGGTGGCGGCGCTGCGCGGGCTGTCGTCGCTGCCGCTGGTGCTGGCCTGGGTCGTGGCGACGGGAGGACTGGGCGCGGTGTTGCGGGTACGTTGGCGCTTGCACCTGCTGCGCGGCGTGCTGGCGATCGTGATGCTTGCCTGCTTCGCGTGGGCCTTGCGTCACCTGCCGCTGGGTGAAGCCTACGCGATCTTCTTCGTCGCGCCGCTCCTGATCACCGCGCTGGCCGGGCCGCTCCTGGGCGAGCGCGTGGGTGCCACGCGCTGGACCGCGATCGGACTGGGGCTTGCCGGCGTCCTCGTGGTGCTGCGCCCGTCCGCCGCCAGTGTGTCGCTGTGGCCCGGGCTCGCGATGCTGTTCGCCGCCACCGCCTACGCGCTCTCGGCGCTGACCGTGCGCGTGCTGGGGCGCACCGATTCGACCCAGTCGATGGTGTTCTGGATGGTCACGATGCTGAGCGTGGGCGCGACGGCGCTGGCGGCGCCGACCTGGATCCCGATCCGCAGCGTGGACTGGCCGGTGCTGGCGGGCATCGCGGTGACCGGCGCGGTGGGGCAGTGGGCGATCACCGAGGCGTTCCGGCGCGGCGAGGCGGCGGTGGTCGCGCCGCTGGAGTACACCGCGCTGGCCTGGGGCCTGGGCCTGGACTGGGCGTTCTGGTCCACCGCGCCCAATGCGCGCACGCTGCTGGGCGCGCTGATCGTGGTGGCCGCCGGCGTGTACCTGATCCGCAACGAGCGCCGCGCGCAGGCGACAGCGCCGCCTTCACCACCCGATCCCGCCTTGTAGGAGCGGCTTCAGCCGCGACCAGGCGCAGCTGCGTAGCGCGAACTGGTCGCGGCTGAAGCTGCTCCTACAGGGTCCGTTGGAATCCTCGATCGCTCAGCCCTCGAAGCTGTCGCGCAGGATGATGTCGAGTCCGACCCGCTCATGGGCGCCGATGTCGATGACGCCGTTCGGCACGCGCGCGGGCGCCGTGCCGGGCGCGAGGAGGACGCGCTGCGGTGGATGGCGCAGCGGCGGGAACAGCGGGTTGGCGATCTCGTAACCGGCCGGCGCGGCGGGTGCGCCATTGCCGTTGTCGAGCAGGGGGCTGCCGGCAGCCGGACTGAAATCGAAGGCTGCCACGCTGGCGAAGCCCGGATCGGTCCCGGCAAGCGTGCCGCTCCAGCTCGCGGGTACGAAGCTGGAACCGCTTTCGATCCAGTTGCCGGAGCCGGCGATGCGCGACACGCCGCCGGTCCATACGGCCTCGACCTCGCGGATGATGCGGGTGGCCGCGGCGCCCTCGCGCCAGATCACGTTGTTGTGGGCCTGCAGGGCCTCGATGCCGTCGAAGAGGCGGAAGATCGTCGGCGTGTCGCCGGCGCCGCCCAGGCGCACCACGGTGTTGTTGACGAAGCGATAGCGCCCGTTGCTCTGGCCGGTGCCATCGCCGCCGAAACGCATCACCGAGCCGAAGGCCGCCGTGTGCACGATCACATTGCCGACCACGTCGGAGTCCTCGCGCGCCTGGTTCTCGGGCACGCCGCCCGCGGGATCGGGGCCGATCAGTTCGAGCTCGTGGAAATATGCGCCCTCGAGCCAGTTGTAATGGATCTCGTTGCGCTCGGCACGGCTCTTGATGAGATTGCCGCCGTCGCGGGTGTCGTCGAAGCGGCTGTCGTGCACGTAGCTGTACTGCAGGCGGAACACCGAGCCCGGGTGCGCGAGCTCGTCGGTGGCCATGTAGATGGCATGGTTGAACAGGTTCGATCCGGCATTGGCGATTTCCGAGTACTCGATCGTGAGCGAGCCGGAGTCGTTGTCGGCGCCGAGGATGCCGTGGCGCGGGCAGTCGTGGACGTACGCATCGCGGATCAGCACGTCGTGCGAATGGTGGTAGATGCAGCGGACGGTGCCGCTCAGCGTATCGCCGGTGCCGCTGACCTCGAAGCCCTCGAACACCACGTGGTTGGCGAGCCGGAACTCGATGGTGTTGGCGCCGCCGCGCAGGTGCGGACGCTGGCCGTTGACGCGGATGCCCCGCAGCGTGACCGGATTGCCCGCCGCACCGCCGTCAGCCGCCGGCAGCACGATGTCGCCACCGTAGACCACGTTGCCGTCGACCTCGACCACGTCGCCGGGGCCGAGGTCGACCGCCGCGAACAACGCGTTGAGCGTGGCGTTGGGGCGGGTCGGGCCGACCTGGTAGGTGGCGGCCGCGCACGTCGCGGTCCCGGCGAATTGCAGGAGGGCGACGGCGGCAAGCAGTGTCATGGCGCGCATCGCGCAATCCTGCACCGTTCCGGGGCGGCAGGTGTTGCGCTGCATCACAGGTCGAGCGATTTTCTGACAGACGCGGCAGCAGGTGTTGGCTAGGGTCCGTCACTCGGCGCGTGGGGTGCCGACGCCGGCCGGGGGGCCGCGCGACCAATCACTGGGGAGAGATCATGCAGAAGCACGCGATGTGCGCGGCGCTGGTCGCCGCGTTGCTGGGGTGGGGCGTGGCGACGGCGGCGCCGGCATTCGAGCTGGACGAAGCGCTGGCCACGGCGGATACCGATGCGGATCATCGCGGCCAGGCGCGCCTGCGCGGCACCGGGCTGCTGCGCGACGCATTGCGCCTGCCAGCGCTGGGATTCGAGGAGGAGATGGCGGTCAGGGCGGCGCGCGCGACGGCGCTGCGCGACGGCGAGCCCTTGCAGATCGGGATTGCGCGCGACACCGGCCGGGACGTCCTCGGCGACAAGGACCTCGCCTGGCAACGCCAACCCGACGGCACGCACGTGGCGCGACTGCGCGTCACCTCGAGCGGCGCCGTGGCCCTGCGCAGCGGCCTCCTGTTCGCGAGCCCGGCCAACCTGGCGCGGCCGGGGCAGGACAGCCAGGACTGGCGGATGTACGCCGAGCAACTCGAGGGGCTGACCCTGCGCTTTGCCGGCGCCGATGGGCAGGCTTTCGCCATGCATGGGCATGAACTGCTGGCCGATGAACTCAACTGGTCGCCGGTGACCAGCGGCGAGTCGATGACGATCGAGGTCGAACTCGCGGCCGGTCTGGATCCGACCGCGCTTGCACTGCGAATTCCACAGCTGTCGCACCTCGACATCCACCCGGCCGCCAGCGAGGCTGCGATCGCGGGCAAGATCGGCGAATCCGACAGCTGCGAGCGCGACATCGTGTGCCGCAGCAACCCGAGCGGCGGTTTCCAGAATGCCGAGAAGGCGGTCGCGCGCATGGTCTTCACCAAGGGCGGCTCCTCGTACCTGTGCACCGGCACGCTGCTCAACAATTCGAACTCGCCCCGGCGCCAGTTGTTCTGGTCGGCCAACCACTGCATCAGCTCGCAGACGGTGGCCAACACGCTGCAGACCTACTGGTTCTACAAGGCCACGACCTGCAACGGCTCGACCGTGAACCCGGGCGCGCGCACGCTCAGCGGTGGCGCGTACCTGCGCTACAACAACAGCCAGCGCGACACCCTGCTGCTCGAGCTCAAGACCACGCCGCCGGCCGGCGCGGTTTACGCCTCGTGGACCTCGGCCGCGATCGGCGCGACCAACACCGCGATCGAGGGCATCCATCATCCGGCCGGCGACGTGAAGATGTATTCGCTGGGCCGGGTGACGCAGTTGTCGGGCGCCATCGACGGCAAGGGCCCGTTCTACCGCGTGCAGTGGTCCACCGGCGTGACCGAGGGCGGCTCCTCGGGCTCGGCGCTCTACACGATCAATTCCAGCGGCACCTACCAGTTGCGCGGGGGCCTTTACGGCGGCACCTCGTACTGTTCGGCGCCGACGGCCCCGGACTATTACTCGCGGCTAACGGACGTCTGGACCAGCGTGCAGCCGTACCTGAGCCCCTGACGCAGTCGCTTCCGGCGCCGGACCGCGTCAAGCGGCCGGCGCCCGGCGCGCGACCAGCTCGATTTCGACCCGCGCGCCCAGCGGCAGCGCGGCGACCCCGATCGTGGTGCGGGCCGGAAACGGTTCGGTGAAGAACTCGCGGTAGGCCTGGTTCATGGCACCGAAGTCGGCCATGTCGACCAGGTAGACGTTGCACTTGACCGCATCCGCCAGGCCCAGGCCGGCTTGCGCGAGCACGGCAGCGAGATTGGCGAGGCATTGCCGCGTCTGCGCGCCGATGTCGCCGGCGACCAGCACGCGGGTGGCCGGGTCGATCGGCGTCTGCCCGGACAGGAACAGCAAGTCGCCGGCCCACACCCCGTGGGAGTAGGGCCCCACCGAGGCGGCGGCTGGATCATTCACGCACGGTCGCGTCATGGCGTCTCCGGGTACCGAACCCCGTTCTGAGAAGGGCGGAGTATGGTCCGCTTGCGCTGCCCCTTGGAGGTGGCCAGATGTCCACGATGAATGGCTATCCGCTGGGCGCCCCGTGCTGGGTCGAGCTTTCCTCCACCGACGCGCCGATTGCGCGGGAGTTCTGGAGCGCGCTGATGGACTGGACCGCGGTCGATTCCGCGTTGCCCGACGGCGCGATGTACACGCGTTTCCAGCTCGATGGCCGCGACGTCGGCGCTTGCGCCGGCATGAACGCGACACAGCGCGCGCAGGGCACCGCGTCGCACTGGAACCTCTATTTCGCGGTCGAAGACGTCGATGCGCGCTGCGTAGTTGCGAACGCCGAGGGCGGGCGCGTGCTCGCCGGCCCTTTCGAGGTCGCCGACCTCGGTCGCATGGCGGTATTGAGCGATCCGGAGGGCGCGGAATTCCGACTCTGGCAACCGCGCGGCCGCCCCGGCGCCGGTGCCGTTCACGAGGACCGCGCGGTGGGCTGGATCGATCTGGCAAGCCACGACGTGGCACGGGCCGCGGCCTTCTATGGTCGCTTGCTGGGCTGGACGATACGCGAGACCTCGCATCCGGCGGAAGGCCACTATCGGATCTGGGCGGTCAATCGCTACGACTGGGGCGGCCTGCTGTCGATGGATGCGCGATCGGGCAACGCGGCGCCGCATTGGTCGGTCTACTGGCGGGTCAACGACTGCACCGCGGCTGCGGCACGGGTGACCGAGCTGGGTGGCAAGGTGCTGCGGGGACCGTTCGACACCGAGGGCGTCGGCCGCATCGTGGTGATGCAGGATCCCACCGGCGCGCGCTGTTGCCTGATCCGCTTCGGGACCGGCGCGTGAGCAATCCGCGGCCGATCATGCACCTTACCTCGATGGCCCGATGGGCAGCCGCACAGGACAGCGGCGCCCTGGTCGCGCCATCGCTGGCGACCGAGGGATTCCTGCATTGCGCCTTCGCCGACCAGGTCGGCGGCGTGATCGAGCGCCACTGGCGCGGTGCCGGCGAGATCATGGCCCTGACGCTCGATCCGCAGAAGCTGGCGGGGCGCCTGCGCGTGGAGCGTTCCGCGGGATCGGGCCAGGACTACCCGCACCTGTACGGGGAACTGCCGCTGGCGGCGGTGCTGTCGGCACAGCGGATGCGCACGCCCGAGGTTTGAGGCCCCAGCCAGGGGGCGTCCTCGGCGGCATCGCGGTCGCGCACGGCAGGCAACCTTTTGCGCACTTGCTGCATCTCAGCAGGTATGGCCGACCACGACCCCGGCGACTCCGCGCCCGATCACGCCCCCGGCTGGTTGTTCCGGCTCAACACCACATTGGGCGCACGGCTGAATGCACCGACCTGGATGGCGCTCGGCGCAGCAGCGCCCGGAGCGCGCGGCGCGTCGACACCCGAACCCGGGCCCGAGCACGTTCCAGCCTCCGAACTGTAGGAGCGGCCTCGGTCGCGACTGAGGCCCATCGCCCGCAGAGCGGGCTCCTACGAAGCCAGCTCTGCAGGAGCCCGCTCTGCGGGCGATGGACCAAGAGGCGTCGTTGCCGGGTGAGGCGTTGCGGGGTCGCGGCTGAAGCCGCTCCTACGACAGCGACATTCCCGAGCCGAAACGCGCGGCACGGATGTCCGGCGACAGCGGCGTCAGGCAGGCGTAGAGCGGTCGACCGCTCTGCCGCCTCACCAAATGCCGGTATTCGGCATCGAGGCCCACGGTTCGCGCGGCGCCACGGCGCCGCCACGCTGCAGCAGTTCGATCGAGATCCCGTCGGGCGAGCGCACGAAGGCCATGCGGCCATCGCGCGGCGGCCGGTTGATGGTCACGCCGCTCGCGGCCAGGCGTTCGCAGGTCGCATGGATGTCCTCGACCTCGTAGGCCAGGTGGCCGAAATTGCGCGCGCCGCCGTAGTCCTCATCGTCCCAGTTGTGGGTCAGCTCGAGCTCGGCCACGTCGGCCTGGCCGGGCGCCGCCAGGAAAACCAGGGTGTAGCGACCCGCGGGATTGTCCTTGCGCCGGACCGCCTCCAGCCCCAGCGCGTCGCGGTAGAAGCGCAGCGAAGCGTCGAGGTCGCGTACGCGGACCATGGTGTGCAGGTAACGCATGGGGATCACCTCCGGTTCCGGATTGTCCCACGGCGCGGCCGCCGCGGATGCCGCGGTCCTCCGCACGCGGCCGCTGCCGCGCTCGCGCCGGCGCCGTGGGCCATTGGTCATGCATCACGTCCGGCACGCGCGGGCTTGAACCCTGCGGACGACCATGGCATCCCAGATCGGCAACCCGACCCAACCCGGAGCAGCACCCATGCGCAGGATCCTGTACGCCATCGCCCTCGCCGCCAGCACCGCAACCGTCGCGGCGCATGGCGACACCATCGGCACGTGCGACATCGACAGCGACTACGGCTTGCAGATCACCCGGCAGGCCCTGCTGTTCTCGCGCGACGAGGGCGTTCCGGCGCGAATCGAGATGGCGCGTGGCGAATTGCGCATCGACGGCCGCACGATCGCGATCTCGGATGCCGACCGCGAGCGCCTGTTGCGCTACGAGGCCACGGTCCGCGAGCTGGTGCCGGAAGCCAAGGCGCTGGCGAGCGAGGCGGTGGAGATCGCCTTCTCCGCGGTGCAGCACGTCTCCAACACCTTCAATAGCCCCGGCAACGTCGACAAGGCCGCCGAGCGCCTGGTGCTGGCGCGGCGCCGGATCCAGGCCGAGATCGACGCCAGCTTCGAGCGCGAGGCCTTCAACGAGCGCGAAGTCGAGCAGCTGATCGAGGAAACGATCGAAGGCTTGCTGCCGGCCTTGATCGGCGACATCACCGGCGAGGCGATCCGCATCGCGCTGACCGGCGACGAAAACGCCGCCGCCGAGCTCGAGGCGCGCGCCGAGCGCATGGAGACCGCGATCGAACGCGACGTCGAAGCGCGCGCCGAGCGCCTGGAAAAGCGCGCCGAGGCGCTGTGCCCGACCGTCGCCGATCTCGACGGGATCGAATCGAGCCTCGAACTGCGCCTGGCCGACAACCAGCCACTGGACCTGGTTCGCCTCGACCGCGACTGATCCCTCGGGCGCCGGGGCGCGGCCCCGCCGGGGCGATCCGCGCTTTCCCCAATGGGCGGTGCCAGCAGCGGGTCGCGATGGCGCCTCCCGCGCTACGATGGCCACTGTCCCGAGCGGGAGGGGGTCGTGGCGTTCGATAGCGTCGAATCGGTGGAGGTGGCGGTCGATCGCGTGCTGGCGGCCATCGCCGGACCGCTGGTGGTGGCGACGCCGCTCGGCCTGGGCAAGCCCAATCGCCTGATCAACGCCCTGTACCGGCGGGTCAAGGGCGACCCCGGGCGTCCGCTCACGATCTATACCGCGCTGTCGCTCGAGCGCCCGCGTGTCGCCGGCGGACTCGAGGGACGTTTCGCGGGGCCCTTCATCGAGCGCCACTTCGGCGCCGACTATCCCGACCTCGAGTACATCACGGACATCCGCGCCGGCACCCTGCCGACGCATGTCGAGGTGCGCGAGTTCTACATGCAGTCCGGCGCGCTGCTCCGGGTCGAGCGCGCACAGCGCTCGTACACCTCGCTCAACTACACCCATGTGTCGCGTGAGCTGGCCTCGCGCGGCGTGAACCTCCTGCTGCAGATGGTGGCGCGGCGCGGCGACCGGCTCTCGTTCTCGAGCAATTCCGACACCACCCTGGACCTGCTCGACCACCTGCGCCGCATGGGCAAGCCGCGGCCCTACGTGGTGTGCGTGGTGCATCCGGAGCTGCCCTTCCTCGACCACGACGAGCCGCTGCCGCTGGACTTCGCCGACCTGCTGGTCGAGAAGCTCGGCCCGGCCTACCGCCTGTTCGCCCTGCCGCGCGCATCGGTCGCGCCGGCGGAGTTCGCGCTCGGCCTGCACGCCAGCGCGCTGGTGCGCGATGGCGGCACCCTGCAGATCGGCATCGGCGCCTTGTCCGACGCGCTGGTGCACGGCCTGATCCTGCGCCAGCGCGAGAACACGGGCTGGCGCCTGTCCCTCGACGCGCTGCGCAACGGCAACGGCACGCCGGCGATCGTGCGCAACTGGGGCGGCGAGGCGCCGCTGGCCGACGGGCTCTACGGCGCCAGCGAGATGGTGATGGACGGCTTCATGCACCTGCGCGAGGCCGGCATCCTGCGCCGCCGCGTGTGGGATTTCATGCCGCTGGAGCAGGCCCTGGCCGACCGCGCCGTGGGCGAGACCCTGGCGCCGGGCGCGGTCGAGGCACTGCTGGAGTACGGCGCGATCCCGCACCGCCTCGATCCCGAAGCGGTCGAGCGCCTGATGGCGTGGAACGCGATCCCGCCCGGCAGCGTGCTCGAGGGCGATGCCTTGCGGCTCGCCGACGGGCGGCGCATCGGCAGCGACCTCATGGTGGAGGAGCATTGCGCGCAACTCGATGCGCTCATGGCGGGCCGGCGCCTGCGTGGCGGCCGCTGGCTGCATGGCGGCTTCTTCCTCGGCACGCGGCCGTTCTACCAATGGCTGCAGGGGCTGGCGGGCGATGAGTGGGAGGGCCTGTGCATGGCGCGGATCTCCCACATCAACGAGCTCTACGGCGGCGCCGAGGAGTTGCATCGCCTGCAGCGCCGCGACTCGCGCTATTTCAACACCTGCATGATGCAGACCCTGCTCGGCGCCGCCGTGTCCGATGCGCTCGAGGACGGGCAGGTCGTGAGCGGGGTCGGTGGCCAGTACAACTTCGTGGCGATGGCGCATGCCACGTCCGACGGTCGCTCGGTGCTGATGCTGCGCGCCACGCGCGAGGCGCATGGCCGCGTGGAATCGAACATCGTGTGGAACTACGGCCACACCACCATCCCGCGCCACCTGCGCGACGTGGTCGTGACCGAGTACGGCGTGGCGGATATCCGCGGCGCCTCCGACGAGGAGTGCATCCAGCGGCTGCTCGCGATCTGCGATGCCCGGTTCCAGGATGCACTCGCGGACAAGGCGCGCGCAGCCGGCAAGCTGGCCCGCGACTGGCGCATTCCCGAGGCTTGGCGCCGCAACACGCCGGAGCACCTCGCGCAGGCGCTGGCGCCCCTGGTTTCGCGCGGGCTGCTGCCGCGCTTTCCCTTCGGCACCGATCTCGATGCCGACGAGATGCGCCTGCTCGGCGCGCTGGAGTGGCTCAAGCGCGGCACCGCCACGCCGGGAGGCCGCGTGCGCATGCTCGGCCGTGGCGCCCTGGCCGGCGCCGCGCGTGGCGAGGAGCCGCGGCTGCTGCGCAGGCTGTCGCTGCAGCAGCCGAAGGGACTGGGCGAGCGCCTCATGGCGCGGCTGGTCCAGGTCGCGCTGCGGGCCACTGGCGCGGATTGAGCGTGCCGGCGCGCGCGCGTGCTCGCGTACAATCGGTTGCGTATCGCGGAGTCCCGCCCATGTTCGCGCTGTGGCTGCTGGTCGCCCTGCAATCCGCCGCGCCAGCGGCGGACCGCGCCGCCGGCGCGTCGGTCGACGGCGCCGCGATCGAGGCCGCGGCGCGCGATTGCCGGGGCTGCCACGTGCTCGACCATCCCAAGGGCAGTCCGCCGATCATCGACGGGCAGCACGCCGGGTTCCTCGCCGCGCAGTTGCGCGCGTTCCGCGACCGCCATCGCGACGCCTTCCCGATGGGCATGCTGAGCGAGGGGCTGGGCGAGGACCAGATCCTGGCCTTGTCCGCGCTGCTGGCAACGCAGCCGTGGCCGGCGGTCGATCACGCGCTGTCGGCCGCGGCGATCGATGCGGGCAAGACCCTCGCGACGGAGGCCGCATGCTCCGCCTGTCACGGCCAATCGTGGCGCGGCGGTGGGGATGTTCCGCGGGTTGCGGGGCAGGTGCCGAGCTACCTCGCGCGCCAGTTGCGCGCGATGATCGAAGGTCGCCGCGCGCATCCGCCGATGACGCTCGATGCGTCCGAGGTCAACGCCGTCGCGGCCTTCCTCGCCGCCCAGCGCTGAAGCCGGCGCGGCCGAGCGGCAGATTCAGGTCCACTCGGTCAGCTCTTCGACCTCGTAGAGGCGCTTCCAGGCCGGTCGCGCCCGCACGCGCTCGGCCAGCGCGCGGCAATGCGGCCACTCCAGTGCCGTGCGCGGCATGTTGCGCGACCAGCGCATCAGCATCACCGCCAGCATGTCGGCCACGCCGTAGCGCGCGCCGCACACATGCGGGCCAGCCGCGGCCAGGTGCGCGTCGAGTCGGTCCCAGGTCGATTCGATGCGCAGGCGCGCCGACTCCTGCGCCGCTGCCGTCGACGCCTCGCCCGCGGGCTCGGCCGGATAGAACCAGGCCCGGAACGCCGGCTGCAGGGTATTGGCGAAGTGCAGCATCCATTGGAGGTAGGTCGCGCGCTCGGCTGAACCGGGGACCGGTGCCAGTGCCGACTCGGGGTGGCGCTCGGCAAGCAGCAGCAGCAGGGCCGCGCATTCGTACACCGGCTTGCCCTCGACCAGCAGCGTGGGCACGACGCCATTGGGATTGAGCGCAAGGTACGCCGGCGACTTGTGCTGTCGCATCTGCATGTCGAGGCGCTCGAGCTGGTGCGGCGCGCCGGTCTCCAGCAACGCGAGGTGCACCGCGAGGCTGGCGGATCCGGGCGAATAGTAGAGCGTGTACATGCGCGGCCACTCCGGTCGGGCGTCGCCGGGCGGGCGACGCGTCATTGTAGGTGCGCGCGCGGCCGCTCCGCGCCGCGGCCGTCAGCCGTCCAGCCGCTCGCCCGCGAGCAGGCCGTAGATGGCCGAGTCCTGGATCTCGCCGCCGACGTGGTAGCGGGCGCGCAGCGTGCCTTCGTGGCGGAAGCCCAGCGCCTCGACCAGGCGCAGCGAGGCGCGGTTGCGCGGATCGATGTCGGCCTCGACCCGATGCAGGCCCAGCACCATGAAGGCCTGCGCCAGTGCCAGCGCCAGCGCTTCGCGGGCCAGGCCCTGGCGCCAGTGCGTTGCACCCAGCGCATAGCCGATCTCGCAGCGCCGGTGCTGCGCCACGCAGCCGAACAGGGTCGTGCTGCCGACCACGCGGTCGTCGTCGCGGCGCACGATCACCCATTGCAGGAAGGCGCGCTCGGCAAAGCCCGACCAGGAGCGCGCGATCCAGTCGTCGGCCTGCGCGGGGTCGGTCCACGGGCCGTGGCTCCAGTAGCGCAGGACCTGGGGGTCGGAATAGACCGCGTGCACATCGGCGGCGTCGGCGCGGCGCGGGGCGCGCAGGCGCACGCGCGGCCCGTCGAGTTCCGGCAGCTGGTCGAGCGTACCCGGGATGGCGAATGCATCGCCCATGCGTGGAGTATGCGCGGCGCCGCCCGGCGGCCCAAGCGTTCGCGGCCGCGCGGCCGGGGTTGAGCGCGCGGGGCCGGCGCTGCCAAAGTGGCGCCACCCACTCGACCGCCGACGGCCTGCAATGACCCCGAACGTCCCGATGTCCCCCACCGCCCGCCTGCGCGAACTGGTCGAGGCGCCGTGGTTCAACCACTTCATCATCGCCCTGATCGTGCTCAACGCGATCACGCTGGGGCTGGAGACCTCGCCCGGCGTGATGGCGCGGTATGGCGAGTTGCTCCACTGGCTCGACCGCATCGCGCTGGCGATCTTCGTGGTCGAGCTGCTGCTGCGCGCGATCGCCTATCGCTGGCAATTCTTCCGCGATCCCTGGCGCCTGTTCGACCTGGTGGTGGTCGGCATCGCGCTCCTGCCCGCCAGCGGCGCGTTCAGCGTACTGCGCGCCCTGCGCGTGTTGCGCGTGCTGCGCCTGGTCTCGATCGTGCCCAGCATGCGGCGGGTGGTGAATGCGCTGCTGGGCGCGCTGCCGGGCATGGGTTCGATCGCGGCGCTGCTGGTGATCGTGCTGTACGTGGCGGCGGTGATGGCAACCAAGCTGTTCGGGACCATGTCGCCGGTCTATTTCGGCGACATGGGCAAGACTGCCTTCACGCTGTTCCAGGTCATGACCATGGAGGGCTGGGCCGACATCGCGCGCGAGCTGATGCTGCAGGCGCCATGGGCCTGGGCCTTCTTCGTGGTCTATATCCTGGTCTCGACCTTCACCGTGCTGAACCTGTTCATCGCGGTGGTGGTCAACGCGATGCAGGACCAGGTCGCCAACGACATCAAGGACACCGACATGCGGCTGGCCGCGGAAGCGCACACGGAACGCGCGCAGATGCTGGCCGAACTGCGCGCCCTGCGCGGCGAGTTGGGCGAGCTGCGGCGCAGTGTCGAGGCCCGCGGCGGCTGACTGCGGCTGGCCCCGGGACGGGGTAGCATCGGTGCCCCACACCCGCCAGGAGCACGCCATGGATGCCCTCTATTCCGCGCAGGCCACCGCCGTAGGCGGCCGCGACGGCCACGTCGAAACCAGCGATGGACTGCTCAAGGTCGAGATGTCGATTCCCAAGTCGATGGGCGGCCCGGGCCGGCCCGACACGACCAATCCCGAGCAGTTGTTCGCGATGGGCTACGCGGCCTGCTTCGGCGGCGCCGTGGGCTTCGTCGCCAAGCAGCAGAAGATCGTGCCAAGCCAGATCACCGTGACCGCGCACGTGCATATCGGCAAGCAGGGCGAGGGCCTGGGGCTGGGTGTGGATCTCACGGTCAAGGTCGACGGGGTCGACCAGGCCACGGCCGAAAAGCTGGTCCAGGCCGCGCACCAGGTTTGTCCCTATTCGAAGGCCACGCGCAACAACATCGAGGTCAAGCTCAACGTCGCCTGAGCCAGGCGCGCGGCCGCTGGCGCGACGGCGCGCTGGCGCCCGCGCGGGCCTCGCCCCCACAATGGCGACCAGCAAGCGGCGGCCCCGGAGGGCGCGGGCCGCGGTGCCGGCGGACCCGGCGTGCGCCCGACCAGCGAGTGAGCGGACATGGCGATCAAGGAAGCGCGCGTTCCCGACATCGGCGACTACGCCGACGTGCCGGTCATCGAGGTGCTGGTCGCGGTGGGCGATACGGTCAAGGCCGACCAGGGCCTGCTGACGCTGGAGTCCGACAAGGCCACGATGGAGGTGCCCGCGCCCTTTGCCGGCGTCGTGCGCGAGATCAAGGTCAAGGTCGGCGACTCGGTCAGCGAGGGGGCGGTGGTGGTGCTGATCGAGGAGGCGGGGGCGGGCGCCGCCGCAGGTGCAGGCGCAACGGCAAAGCCGGCGCCGGCGGCCCCCCCAACCCAGCCCCCGGATCAAGTCCGGGGCAGGCTCTCCCCCACGAGGGGGGAGGGGGCAGGCGCGGCTCCGGCGGGCGGTGTTGCCGCCGCACCGGCGGCTGCAATGGCCGCTGCGACCGCAGCGACACGTGCGGCAGCGACTGCAACGGCATCGCCGCCGGTGGCCTTCGACAGCTCGCAGGTGCTGCCGGAGAAGGTGCCGCATGCGAGCCCGGGCGTGCGCGCGTTTGCGCGTGAACTGGGCGTGGACCTGGCGCTGCTCAAGGGCAGCGAGCGCAAGGGACGGATTTCGCGCAGCGACGTCGCCGGGTTCGTGAAGTCGTCGATGCAGGGCGGCGCGCCGCGCGCGGCGGCGGCTGGCGTCGGCACGGGGCTCAACCTGCTGCCGTGGCCGCAGATCGACTTCGCGAAGTACGGGCCGGTGGAATCCAGGCCGTTGTCGCGGATCAAGAAGATCTCCGGCGCCAACCTCGCGCGCAACTGGGTGCTGATCCCGCACGTTACCCAGCACGACGAGGCCGACATCACCGAGGTGGAGGCCTTCCGCAGGAAGCTCGGCGAGGAGAACAAGGACCTCAAGGTCTCGCCGCTGGTGTTCCAGATCAAGGCGGTGGTGGCGGCGCTGAAGAAATTCCCGAACTTCAATGCCTCGCTCGACGCGACCGGCGAGAACCTGGTCCTCAAGCGGTACTTCCACGTCGGGATCGCGGTCGACACGCCCGATGGGCTGGTGGTGCCGGTGCTGCGCGACTGCGATCGCAAGGGCCTGCTGGAGCTCGCCGCGGAACTCGCGACGGTCAGCGTCAAGGCGCGCGACAAGAAGCTGGGCCCGGCCGAGATGTCGGGCGGCTGCTTCTCGATCAGCTCGCTGGGCGGCATCGGCGGCACCGGATTCACGCCGATCGTGAACGCGCCGGAGGTGGCGATCCTGGGTGTCTCGAAGTCGGTGACGCGGCCGGTCTGGGATGGCACGGACTTCCGCCCGCGCCTGATGCTGCCGCTGTCGCTCTCCTACGACCACCGCGTCATCGATGGCGCCGACGCCGCGCGTTTCACCGCCTACCTCGCGCAGCAACTCGCCGACATCCGCCGCCTGCTGTTGTAGGAGCGCGCTTGCGCGCGATTGCGTCGCGTCCGTCCCCGGTCGCCGTCGTACCGAAAGCCAAGAATGGATTCCCGCTTGCGCGGGAATGACGTCCCCCAGGGGCCTGGACCCCATGGGCAACCCGAATCGCCGCGAAACGCGCATACCGATCCCAACGAGACCCGCATGGCCACGATCGAAGTGAAGGTCCCCGACATTGGCGACTACCGCGACGTCCCGGTGATCGAGCTGCTGGTGGCGGTGGGCGACATGGTGCAGAAGGACCAGGGCCTGGTCACGCTGGAGTCGGACAAGGCGACGCTGGAAGTCCCCTCGCCGGTGGCGGGAGTGGTGCGCGAGATCAAGGTCAGGGTCGGCGATTCGTTGTCGGAAGGCAGCCTGGTGGCGGTGCTCGAGGCGGCGGCGATCGCGACCGCGAATCTCTCCTCTCCCCCCGGGGTAGGGGTTGGGCGTGAGGGTTCGGCGAAGCCGGCTGCAGCCGTCAATCCCGTACCCTCTTCCGGCCCTGCGGGCCACCCTCTCCCGGTGGGAGAGGGGAAAGCGCCTGCGGTCATTGTGGGGCCCAAGTCGGCGGCGGAGAGCGGGCGCAAGGCCGACGTCGAATGCCAGGTCGCGGTGCTGGGTTCGGGGCCGGGCGGATACACGGCGGCGTTCCGCGCCGCGGACCTCGGCCTCGACGCGGTTCTGATCGAGCGCTATCCGGTCCTGGGCGGCGTGTGCCTCAACGTGGGCTGCATCCCGTCGAAGGCGCTTCTGCACGCGGCGCGCGTGATCGACGAGGCTGCGCACGCCAAGGACATCGGGATCGAATTCGGCGCGCCGAAGATCACGCTCGACAAGCTGCGCGCCTACAAGGACAAGGTCGTGGCGCAGATGTCGGGCGGCCTCGCCGGCATGGCCAAGCAACGCAAGGTCGCGCGCTTGACGGGGGTCGGCAAGTTCATTTCGCCGCACGAAATCGAGGTCGACGGCCCCGAGGGCCGCAAGCTGGTGCGCTTCGAGCGCGCGATCATCGCGGCGGGCTCGCAGGCGGTGAAGCTGCCGGGGCTGCCCTGGGACGATCCGCGCCTGATGGATTCGACCGACGCGCTGCTGCTCGCCGACGTGCCGCGGCGCCTGCTGGTGATTGGCGGCGGCATCATCGGCCTCGAGATGGCCTGCGTGTACGAGGCCCTGGGCGCGCAAGTTACCGTGGTGGAGCTGCTCGACCAGCTCATGCCCGGCACCGACCCCGACCTGGTGCGGCCGCTGCAGCAGCGCATCGCCAAGCGCTATGCCGGCATCCACCTCAAGACCAAGGTCACCAGGGTCGAGGCGACCAAGGACGGGCTCAAGGCCACCTTCGAAGGCGAGAAGGCCCCCGAACCGCAGCTCTACGACCGCGTGCTGGTGTCGGTAGGACGCGCGCCCAATGGCGCCCGCATCGGCGCCGAAGCCGCCGGCGTTGCGGTGACCGAGCGCGGCTACATCCCGGTCGACCGCCAGATGCGCACCAACGTGCCGCACATCCACGCCATCGGCGACGTGGTCGGCAACCCGATGCTGGCGCACAAGGCCACGCACGAGGGCAAGGTCGCGGCCGAAGTCTGCGCGGGGCACAAGAGCGAGTTCGTCGCGCGCGTGATCCCGAGCGTGGCCTACACCGATCCGGAAGTCTCGTGGGTCGGCGTGACCGAGACCGAGGCCAAGGCCAAGGGCCTGGCGATCGGCGTGGGCAAGTTCCCCTATGCGGCCTCGGGCCGCGCGGTCGGCACCGGCCGCACCGAGGGCTTCACCAAGCTGGTTTTCGACGAGGCCACGCATCGCGTCATCGGCGCCGGCATCGTCGGGCCCAACGCCGGCGACCTCATCGCCGAGGTCGCGCTGGCGATCGAGATGGGCTGCGATGCCGCCGACATCGGCCTGACCGTGCACCCGCATCCGACCCTGTCGGAGTCGGTGGGCATGGCGGCCGAGGTCTACGAAGGCACGATCACCGACCTCTACCTGCCGAAGCGGAAGTAGGGGCGCGCGCGCGACGCGGCGCCTGAGCCGGATCAGGGACCCAGCAGCGCCGGCAGGCCCAGCGCGTCGGTCACTTCGTAGTGGCGGACGTTGGGTTCCATCTCGAGCAGGAAGCGGCGGTCCTCCGGGTAGTACTTGGCGGTCTCGGGACTGTTGCCGGCGAAGCGCCGGACCGCGTCCATCGATTCCCACAGCGACACCAGCACCACCTCGCAGCGCTCGCCCTGGGTACGGCGCAGAACGAATACGCCGCGGTTGCCCGGCGTCTCGCGGTACTCCTTGAGTCCCGTGAGCCGCAGGTAGGCCAGGTACTCGTCGGCCTGGTCGTTGGCGGTGAGGCCCCGCCAGATGCGCGCGATCATGCCAGCCTCCGTTCGACCCGGCGCCAGAGGTTACACCGGCGTCGAGGTCCGGCATCGGTCCGGCTATGCTCGGGGCCCGAAACGCAAGGACGGAGCCTGCCCCGTGTCGACCCACCTGCCCGCATTGGCCGTGCTCCTCACCGTGCTGCTCGCGATCTGGACCACGGTCCTGGTCGGCAACGCGCGGCGGCGTCACGGCATCAAGGCCCCGGCCACCACCGGCAATCCCGATTTCGAGCGGGTGTTCCGCGTGCAGATGAACACGCTCGAATCGACCGTTGCGTTCCTGCCCTGCCTGTGGCTGGCGACGCACTACTGGAATCCGGCGTGGGCCGGGTCGATCGGCGTGGTGTGGGTCGCCGGGCGGATCTGGTACGCGATCGGCTACATGCAGGCCGCCGGGCGCCGCGACGGGGGCTTCGTGGTTTCCTCGCTGGCGCTGTTCGTGTTGCTGGGTGGAGCCGGGTGGGGCCTGGCCCGCGCGCTGCTCGGGCATTGAGCGCGCGGTCACCGGCGACTGCCGGGCGAGGCCACCGTGCCGCGGCGCGGGAGCGGTCGGCGAAGGCGCTAAAATCGATCTGCCCGGGAGGAGTTCCCTCATGACCCAGACCATCGGCCTGTTCGCGCTTGGCGTGCTGCTGCTCGCGCTGGGCGCGGATTCCTTCGTCAAGGGCATGCAGGGGCTCGCCCTGCGCGTGCGCGCCTCGCTGTTCGCGGTCGGGGCGAGCGTGGCGGCCTTCGCGGGATCGATGCCCGATATCGCGGTGAACATGAGCGCGGTCGGGCTCGACCAACCGGGGCTCGCCTTGGGCAACATCATCGGCAGTTGCCTCGTGAACCTCGGCCTGGTGCTCGGGCTCAGCGCCCTGCTGCGCCCGCTGCACGTGCGCATCCCGCTTGCGGGACCGCTGCTGCTGGCGGGGCTGGGGCTCGGCATCCTCCTGCTGGCGATGAGCTGGAACGGCCGCATCGGCTACCTCGATGGCACCACGCTGCTGATCGCCTACGTGGTGCTCGCCGCCTTCATCGCCACCCATCGCGCGACCCGGCGCACCGACTCGGCGCGCACCGCACTGGAGGCGGTGGGCAGCACGCGCAACAGCGCGCTGCTGCTGGCGCTGCGGCTCGTGCTCGGCCTGGCCCTGCTGGTCTATGGCGCCGACCTCGTGGTCTTCCACGCGACCCATCTCGCGCGCGCCTGGGGCATGAGCGACCTGTTCGTGGGGCTGACCGTGGTCGCGATCGCGACCTCGCTGCCGCAACTGGCGATGGCGCTGCGCGCCGCGGCCGCCAACCGCGGCGATGAAGTCGTGCTCGGGGTGCTCGGCTCGAACCTGATCAACCTGACCCTGATCCTGGGCGTCACCGCACTGCTGAGCCCGCTGGAGGTGCCGGCCTCGCTGGTGCGGCTGGAGATCCCCGCGGTGATCGCCTTCGGGCTCGTGCTCTACCCGATGTTGCGCGGCGACTTCCACATCCGCCGCGCCGAAGGCGCCATCCTGGTGGCGGCGTTCGGCGCGCTCATGGCGTTCCAATTCCTGCTGGTACGGGCCTGATGACAGCGCCACGCACGCGTCGCGGCGCCTGAGCAGCCGGTGGGCGAGCGCCTGCTGGCGGTGAAGGAGCGCGCTGCGCAGGCGCTCGGCGAGTTCCTGAAACTCGAGTCCGCGGGTGGCCTGCTGCTGGTGGCGGCCGCCGTGCTGGGCCTGGTCGCGGCCAACTCCCCGCTGGCCGGCGGCTACCTGTGGCTGCAGGACCTGCCCCTGACGGTGAAGCTCGGCAGCCTCGGCGTCGACAAGCCGCTGTTGCTGTGGATCAACGACGGACTGATGGCGGTGTTCTTCCTGCTGGTCGCGCTGGAACTCAAGCGCGAGGCGCTGCAGGGCGTGTTCACCGACCGCCGCTTGATCGTGCTGCCGGCGGCCTGCGCGCTGGGCGGCATGCTGGTGCCGATGGGCATCTATGCGTGGCTCAACCGCGGGCCCGACGGCGCCATGGCTGGCGCGGCGATACCCGCCGCAACCGACATCGCCTTCGCGCTGGGCGTGTTGTCGCTGCTCGGCAGCCGGGTACCGGTGGCGCTCAAGGTGCTGCTGACCGCGATCGCCGTGCTCGACGACCTCGGCGCGATCGTGATCATCGCGATCTACTACACCGATGGACTGTCGGCGCTGTCGCTGGGCGTTGCCGGCGCCGCGCTCACGGGCCTGGTCATCGCCAATCGCGCCGGCGTCACCCGCTGGTCGGTGTACATCCTGCTGGGACTGGTGATGTGGGTCGCGGTGCTCAAGAGCGGCGTGCATGCCACGCTGGCCGGCGTTGCGCTGGGCATGACCATCCCGATCGGGGATTCGAGCACCCCCGGACAGGGACCGCTGGCGCGCATGGAGCACGCGCTGCATCCGTGGGTGGCGTACGGGATCCTGCCCTTGTTCGCCTTCGCCAACGCGGGCGTATCGCTGGCCGGCGCCAGCGTCGCCACGCTGGCGGCGCCGGTGCCGCTGGGTATTGGCCTGGGCCTGTTCGTGGGCAAGCAGCTCGGCGTGTTCGGCGCGGCCGCGGCGATGATCGGTTGCGGCCTCGCACGGCGACCCAACGGGGTGACCTGGCCCGGCCTGTGGGGCATGTCGATCCTGTGCGGGATCGGCTTCACGATGAGCCTCTTCATCGGTTCGCTGGCATTCGCCGATGCGGACGACGCGATCCAGCTCGGCAAGCAGGTCGGCATCTTTGCCGGCTCGCTGGCGTCGGCGCTGGCGGGATTCGCGGTGCTGCGATTGGCCTTGCGCAGCCCGCCAGGCTGAAGCCTCGACCAGCGGCGGCCAGGCCGCCGCGCTTGACAAGCGCCCCGCTCTTCGATTTATCCTTGTATCGCGATGAAGCGATATATAGACACCGAGGCCAGGGTTCCGCCGTCCATGGGCCACGGCATGCGCATGCGTCCCGGCGCGCCCGCGCGCGGCGATCGCGACTGACGTCCCGTTTCCGCAACACCCGACGACATTCCCGAAACCCGCGCCGGCGCCAGTCGCGCGGGGCCATTCGTGCGCGGCGGTCGTCAGCGGGGTTCCGGGTCCACCAGCCTGCCCAAGGAATCCGATCGTGATCCCATTGTCCTGCAGCATCCGCGGCCCGTTCGCGCGGCGCCGCCGCGGCACTACCGGCGCGCTGCGCGCTGCGGCTGGAGCGCGGGCATGAGCGCGTGCCTCGCACCGCGCCCGCAACCACCCGCACAGGCGGACGCGATCGTGCAACTGGTCCTGGTCGGCGCGCGCGGACAGGTCGGGCGCGCATTGCGCACGCAGCTCGCGCGCGCCGCGCGCGGCATCCGCGCCGATGCCGGCGTGGACCTGCGCCTGGCGGGCGCTTTCGATACGCGCGGCTTCTTCGCGGCCGATGGGGGCATCGACCCGGAAGCGCTGGAGGCCGGCCTCGCCCCGCGTCGCGCCGGCGATTGGGCGCGGCTGCAGGCGCGGCTGGCGGGCGCGGCGCAACCCGCGATCGTGGTCGACTGCACCGCCAGTGCCGAGGTCGCCGCCGGCTACGAAGCCCTGCTGGACGCTGGCATCGGCGTGGTGACCCCGAACAAGCTCGCCAACGCCGGTGCCTGGTCGCGCTGGCAGCGGCTGCATCAACTGGCCGCTGCGCGGCGCGCGCCGTATCGCTACGAGACCACGGTGGGTGCCGCGTTGCCGGTGTTGGGCAGCGTGCGCGCAATGGTCGCGCGCGGCGAGGCGCCGACGCGCTTCGAGGCCGTGCTCTCGGGCTCGCTGTCGTACCTGCTCACTCGCGTACAGGAGGGACTGCCGTTCTCGCAGGCGCTGGCTCGAGCGCAGGCGCTGGGCCTGACCGAGCCCGATCCGCGCGAGGACCTGGAATGCCGCGACCTCGCGCGCAAGCTCCTGATCCTGGCGCGCAGCGCGGGCATCGCGCTCGAACGGCGCGACATCGAGGTCGAGCCGCTGGCGGAAACGACCGATCTCCACCTCACGCAGGCCGACGCGCGTTGGGCCGCGCTGGCGCGCGACGCGCAGGTGCGCGGCGAGCGGCTGGTGGTGGTGTCGGAGTTCGAACACGGGCGCGGCCGCATCGGCGTGCGCGCGCTTGCGCCCGGGCACCCGTTGGCGCAATTGGCGCCGGGCGAGAACCTGGTACGCCTGTGGACGCCGGTCCACCACGAGTTGCCGATCGCCATCGGCGGGCCCGGCGCCGGCCCGGCCGTGACCGCGGCCGGCGTGCTGGGCGACGTGGTCGAGGCAGCGCAGGCGCTGCTGGCGCGCCAATACCGTCGGTAGCCGGTTGGTCCGATCACAACGCCGTCCGTCGCCTCTCGGCCTCCGGGCCCGGATTTAGCCAACCCCGTCATGGTTTGGCGCGCCGCGCCGGTCAAACTGGCATGCGGGAAGCCATGCCGGTCCACAGGGGGACCGGGCGCCGCCGCGGACAGGCGCGCGCCCGGGCAGGCACGTCTTCATGGCGTCCGCGCGAACTCTGCCTGCAAGGAACCCCTGGACCATGTCCGGCTCGCTGACCTCGGCCCTGCTCGCGATCGCCGCCATCGCGGCGCTCATCGCGCTGCTCGCGCTGCGCCGGGTCGGCCCGCTGCGGCGCGAGTTGGCCGCTTCGCAGAACGAACTCGGTTCGCTCAAGGCGACCCAGGCCCAGGTGATCCACACCACCAAGCTGGCGTCGCTGGGGCAGATGGTCGCGGGCGTGGCGCACGAGATCAACACGCCGCTGGGCTTCGTCAAGAGCAATGTCGAAGTGGTCGGCGACATGCTGCGCGAGCACGAGGCGCGCATGATCCCGTTGCTGACCGCGATCGACCTCTTGGCGATCAGCGACGATGCCACCCTGGGCAAGGCGCGCACAGCGCTCATGCGCGGGCGCGCGGCGATGAACGGCGCGACCGGCCTGGGCGACGCCAAGGCCCTGCTCGCGGACGCGCTCGAGGGCCTGACCAGCATCGCCAGCCTGGTCCAGAACCTCAAGGGCTTCGCCCGCGTGGATCGCGACGGCATGGACGTGGCCGACCTCAACGAATGCGTGCGCAGCGCGCTCTCGGTTGCGGGCCATGCGTTGCGCGAACAGATCGAGGTGCGGACCCAGTTCGGCAAGCTGCCCAAGCTGCGCTGCATGCCCGCGCAGATCAACCAGGTGATCCTCAACCTGGTCAACAACGCCGCCCAGGCCATGCCCAACGGCGGCGCCCTGGGCGTGGTCACGCGCGCCACCGACGAGGGCGGGGTCGAGGTGGCGGTCAGCGACACCGGCAGCGGCATTTCCGACGACGTGCTGCCGCGCATCTTCGATCCCTTCTACACCACCAAGGCGGTGGGCGATGGCACCGGTCTGGGGCTGTCGATCGTGCACAAGATCGTCCAGGGCCATGGCGGCTCGATCCACGTGCGCACCGCGGTCGGGCAGGGCACCACCTTCACCGTGTCGCTGCCCTTGGAGCCGCGCGTGGCGCGCGCGCTGGACAAGGCGGCATGAACGCCGCAGGCGCCCCGCTGCGCGTGCTGTTCGTCGACGACGAAGCCCGCATCACGCGCGCGCTCAAGGCCCTGTTCCGCGACCTCGACGCCCATGCCTGCAACGACCCGCGCGAGGCAGCGGCGCTGGCGCGCCGGCTCGATATCGACGTCGTGGTCTGCGACCAGCGCATGCCCGGCATGAGCGGCCACGAGTGCCTGGCCGAGGTCCGCGCCGCCGCGCCGCGCGCGATGCGCGTGCTCCTGACCGGCTTCGCCGACCTCAAGGCCGTGATGGCTTCGGTCAACGAGGGCGAGGTCTACCGTTTCGCGACCAAGCCCTGGGACAACCGCGAACTGCGCGAGGTGGTGCTTACCGCCGGCGCGATCGCGCGCGAGGCGCCGGTCCTGGCGAGCGGCCCGCTGAACGAGCGCGACGAGGGCCAGGCGCGCGACCAGATCGGCGTGCTGGTGCTCGAGGACGACCCGGTGGTACAGCAGCGCCTGCGCGAGATCCTCGCGCCGCACTACCAGGTGCGCTTCGCCAACACCACTGAACGCGCGCTCCACATCCTCGAGCAGCACGAGACCGGCGTGGTGATCGCCGAGACCGTGACCGCGGAGGGCGACCTCACCGGCCTGATCAAGGCGCTCAAGCGCCACCATCCGCACATCGCCACCGTGATCATCACCGAGCGCGCCAACGCGCAGATCGCGATGGAGCTCATCAACGAGGGCCAGGTCTACCGCCTGCTGCTCAAGCCGGTGCGCATGGGCTCGTGCCGGCTCTCGGTCGATTCGGCGCTGGGCCACTACTGGCGCCTCAAGCAGGCGCCTGGTGCGGTGCGCCGCTTCACGGCGATGCCGGCGGTCAACGATGCGGTGGCGCCCGCGCGCGTGCCGGATTCGCTGTTGACCCGCCTGCGCCAGATCCCCAGCCGCTTCACCTCGATCCGCCGGCACGCCTGAGCGGCGCTGCGTCGGGCCACTGCACCTGCAGTAGCGGCTGAAGCCGTTCCCACAAAGGCAAACGCGCCGACAAAGCGGCAACGGCACCGGTAGCATTCGCTGATGGTCGAAGCACCGAATGCCAACCGTGGGGAAGCGCCGTACTGGTTCGTCGCCGGCGCCCGCGGGATGGTCGGACGCTGCGTGCTCGAGCGCATGGCGGGTTCGGTGCCGCCGGTGCGGATCCTGGCGCTTTCGCGGGGCGACCCGCCGCCCTGGGCGATGGCCATGCCGGCGGTGGGTTGGCGTCGGGGCGACCTCTACCGCGATGCGCTGGTGGATCCAGTGTCCACGCTGCTCTCGGCCGGTCCGCTCGATGGCCTTGCGCAGTGCCTGGAGCGGCACAAGCCACCGGGCCTGCGCCGCGTGGTGGCCTTGTCCTCGACCAGCCTGCACGTCAAGCGCGGGTCGCCCGACGCGCGCGAACGCGAGCTGGCGCAGCGCCTGGCCGAAGCCGAGTCGCGGCTCGCGGCCTGGTGCGCGACGGCGGACGTGGCGTGGACCATCCTGCGCCCGACCCTGATCTACGACGACCACGAGGGCGGCGCACTCGGCGCGCTGGCGCGCATGCGCCGGCGCTTCGGTTGCGTGCCTGCACCCGCCGGCCTGCGTGGCCTGCGCCAGCCCGTGCATGCCGACGACATCGCGGGTGCCATGCTGGCGGTGGCGGTGACCGCGGCCGGCATCGATCGCGCCTATGACCTGCCGGGCGGGGAAAGCCTGGCCTATGGCGAGATGCTGCGTCGCTACCTGCGCCGCGACGGGCGCGCCGCGCGGGTCTGGTCGTTGCCGCCGCGCGCCTTCGCGGCCGTGGCCGCGCTCGCGCGGCGCTTCGGCATCGCGCCCGAAGCCACCGATGCCGCGCTGTCGCGGATCGAGGCCGACCTGGTATTCGATGCCGCCGCGGCGGCACGGGACTTCGGCTACTCGCCGCGCGGGTTCGCTCCGGGTGGCGTGGGGAGCAGGCCACGCGACTGATCGACCAGGTACAGCGGTCGTTGCTTGGACTCGAGGTACAGCCGGCCCAGGTACTCGCCGATGAGGCCCAGCGCCATGAGCTGGATGCCGCCCAGGAACAGGATCACCGTCATCAGCGAGGGGTAGCCGGCGACCGGATCGCCCCACAACAGGGTCTTGGCGATGATCAAACCGCCGTAGGCGAAGGCCAGCAGCGCGGTGGCCAGGCCGACATAGGTCGCGAGCTTGAGCGGCGCCACGCTGAAACCGGTGATGCCCTCGAGCGCGAAGTTCCACAAGCGCCACCAGTTCCACTTGCTCATGCCGGCGGCGCGCGGCGCGCGGTCGTAGGGCACGCCGACCTGGCGGAAGCCGACCCAGCCGAACAGGCCTTTCATGAAGCGCTGGCGTTCGCGCAGGCCGCGCAATGCGTCGACCGCGCGACGCGAGAGCAGGCGGAAGTCGCCGGTGTCGGCCGGCACCGGGGTGTCGGACAGGCGCCCGATCACGCGGTAGAAGGCCGCCGCCGTGGAGCGCTTGAACCACGATTCGCCGGCGCGGCTGCGGCGCACGGCGTAGACCACGTCGTGGCCTTCGCGAAAGCGCGCCCACAATTCGGGTATCAGTTCCGGCGGATCCTGCAGGTCGGCGTCGATCACGACCACGGCGTCGGCCTGCGCATGGTCCAGGCCGCAAGTCAGCGCCAGTTCCTTGCCGAAGTTGCGCGACAGGCGGATCGCCGCGACGCGCGGATCGGCGACGCAAAGGCGCTCGAGCGCGGCGTAGCTGCCGTCGCGGCTGCCATCGTCGATGTAGAGCACCTGGGCGGCGACCGGCAAGGTGTCGAGCACCCCCATGAGGCGGGCATGAAAAGCGCCGATCACGGCCTCCTCGTTGAAGCACGGCACCACCACGCAAAGCGAAGCCAGTCCTGCCTCGCTCATGGTCGCGCGAAGCCCGGGAAAAGGACGCGGGAGTACGTCAATGCGATTGCAAGCATGCGCGGGTTCGACTCGTCAATGGTGCGCTGCAACACACGGCCACCCCTGAATTTATAGTTAAACGAGCGTTGCAATTCCGTTATCCGGCTACCTATGATAGCCGGGCCTTCCGCGCTCTCCGCTTCCCTAGAAGGAATTCCAGCATGCAGGCCCGAGTGAAACTGGCTCTCGCGCTGTCCACCGCGCTGCTTGCCGCGTGCAGCAGCAGCAGCAACAGCCCGCGTGCGGTCCCGGCTCCGCCGGCGACGAACAACAACGGATCGCCGGTCACCGGCGTGATCACGGCGCGGTTCGACATCACGGCCGGGGTGATCCCGCGACCGAACAACCTGCTGCTGTCGGGGACGCGTGATCTCACGCTGAACATCCCGACCGCCAACCCGAACAACTTCGGCGACCCCATCGTCGCGCTGAATACGCTCGACGGCTGGAGCACGGTGGCGCCGTGGACGGTGCTGTTCTCGCTCGAGCCCGCAACGACCAGCCTGGTCGCAGGCCAGGGCTTCCGCTGGTTCGAGGTGGCGCTGACCGGCCCCGGCGGTGCGGTGACCCGCATCGTCCGCGAGCTGGTGGCCAACACCGACTACGTGGTGGCCAAGACCACGTCGGATCCGAAGACGGTCGCGATCATCCCGCTCAAGCCGCTCAAGCAGCTGACCTCGTACATGGCGGTGGTGACCAACCAGGCGACCGATGCCAACGGCAACGACGTCACGCCCGACCAGCCCTATTTCCTCACCCAGCGCACCGCGCCACTGTGCGTCGGCGGGGTCAGCACCGACCCGCTGCTGCCCACGGCCACCGCGTGTGGGCTCGAGCCCTTGCGCCAGCTGACCAACGCGCAGGAAGCCGCAGCGGCTTCTGCGGGCGTCAATCGCAGCAAGATCGTGGTCTCGTTCGTGGCTACCACCCAGAGCATCACGCCGGTGCTGCAGGCCACCCAGCAGCAGAACCAGCCCTCGCCGGTCACGGTCGCCAACAGCGGCCAGACCACCGCGGTGGCCGGGCTGCCGCCGGTCGCCGACATCTACATCGGCGTGATCTCGCTGCCGTACTACCTGACCGCGCCGGGCGGCTCGAATCCGGCCAGCGTGGTCCTCACCAGCTTCTGGAAGGCCGCGCCGGGCGCCTACGTGCCGCCCTTCAACCAGGCCGGGCTCGACCCGAACTCGACCAACATCACCTTCGCCAATCCGTTCCCGGTGCGCACCAGCACCCAAACGGTGCCGCTGCTGCTGACGATCCCGAATGCCGCCTCCGGGCGCACCCGCCCGGCTGCCGGCTGGCCGGTCGTCATGTTCAACCACAGCATCACGCGCAACCGTACCGACGCGATCGGAATCGCTGCGGCCTTCGGGGCGCAAGGCTTCGCGGTGATCGCGATCGACCAGCCACTGCACGGGCTGCCGGCCTCGGACCCGCTGAACATCGAGAACACGCCGTTCGGGCCGCTCGGCAGCGAGCGCACCTTCGACGTGGATCTCATCAACAACACCACGGGCGCCGCCGGCCCGGATGGCGTGGTCGATACTTCGGGCGTGCACTTCCTCAACATTTCGAGCCTGCTTACTTTTCGCGACAACGGCCGCCAGGCGCAGTCCGACCTGATCGTGCTGGCCAAGAGCATTCCGGGCATCAGCTACGACGGCGACCAGATCGCCGACCTCGATGGCTCGCGGATCAGCTTCGTCGGCCAGTCCCTGGGCACCCTCACCGGCACCGCGTTCCTGGCGGTGGAGCCGACCGTCAACGTCGGCATCCTCAATGTGCCGGCGGGTGGCTTTGGCCAGCTGTTCAATTGTTCCCCGGCCTACGGCCCGCGCCTCCGCGCCGGCCTGGCGTCGGTGGGCGTGGTGGCCGGCACGCCCGCCTTCGACCAGTTCCTTGGCGCGATGCAGCAGGTGCTGGATTCGGCCGACACGATCAACTGGACCTCGGTCACCGCGACCGACCGCATTCTGGCGCAGCTCGTGGTCGGCAACGGCTCGACCGTGCCGCCAGACCAGGTGTTGCCGCCCACTTGCCCCGGTGCGCCGCTCTCCGGCGGTGAGCCACTGGTACGCAACATGGGCCTGGCCAGCATCACCGGGACGACCCAGAACGCGGCCGGCATCCGCGGCGTGGTCCGCTTCATCGCCGGCGACCACGGCTCGCTGCTGAGCACTACCGCCTCGCCCGCCGCAACGGTCGAGATGCAGGGGCAGATGGCGAGCATGAACGTGTCGACCGGCACCGCGGTGCAGGTCGCCAACACTTCCGTCATCAAGACGCAGTAAGGCCGAGGATTCGAGAGGACATCCCATGAACAAGCAGTATCTTGCTCGGATCTCCGCGCGCCCCGGCTTCCCCCGTCGGGCGCTGGGTACGGCCATTGCGCTCGCGGTCGGCGGCTTCGCCGCCGCCCCGGTGCACGCCATCGACTTCGACTGGGGCGACAACTGGGACGCCACCCTCGATACGACCGTGAGTTACGGCGTCTCGCAGCGCCTCGACGAACAGTCCGACAACCTCATCGGCAAGTCGCAGTTCAACCCGACCATCTTCACGCAGCCCAACGCCGCGCAGCGCGCCGCCACCGGCGCCTTCTCGGTCAATGGCGACGACGGCAACCTCAATTACGACGACGGCGACCTGTTCTCGAATGCGTTCAAGATCACCTCCGAGTTCAGCGTCAACTACAACGAGACCTGGGGCGGCTTCTTCCGTGCCACGTATTTCTACGACTTCGAGAATGCCGACCGTGACGACCTGACCGAGCTGGCCAAGGAGAAGGTCGGAGACGACTTCACCTTCCTCGATGCCTTCGTGTTCTACAACTTCGGCATCGGCGACAAGAACGGCTCGGTGCGCCTGGGCCAGCAGGTGGTGAGTTGGGGCGAGAGCACCTTCATCCAGGGCGGCATCAACACCATCAATCCGCTCGACGTCGCCAAGCTGCGCACCGCGGGCGCCGAGCTCAAGGAAGCCTTCCTGCCGGTCAACATGATCTGGGGCTCGTTCAACTTCACCCAGGACCTGTCGATGGAAGCGCTCTACATGCTCGAGTTCGAGCAGACCGAGCCCGATCCGTCGGGCACCTACTTCTCGACCCAAGACTTCGCGACGCTGGGCGGCACCTACGCGATGCTGAGCTTCGGCCTCGTGCCGCAGCCGGTCAACAATCCCGAGCTCTTCTACGACGTGTGCTACAACCCGGCTGGCGCTGCGGTCGGTTACGGGCTGACCGATACCGGCCTGCCGGCATCGCTGGTGGGCGCCGGTTGCGCTGCTGCGCTGCCGCGCCTGCCCGACCGCTTGGCCGATGACGGCGGCCAATACGGCGCCGCGTTGCGCTACTTCTCGGAAGACCTCAACAACACCGAGTTCGCGCTGTTCTTCCTGAACTACCACAGCCGCCTGCCGCTGATCAGTGGCCGCTCGATCACGACCGCAGCCGTCAACAGCGGGCGGGTGTTCAACGAGTATCCCGAGGACATCCGGCTGTACGGCCTGAGCTTCAACACCACCTGGGAACAGACCGGCATCGCGATCCAGGGCGAGGTTTCGTACCGCGACAACGTGCCACTGCAGATCGACGACGTCGAGGTCCTGTTCACCGGCCTGTCGCCGCTCAACAGGGCGATCCCGCAGCCCTACAATCGCTTCATCAGCCAGCTGGGCGAGGTGGACGTCAACACCGAGATCCAGGGCTATGAGCGCCACGAACTGTCGCAGTGGCAGTTCACCCTGACCAAGACTTTCGCCGACGTCATCGGCGCCGAGCAAGTCGCGCTGGTCGGCGAGTTCGGCGGCACCAAGGTCTGGGACCTGCCGGATCCGGCGATCCTGCGCTACAACGGCGACGGCACCAACACCGGCGGCGGACCCGACGTCCTCACCGGCGCCGGACGCAATCCGCAGACCCAGGTCGACGGCTTCGCGACCAGCTATTCGTGGGGAATGCGCCTCGCCGGTCGCATGGACTACAACAGCGTGTTCGGCACCTCGTTCAACATGTCGCCGCGCCTGGCGTTCAACTGGGACGTCAACGGCACCACGCCGGGGCCCGGTGGCAACTTCCTCGAGGACCGCAAGTCGGTGACCCTGGGCGTCGAGACCACGTACCTCAATGCATGGTCCTTCGACCTGAGCTACACCGACTTCTACGGTGCCGGCGACTTCAACCTCATCCATGACCGCGATTTCATCTCCGCGGTCCTGAAGTATTCGTTCTGATCGCTTCTCGGGAGGGAGCCATCATGCTGAAGCGCAATTCGGGCGTCGCCGCGATCGTCGCGGCGCTGGCCCTGGCCGCTGGATCGGCCAACGCCGCGGTGAGTGCCGAGCAGGCCGCGCGCCTGGGCAAGGACCTCACGCCGACCGGTGCCGAGCGGGCCGGCAATGCCGATGGCACGATCCCGGCCTGGACCGGCGGCATCACCACGCCGCCCGCGGGATGGAAGATCGGCACCTTCGAGATCGACCCGTTCCCGGAAGACAAGGCGCTGTTCAAGATCGACCAGTCCAACTACAAGGACTACGCGGACAAGCTCGGCGTGGGCCAGCAGGCCATGTTCGCCAAGTACCCGTCGTTCCGCATGGACGTGTACACGACCCGGCGCTCGGCCTCGTTCCCGCAGCGCAACTACGAGTTCACGGCCAAGAATGCCGTCACTTGCAAACTGGTCGCCAATGGCGAGGGCATCGAGAACTGCGCCGAGGGACTGCCGTTCCCGATCCCGCAGGACGGCCACGAGGTGATCTGGAACCACAAGCTCAAGTACAAGGGCGTCGCGGTGCAGCGCTGGGCCAACCAGACCTCGCCGACCGCCGGCGGCGCCTACAACCTGGTGCGGTTGCGCGAGGAGTTGATGGGCCTCTACTACAAGCCCGGCAACACCACCGAGACCATCAACAACATCCTGATCTACTTCTTCCAGGTCGTTGAAGGGCCGGCGCGACTCGCGGGCAACGTGCTGCTGGTGCACGAAACGCTCAACCAGGCCAAGGCACCGCGCCAGGCCTGGGTCTACAACGCCGGCCAGCGCCGCGTACGGCGCGCGCCGAACGTCGCCTACGACAATCCGGGCACCGCCTCGGACGGACTGCGCACCAACGACATGACCGACATGTTCAATGGCGCCACCGACCGCTACGACATCAAGCTCGTGGGCAAGCGCGAGATGTACGTGCCGTACAACTCGTACAAGGCCCACGGTGGCGACACCACGGTCAAGGACCTGATCCGTCCCGGCCACCTCAATCCGGACCTGATGCGCTACGAGCTGCACCGCGTCTGGGTGGTGGAAGCCACGCTCAAGGCGGGCAAGCGCCACATCAATCCGAAGCGCACCTTCTACATGGACGAGGACAGCTGGCAGATCCTGATGCTCGATCACTACGACCAGCGCGGCGAGATGTGGCGCTATTCCGAGGCGGCCAGCATCAACTACTACGGCGTTCCGACTTTCTGGGCCACGATCGAGACCCACCACGACCTGCAATCGGGTCGCTACATCGCGTGCCTGCTCGACAACGAGGAGCGGCCGTACGACTTCGCGTTCCAGACTTCGCCGGACCAGTTCTCGCCGCAGTCGTTGCGCACGCGCGGCGTGCGCTGATCCCGACCGCAAGCCGGCCAGCCGCTCCGCTCCGGGGCGGCTGGCATCCTGGAGGTTCGCGCCGCCGCCAAGCCGGTGCCGCGAGTGGAGGACCTCGATGAAGCTCCTGCGCCGCACGCCACCCGTGGGCCTGGCCACCGCGGTGGCCCTCGGTTTCGTTTCCATCATGGCCCTGTCGCAGGGCGAAGCGCCGCCGGCGACTGCCACCGATACGGATCCCAGCACCCTGACTGCCGAGACCATGCCGCTCGCGTCAGAGTCGCTGGTGCTCGATATCGCCCAGGGCGCCAGCCGCGCGATCGCCGTCGGCGAGCGCGGGCACGTCCTGGTTTCCGAATCGCGCAGCGATTGGCGCCAGGTCGAGGGCGTGCCCACGCGCTCGACCCTGACCGCGGTCGCGGCGGTCGGGGAACAGGCCTGGGCAGTCGGGCATGACGGCGTGATCCTGCATTCGGGCGATGGCGGCCTGAGCTGGACGCGGCAGCGCGAGGCGCCGTACGACCGCGACTCCGACGAGCCGACCAACGGCGCGCCGCTGCTCGACGTGCTGTTCCTCAACGAGACCGACGGCTTCGCCATCGGCGGCTATTCGCTGTTGCTGCGCACGCGCGACGGCGGCAAGACCTGGGACCAGTCCACCATCACCGAAGGCGCGGTCGACGCGCCGGGCGCGGCCGAAGCCCCGGCCGCGGACGAGGCGGCCGACGGCGAGGAAAGCTGGACCTTCGACGAATCGCAGCTCGACCTCGATGCCGAATCCGACCCGCACCTCAATGCCATCGCCCGTACCGGCGACGGTTCGCTGATCGTGATGGCCGAGCGCGGTTCGGCCTTCCGTTCGGTCGACGGCGGCGAGACCTGGCAGCGCCTGCAGCTGCCCTACGCCGGCTCGATGTTCGGCGTGCTCGGCTTCGAAGGCCGCCACGTGCTGGCCTTCGGCATGCGTGGCCGCGCCTTCGAGTCGAACGACCTCGGCGATTCCTGGACCCTGATCGATACCGGCACCGAGCTCTCGCTGCTCGGCGGCACCGGTTGGGGGGAGGGTGGCGTGGCCCTGGTCGGCGCCAACGGCGTGGTGCTCACGCGCAGCGAGGGCGGGTCGAACCTGCTCAAGCACGAGCATCCAGATCGGGCGGTGCTGTCGAGCGCGATCGCGCTGGCGCCCAACGGGGCGCTGGTCGTGGTGGGCGAGAAGGGCGTCGGCGGCTGGTCGCCGAACTAAGCAGCTTACGAGGATTCTCCGATGGCCGTCTCGGGCTCCGCCAACTCCGACACCGCGTTCCACCGCTTCGCCGAACGCATCGTCTTCGGCAACCGGATGCTGATCCTGATCCTGTTCGGGGTCGCCACACTGGTCCTGCTCTACTTCGCCGCGCAATTGCGCGTCGATGCCGGCTTCAAGAAGCAGATCCCGCTGCAGCACGAGTTCATGCGCACCTTCCTCGACTACGAGGCCGAGTTCGGCGGCGCCAACCGCGTGCTGGTCGCGATCATGGACCAGCGCGGCAACATGCTGCGCAACGACACGCCGGAGTCGATCGCCGAGTCGACCAAGTTCCTCGCGGTGGTGGAGCGCGTCACCAACGACGTCATCGCGCTCGACGCGGTCGACGATGCGCGGGTGCGGTCGATCTTCACCCCGAACGTGCGCTTCACCGAGGTGGTCGAGGATGGGTTCGCCGGCGGCAACGTGATTCCCCCGGAATTCACCCCGGGCATCGAGGGTTTCCAGGGCACCGCGGCCGACTTCGACACGATCCGCTCGAACATCGTCAAGGCCAACGCGGTCGGCCGCTTCGTGGCCAAGGACTTCTCCGGCGCGATGGTCTGGGGCGAGCTGGTGCCCGAGGGCGGCGCCGGACAGCAGCGCATCGACTACCAGGCGGTGGCGGGCCAGCTGGAGGAGATCCGGCGCCGCTACGAGACCGATCCCGAAGCCTGCCGCAAGGCTGAACGCGACCCGGCCGCCGCGCCGGCCGCGGGCACCTGCGTGCACGTGATCGGCTTTGCCAAGATGGTCGGCGCCATCGCCGACGGCGCGCGCTCGGTGATCTGGTTCTTCTTCATCACCATCGGCTTCACCTGGCTGCTGCTTTACCTGTACTCGACCTCGGTCAAGCTCGCCACGCTCACGGTGGCGTGCGCGCTGGTTGCCGTAGTGTGGATGCTGGGCTGCCTGCGCCTGATGGGCTTCGGCATCGACCCGATGAACATGCTGACCCCGTTCCTGATCTTCGCGATCGCGGTCAGCCACGGCGAACAGATGATCAACCGCTTCCGCGGTGAGCTGTTCTTCGGTGGCATGGAAGACGGCACCGTGGCCGAGCTGCGCACGCGCCACGGCAAGGATCCGCTCGAATCGGCGCGGCGCTCGTTCCGGCTGCTGCTGATCCCGGGCGCCGTGGCCCTGATCGCAGGCTGCATCGGCTTCGCCACCATCATGCTGATCGACATCCGCATGGTGCGCGAGCTGGCGGTCACCGCGACCATCGGCGTCGCGCTCACCATCCTCACCGACCTGATCCTGCTGCCGGTGATGTTGTCCTACACGCGCCTGCGCAACATGGAGCGCAAGCGCGAGTTCCGCCTGCGCCAGCTGACCCAGTTCGACAAGGTCTGGGTGCTGCTGTCGCGCTTTGCCAAGCCGGTGCCGGCCGCGATCATCCTCGTGATCGGCGTGGTGATCTGGTGGTTCGCCGAGGCCCGCGGCGACCAGGTCATGATCGGCGATGCGCAGGAAGGCGTGGCGGAGCTGCGGCCCGAATCGCGCTACAACCAGGATGCACTGGTCATCACGCGCAAGTTCGCGCTCGGCGTGGACATGATCAACGTCATCGCCGAGGCGGCGCCCGCGGCCTGCACCCAGAGCTTCACCGCGATGGAGTTGATCGACCGCTTCGCCTGGCACATGGCCAACGTCGAGGGCGTGCAGCAGGTGATCACGTTGCCGGCGGTGGCCAAGATCGTCAACGCCGGCTGGAACGAGGGCAACATCCGCTGGCGCGTGCTGCCGCGCGGCAACGACCAGTTGCGCCAGGCCACCCAGGCCTTCGAGACCGACTCGGGCCTGCTCAACGCCGATTGCAGCGCGATCCCGATCACGATCTTCACCGACGACCATCGCGCCACCACCATCGACCGCGTGGTCGCCGCGGTCCTGCAGTTCCGCAAGGACAACCACGCCTTCGACGTCAACTTCCGCATCGAGATGGACAAGATCGTGAGCGCCGCGGCCGAAAGCGGCGAGGAAGTCAGCAGCGACCGCGCCAACCTGCGCCTGGCCACCGGCAACCTCGGCGTCATGGCCGCGATCAACGACGAGGTGCGCGCGGTCGAGCACACCATGCTGTTCTGGCTCTATGGCGCGGTGTTCGTCATGTGCCTGCTGAGCTTCCGCGACCCGCGCGCCGCGCTGTGCATCGTGCTGCCGCTGGTCCTGGTGACCGAACTGGGGCACTCGCTGATGGTCCACCTGGGCATCGGCATGAAGGTCAACACCCTGACCGTGGTGGCGCTGGGCGTCGGCATCGGTGTCGACTATGGCATCTACATCTACGCGCGCATGGCCGAAGCCATGGGCCAGGGCAAGACCGTCAGCGAGTCGTATTTCATCGCGCTCAAGACCACCGGCATCGCGATCTTCTATACCGCGCTGACCCTGGCGGTGGGCGTGGGCATGTGGATCTTCTCGGAGCTCAAGTTCCAGGCCGACATGGGCACCATGCTGACCTTCATGTTCATCGTCAACATGATCGCGGCGATCATCTTCCTGCCGGCGCTGTGCCGCTGGCTGATGCGGCCGACCGAAGTCGACAACTGGGAGCCGCCCAAGGCCACGACCTGAGGCGGCTGACCGAGGCGAGCAGGAATTGGAACGCGCTGCAGGGCGCGTTCCGGCTTTCCGGCCGCCACGTTTCCCTGGCGGGGCTCATTCCAGTGGTAGCGGTGCGGCGCGCCGCCGCACGATCGCGCGCAGCGCGATCAACATCACCCCGCCCAGAACCATCAGGCCTCCGATCACGAGCTTCGGACCCGGCCGGTCGCCCCAGACCAGAACGCCCAGCGCGATCGCGATGATCGGCGTCAGCAGCAGGTAGGGCGTGATCTGCGACACGGGGTGGCGCTGCACGAGCCAGAACAACAGGCCATGGCCCACCAGCGAGGCAATGAGGCCGGAGTAGGCTACGGCTCCCCACTGGCCCCAGCCGGCGCTGGCTATCGCGACGAGTTGCCCCTGTTCGAATGTCGCTGAAAGGGCGAGCAGGAAGGGAATGCCGAGCACGGCGGTCCAGGCTTGCAGCTCGAAGGGTCCGATATTGCGCAGGCCGCGCATCAGCACCGTGCCCAGCGCCAGCGCGAGGGCCGCGAGCAGCGTCGTGAGGAGCGCGGCCGGCGCATCGAGCACCAGGGGGTCGAAGCCCAGCACCAGCACGCCGCCAAAAGCGATGCCGATGCCGACGCCGGTGCGCCACCCGAAGCGTTCGCCCAGTAGCCACACCGCGAGCAAGGCGCTCATGGGCACGTAGCTCTGCAGCGCGATCGCTACCGAGCTGATGTCGCCAGCTTGGCGCAGCGCCATGAAGTTGAGGCCGAAGTGCAGCGCGCCGTTGAGCAGGCACACGGCGACGAGGCGCGGCCATTGGCCCTGCGGCAGGCGCCGCAGCAGCGGCAACAGGCACAGCAGCACCACGCACAGGCGCAGCGCGGTGAACACGAAAGGCGGGAAGTGCTTGAGCGCGTAGGCCGAAGCGAGGAAATTGCCGCCCCAGGCGAGGCAGATCGCCAGCACCAACAGGAAGTGGCCAAGCGGCATGAGGGCGGTCGCTGGCGGAGGCGTTCGCCTGTGGGAGCGGCTTCAGCCGCGATCCGAAGATCCTCGGATCGCG
>Ga0209254_10000323_pt1 | contig 36883 bp, 34 predicted proteins | sample FrelakmetDIP11DI_FD_187148 | JGI IMG/M metagenome (GOLD analysis project Ga0209254, IMG submission 187148) | Freshwater lake sediment microbial communities from the University of Notre Dame, USA, for methane emissions studies - DIP11 DI (SPAdes)... | ecosystem: Environmental > Aquatic >... | reverse complement strand
CGCTTGTCGTAGCCGTAGCGGAGCATGATCGGCAGCGAGATCAGGCCCATCGCGATCACCGAGGCCGCCACCACTCCGGTGGTCGCGGCGAGCAGCGCCCCGACGAAGATGACCGCATAGGCCAACCCGCCGCGGACCGGCCCGAAGAGCTGGCCGATGGTATCGAGCAGGTCCTCCGCGAGGCCGCTGCGCTCCAGCACGATGCCCATGAAGGTGAAGAACGGGATCGCCAGCAGCACCTGGTTGGACATGATGCCGAACAGCCGCTGCGGCAGCGCCTGCAGCAGCGCCGGCGTGAGCCAGCCCATCTCGATGCCGATGAACGCGAACAGAAGGCCGTTGGCCGCCAGCGCGAACGCCACCGGAAAACCGGTGAGCAGAAACACCGCCAGCATGAAGAACATCAGCGGCGCGATACCCTCGTGACCCGATCCCATCGTCAGCCTCGCCTGGTGGTGGTCGTGGATCGGGCCGCTATTGCTCGGCCTGCGCTGCCTGCGCGGCCTGTGCGACGTGCGCCGCGCGCTCGGCGCTGCCGTACGGATCCCATTCGCCGATGCCGCGCAGGAACGCGATGCGCTTGACCAGTTCCGACAGCGCCTGCAGCGTGAGCAGCGCGAAGCCGAGCGGCACCAGGAACTTCACCGGCCAGCGGATCAGGCCGCCGGCGTCGGTGGACATCTCCTTCGACGTCCACGCGTCCATGAACATGCTCCAGCCGAACTGCAGGAAGAGCCAGCACACCGGGAGCAGGAAGACCACGATGCCGACGATCTCGATCCAGGCCGTCGCGCGGTGCGACAGGCGCGACGCCACCACGTCGATGCGCACGTGAGCGTTCTTGAGCATCGCGTAGCCGGCGCCGAGCAGGAAGATCGCCGAAAACAGGTACCACTGGATCTCGAGCAGGCCGTTGCTGCTCCAGTTGATGCCGTAGCGCATGAGCGCGTTGGCGGCGCTGATCACGGTCATCACCAGCACCAGCCAGTATGTGCCCCGGCCGATACGGTCGTTGACCGCGTCGATCACCCGCGAGAGCGAAAGCAGGAATTCCAAGGCGCACCCTCCTCCAAGGCACTGCTCGACCCGCGTCCGCCGCGCCGGGCGGATGCTCCGCCTGCGCCTGTTGATCATTAGCTGCGTTATGCGGCCGGTCGCATCCGGCGCGAGTCGTCCCGGATTATAGCCGCCCGCGGCCATCCGTCGAGTCACCGCGGGGCCGAGCGCGGCGCATCGGCGCGGCTCCGCGCTGCGAGGGCGGCCGGCGAGTTCAGTCGCCGGCGATGCGCATCCCGTCCACCAGGATCGATCCGCACCGGCGCGAGCCGCGCACCACGACGTCGTTGCCGATCGCCACGACGTTGCGGAACATCTCGCGCAGATTGCCGGCGATGGTGATCTCCTCGACCGGGTGCACGATCTCCCCGCCCTCGACCCAGTAGCCGGAGGCCCCGCGCGAATAGTCGCCGGTGACCATGTTGATGCCCTGCCCCATCAGCTCGGTCACGAAGAGACCGGTGCCGAGCTCGCGGAGCATGCCGGCGAGGTCGTGCCGGCCCGGCGCAAGGATGAGGTTGTGGTTGCCGCCGGCGTTGCCGGTCGTCTGCATGCCCAGCTTGCGCGCCGAGTAGGTGCCCAGGAAGTAGCCCTGCAGGACGCCGTCGCGCACCACGTCGCGGGCGGACGTGGCCACGCCATCGTCGTCGAACCAGCCGCTGCCCTGCCCGCGCGGCAGGAACGGATCCTCGTGCAGGTTCACGATCGGGGAGAATACCTGCTGGCCAAGCGTATCGAGCAGGAAGGAGGACTTGCGGTAGAGGCTGCCGCCGCTCGCCGCGGAGACGAACGTGCCCAGCAGGCCGACCGCCGCCGGCGCCTCGAACAGCACGCGCGCGGTGCGGGTGCCGATGCGCCGCCCTCGCAGCCTGGCAAGGGCGCGCCGCCCGGCGTAGTCGCCGATCGCCGCCACGTCCGCGAGATCCGCGGGGGCGCGCGCCGACGAATACCAGTCGTCCCGCTGCATCTCGTCGCCTTCGGCGGCGATCACGGCGCACGACACGTAATGCCGCGAGCTCGGAAAGCCGCCGATGAACCCGGCGCTGTTGCCCAGCACGAACTGCGACTGCTGGGCGGAGATGGTCGCACCCTCGGAATTGGCGATGCGCGGGTCGAGGCGGAACGCCGCAGCCTCGCAGGCGCGCGCCAGCTCGATGGCCGATTCCACCGGAAGATCCCACGGATGGAAGAGATCGAGGTCGCGCGGCTCCCGCGCGAGCAGCGCCGGATCGGCGAGCCCGGCGGCCGGATCCGCCGCCGTGAAGCGCGCGATGGACAGCGCGGCATCGACGGTATCGGCTACCGCGCGCGGCGAGAAGTCCGACGTGCTCGCGTAGCCCTTCTGCTGGCCGATGTAGACGGTCACGCCGAGGCCCTTGTCGCGGTTGTACTCGATGGTCTCGACCTCGCCGCGACGCACCGTGACGCTCTGCCCGTAGCCCTCGGACACCTCGGCCTCGCATTGCGACGCGCCGCGCGCGCGCGCCTGCGCGAGTGCGTCCTCGACGAGCGCACGCAGGGACTGCTGCGAATACGCGAAGCGGGCGGCGGCGGAGTCTCGGGGCATGGGCGGGGGATAAGGGCGGTGGGAAGGCGCTATTATAGGTGCCGCGCCATGCAAGACGCCGATCGTCCCTCCAAGACCCGCCGCAAGAAGGACATGCACGCCCTGCAGGCACTGGGCGTGAGCCTCGTCGAGCTCTCCGCACACCAGCTCGCGCAGGTCGACATGCCCGAGGACCTGCGCGACGCCGTGCTCGAGGCGCGGCGCATCACCGGCCACGAGGGACGTCGCCGGCAGTTGCAGTACATCGGCCGGCTGATGCGCGACATCGATCCGGCCCCGATCCGCGCGAAGCTCGACGAATGGCGCGGCCAGTCGCGCGAGGCCACCGCGCAGCTCCATGCCGTCGAGCGCTGGCGCGACCGGCTGATCGCCGACGACGGCGCGCTCACGGACTTCGCGCGCGAGCATCCGCATGCGGACCTGCAGGCGCTGCGCACCGCCATCCGCGAGGCGCGGCGCGAGCGCGCGGCCGAGCGTCCGCCGAAGCATTTCCGCGAGCTCTTCAGGCTCCTGCGCGAGGCCATGCCGGCCGCGCCGTCCGTATAATCCGCGCATGAATGCACTGCCCGACCGGCCGCTGCACGTCGGCCTCGTCTCCATCAGTGACCGCGCGTCCGCCGGCGTCTACAAGGACGAAGGCCTGCCCGCACTGAAGGAGTGGCTGGGCCGCGCGCTGACCACGCCGTTCGAGGTGATCGAGCGCCTCATCCCCGACGAGCGCACGCTGATCGAGTCGACGCTGGTCGACCTGGTCGACGTGCGCTGCTGCGACCTGGTGCTCACCACCGGCGGCACCGGGCCCGCGCCGCGCGACGTGACGCCCGAGGCGACCCTCGCGATCGGGGACCGCGAGATGCCGGGGTTCGGCGAGCAGATGCGCCAGGTCAGCCTCAGGTTCGTGCCGACCGCGATCCTCTCGCGTCAGGTCGCGGTGATCCGTCGCCAGTCGCTCGTCATCAACCTGCCGGGTCAGCCGAAGGCGATCCGCGAGACCCTCGAGGGCGCGCGCGGCCCGGACGGCGCGGTGCTGGTCAACGGCATCTTCGCAGCGGTCCCGTATTGCATCGACCTCATCGGCGGGCCCTACCTCGAGACCGACGAGGCGGTGGTGAAGGCCTTCCGCCCGAAGAACGCGATCCGCCCCAAGCCCGCCGCATGACCCCCGCAGCACCGCTCCAGACGCTGGAGATCGAAACCGGCCACGCGCCTCGTTCGAGCGTCATCTGGCTGCACGGGCTGGGCGCGGACGGCCACGACTTCGAGCCCATCGTCGGCGAGCTCGCGCTGCCGCGGGAAGCCATCCGCTTCGTCTTCCCGCATGCGCCGATGCAGCCGGTCACCATCAATGGCGGCATGGTGATGCGCGCGTGGTACGACATCGTCAGCGAGGATCTTTCGCGGCGCGAGGATGCCGGCGGCGTGCGCGCCTCGCAGCGGCTCGTGGAGGCGCTGATCGAGCGCGAGAAGGCGCGAGGCAGCGTCGCCGGGCGCATCGTGCTCGCCGGGTTCTCGCAGGGCGGCGCCATCGTGCTGCAGGCCGGCCTGCGCCACGCCGAGAGGCTCGCGGGCATCATGGCGCTCTCGACCTACGTCCCGATCGCCGACAGCCTCGCCGGCGAACGGCAGGCCGCCAACGCGAACGTGCCGATCTTCTACGCGCACGGAACGCACGACCCCATCATCGGCATGGACCGCGCCGAGCGCTCGCGCGACCTGCTCGCCTCGCTCGGCTATCCGGTGGAGTGGCATCCGTACGCGATGCCGCACGCAGTCTGCGCGCAGGAGATCGCGGACATCGGCGACTGGCTGCGGCGGGTGCTGCCGTAGGGGAACACTGAAAGGGTTCGGGGAAACATCCCCCCGCCCCTATGAATGGGGCCCTGAAGAACGGGGTTCTTCAGGGCATTCCTAGGCCGCGTCGCGGACCATCTGCCGGACCCGCAGCAGCTCGAAGTCGGCGCCACGCTCGCTCGGCGCGATCGGCAGCAGGACGGCGCCGTCGGGCGCACCATCGACCACGAACTGCAGCCCGGGTTCATGCACGCCGTTGCGCACCACGAGCTCCAGCTCGCCCTCGGCCTGCGACTCGATCAGCAGACCGCGCTCCACATCGAGGGAGAGCGTGTCGCCGGCCTTGACCCGCAGGCCCACGGGACGCGCGTGGCGCGCGATGGTCTGGATGCCGACCTGCGCCTGCTGCAGCGTCGGCCGCGACAGCCGGCGGATGATGCCGAGCAGCCAGTTGTCGCCGCCCTCCGGCTGCAGCGCCACCAGGCAGCCGATGCGCAGCCAGTCGCCCTTCACCTGCGGGATCAGCGCGCCGAACCCGCCCGCGCTGACGTTCTCCACGATCCAGCTCTCGCGGTCGCTGCCGTCGAAGGTGAGCGAGACTTCCGGCTCGAGCGCGTCGATCGCGCCGTCGAATCCGTATGCGACCGTCAGCCGCGACTTCACGCGATGACGCTGGTGCCGCCGCTCCGGGAGCTTGGGGGACCAGTGCATGCGCAGGTGCTCCAGCACGCTCAGCACCACGTCGGCTGGATAGCTGCCCCCTAGATTGAGGTCGGCGGGGACCTCCTTGGTGGCGCGGATGCCGTTGGCCAGGCGCTCGATCTCCGCGAACGCCTGGCCGCCGGCGAAGTACCGCAGTCCGATGGACTGGTGCTGGGGCGGGCGCTGGATGCGACTCGGCGCCTCCGGGCGCGCCACGTCGATCCAGTAGGCGCTGTCGCCTTCCCGGTGGGTCGACAGGGTGTAGAGCGGGGAGAACTGGGCGATGAGACGCTCGGCGAGCTCGGCCTCGAGCGGCAGCAGGCTGTCGGGCGAGCATGCCTCGAGCATGATTGCCCGCAGGTACTCGCGCTCCGCGGTCGATTCGCCCGGGACGGCCGGGTACGGTGCAACCGGGTGTCGGGAGAAGCCCTTCGCGTCGGCGATGGCGTACATCCTGTTGGTCATCGCCCAGAGGGTCTCGTCCAGCGGACCGTAGCGCGCGTGCAGCCACTTGAGCTGCGCGGCCATCGCACGCAGTCCGCGCACCGCGAACAGCGGCGCGCAGCCCTTCAGCGTGTCGCCGGTCTTGCCGCCGGCGACGTAGACCTCGAGGATGCGCGCGAATCCGAACGCGGCCTCCTTCCAGTAGCGGTGTATGCCGGTCCAGAGCACGTGCTCGCGCTGCTTGGACAGCCGCGGAGAGGACAGGTACTCGCGGGACAGGCGCCGGATGGGATCCTGCGCGCTCTCGTCGAAGAGTTGCAGCGCCGCGGCGGCGTGATCGGGGCGGAGAGTCTCCTCGCGCCGTACGGACTCGATCCAGTGGGTGATCTCGTCGAGCGACTTCGCCGCGTCGGCGCGCGGCAGCTCGGCGATGACACGCCGCACCTCCCTGATGTCGCCGAGGGGATGATCCGACTTCCCGGCGCTGAACAGCTTGAGCATCGCTTTTTCCCCTGGCGCGCTGACGCGGCCACCCGGCCGGGACGCGTCGCATCGCGTTGTTCGCGCGAGGATCGCGCAACTCGCGCGTCCATCCGAGGAAATAGTCCGCGCTCCGCGAGAGGCGAAGGCAGGGAAGGAAGGGGGAAGGAGTGGTGCTGGTGGAGGGAGTCGAACCCCCGACCTACTGATTACGAATCAGTTGCTCTACCAACTGAGCTACACCAGCACGACCGCCGGCGCATGTCAGCCGGGCACCGCGAAAGCGGACAAATTATAGCAGGGCGACCGTGCTCAGTTCGCGGGTCGGGTGCGGATCACGACCTCGACGCCGTCGGCGACCACCCCGGGCGGAAGCGGCGGAAGGCCGGCAATGCGCACCGCATCGGCGGGGATGTCGGTCAGGCGGCCGGTCACGACGTCGAAGAAATGGTGATGCGGCGAGGTATTCGGATCGTAGAACACCTTGCTCGGGTCGACGACCAGTTCCCGGATCAGCTTGCGCTCCAGGAACAGGCGCAGCGTGTTGTAGACCGTTGCCTTCGAGGTCTCGGCAAACCGGGCATTGACCGCCGAGAGGATCTGGTCGGCGGACAGATGTTCGTGGCGCTCGAACAGCACGTGGGCGATCTCGATGCGCTGATGAGTAGGCGTGATGCCGTGATCGCGTAACCGCTGCGCCACCTGCTCGCGCGTAATCGTTTGAATTTCCATGCGATTGATGTTAGCGCAAGACTTGGACTTTGTCTAATCCGGGTAAGGCGGCCTCTGCGGCCCCGCCCCGGGGCGCTTCACGTGACTTATTGCCTGCCGCCCGCCAACGCGCCCGCCGTTCGTTCCCCCGTTCCGCCCGACCATCGGCTGCCGCCTTGCGGGACAGGCGTGGCTATCTAAGATCGCATCAACACACAGGGAGTGCCGTTCATGCGCAAGAACTACCGTGGTTTCACGCTCATCGAGATCCTGACCGTCGTCGCGATCCTCGGCATCCTGGCGAGCATCGCGTATCCGTCCTACACGCAGTACCTGGTGCGCGGCCGGGTAATGGAAGGCACGTCGACCCTCGCCGACGTGCGGGTCCGGCTCGAGCAGTTCTACCAGGACAACCGCAACTACGGCACCGGCGCCTGCGGCACCGATGCGGGCGGCACGGCGCGCGTCCCCATGGCCGCCACGAAGTACTTCACCTACACCTGCGCGCTGGGCGCCGGCGGCCAGTCCTACACCATCACCGCCGCGAGCGTCCCGGCGACCAGCGGCGGCGCGGCCGGCGACTGGAGCTACACCATCACCGACCGCAACGTGCGCGCGACCACCAAGTACAAGGGCGCGACGTCGACCGCCCAGTGCTGGCAGACCAAGCAGAACGAGGCCTGCTGATGCGCCCCCTGCGCCGCCAGCGCGGCTTCAACATCATCGAGATCTTCATCGCGGTGGTGCTTCTCGGGCTGCTCCTCGCCCTGGGGATGCCGCAGTACGCCACCTACCTCGCCAACAGCCAGATCCGGGCCTCGGCGGAGGGCATCGTCGCGGGGGTGCAGTTCGCGCGCGCCGAAGCCGTGTCGCGCAACGTGCTCGGCGGCGTGGAGTTCCGCGTCGCCGGCAACGACTGGAGCGTGGTGCTGCCGGTCACCGCCGACCGCGCCGCGGCCGAGACGCTACGCAGCCAGTCCGGCGCGGAGCGCATGGGCAATGCCGTGGTCGCGGTCACGCCGTCCACCGCGACAACGCTGGCGTTCAACGGCCTCGGCCGCCTCGCCTCGCCCGCGTCGGCCGTGACCATCAACGTTTCCAACCCCAACGGCGGCTCGTGCATGCACGTGGATTCGTCCGCCTCGATGCGCTGCCTGCGCATCACCGTGACGCAGAGCGGCCAGGTGCGCATGTGCGACCCGATGCGCCCGTCCGGCGACCCGCAGGCCTGCTAACCGGAGGAACCGAGAGCCATGATCCCCTCCCGTAGACACCAGCAGGGCGTTTCGCTGCTCGAGGCGCTGATCTCCATCCTGATCTTCGCGGTCGGCATCCTTGCCGTGGTGGCGCTGCAGGCCGCCTCGATCCGCACCAGCAACGACGCCAAGTTCCGCGCCGACGCCAGCTACCTCGCCAATCAGCTCGTCGGTCGCATGTGGACCGACCGGGCCAACCTCGCCAACTACGCCCACAACGCGACTGGCGCGTTCGTCTGCGACACGCGCGTCGGCACCGCCGTCGCGACCCCGGCGAACGCCTCGCTGAATGCCTGGCTGCAGACGGTGAACTCGACGCTGCCCGGGGGCAGCAACGGCGCGCAGCGCGTGGTCGTCGACGCCACGACCAACCTGGTGACCATCACCATGTGCTGGCGCGCCGGCAGCGACGCCCGCGACACGCGGCGCTTCGATCTCTCCACGCAGATCGCCGGGTAGGAACAGACATGACCCGCACCCCTTCCCTTCCCCGCGCCGCCGGCTTCACGCTGGTGGAAATCCTCGTCGGCCTGACGCTCGGCCTGATCGCCATCATCGTGATGCTGCAGGTGTTCTCGGTGTTCGACAGCCAGAAGCGCTCGACCACCTCCGGCAGCGACGCGCAGACCACCGGCCTGATCTCGCTGTACTCGCTGGAGCGCGAGATCCGCATGGCCGGCTACGGGCTGGTCTACAACAACCCCGTAACCGACACCACCTACGAGGGCCAGCTCGCCTGCAACTGGATGCGCTATTCGGACGCGACCTCCGGGACCGCCACCGCCGACCGGGTTCTGCCCGTGCTCATCGAGGATGGCGCCGGCAACAACGGCTCCGACCGCATCACGGTGATGTTCGCCACCACGCCGTTTGCACCCGCGCCTTCCATCCTCTCCGTGGCGGTGAACCAGGCCAGCGACCTTGTCGTGCGCAATGCGCCGGTCAACGATCTCGGGGCCAACGCGGTGTTCGCCGCGGACGACATCATCCTGGTCGGCACTCCCCAGACCATCACTGCCGCGTCGGGCGACAACACCTGCACTCTGCTGCGCGTCACCGGCGTCACGCCGACGGGGACGGACGCGACGCTGGCGCGCGGGCTGGCGACGTCCGCCGCCCTGCCGCCGGTCGGGGCGACGGTAAACGCGAATCTGACCAAGCCGGACTCCGCCAACTACAGCTACGACGCCGCGACCAGCGCGCCGACCATCGTGCTGAAACTCGGCTCGGTGGCGGCCGGCCAGACGCCTTTCATACGCAATCACTACGCCATCAGCGCCGGCAGCGAGTTGCAGGTGCGCAACCTGGCGACCAACGCGGCGGCGGTCTCGATCGGCGATAACGTCATCGACATGCAGGCGCAGTACGGGGTGGTTGCCGCCACCTGTGCCGACAACGCGGCCTCCTGCAACGTGGTCAATACCTGGGTGAACGCCACGGGCGCGACCTGGGCCGCGCCGTCGGCCGCCAATATGGCCCGCATCAAGGCGATTCGCGTCTCGATCGTGACGCGCAGCAGCCTCCGGGAGCGCGAACCCGCCACCAACAACTGCCTGCCGTTCGACGGCACCACCAACGTGCCGACCGGCGCCGCTCCGTGCCGCGCCTGGGCCAACGACGCGAACGCCCCCCAGCTCCCCTGGACCGGCACTTCCGACTGGACCGACAACGGCCGGTTCTTCCGGTATCGCACCTACGAAACCATCATCCCGCTCCGCAACATGCTCTGGGGGAACACATGATCGCCGCTCGTATGCGCCGCGCGCCGCGCCTCCCCCGGAGGGAGCGAGGGGTCGTGCTGATGATCGCCTTGATCGTGCTCGTCGCGCTGACGCTGGCGGGCCTGTCCATGGTGCGGTCCGTCGACACCGGCAGCACCATCGCGGGCAACTTCGCCTTCCGCCAGGCGGCGCTCTCCGCGGCCGATTCCGGCGTGGAGGCCGCGTTCGGGGTACTGAACGGCGCCGCCGGGAACGGCCTGGTGCAGTCGGCGCCGGACAACCAGGTGGCGAACAAGTACTACCCGGTGATGCAGGCCACCGACGCCAACGGCATTCCCACGGGCATCACCTGGTCGTCGGCCTACACGCTGAGCGATGTGCCTGCCGGGGTGACAGCCGTCACCGTACCCGCCGGCTACGACGTGCGCTTCGTGATCGAGCGCATGTGCACCGGCGCGTTCCCGGTCACCGACGTCGCCACCAAATGCGTGAACGAGCGCACCACCGACGCGAGCGGCGGCAGCGTCGGCATCGGACGGCCGCGCTTCACCGGCGCGACCAAGACGAATTACCGCGTGACGGTGCGGGTGGAAGGCCCGCGCAACACCATGAGCGTGGCGCAGGCGATCGTGGCTTTCTGAGCCACCCCGCGCCACAACCGAACCCTGAACGAGGAGCAGCAGCGATGCAAAACAAACCGACGTTTGCCAGAAAGGCGCTGGTTGCCTGGCTCGCTTACTGGACGGGTTTCAGCCCGATGGTCGTGCCCGTTGCGCACGCGCTGCCCGCCGGGGTCGACAACCACACCTCGGCCGACTTCTCCGATGTGCCCCTGCCGGCGAAGAAGCGCCCGAACCCCAACCTGATCTTCGCCATCGACGATTCCGGCTCGATGGACGGGGAGATCTCGCTGAACGCCAACGACGGGGCCATGTGGTACAACCGCCAGGACGGCCGGTTCTTCGGACGGGACATCAATAACAAGGACGCCTCGGTCGCGGACACCAGCGTGAACAGCAAGTCCGGCGTGCCGATGGACCGGCGCGTGCCCGACGGTCTTGGGATTTTCGACGGCACGTTCAACTTCAACAAGACCGGCAACGCGGGCACCGACCCTGTCGTGGACCCGAACGTCCTCTATAACGGCAACCCGGTCACGCCCAACTGGAAGAAGTACACGTACCTCTTCCCCAACGGGCGATGCGGCACGAACTGCGACACGCGCTCGTACTCGGACGAGAACCACGATCACTTCGCGATCCCGCCGACGCTGCAGTACGCGTGGCTGCGCAGCGCGCTGTACAACAAGCAGTACTACAACCCGCAGATCAATTACGACCCCTGGAAACCCTACAACGACGGCTCCAACACCTGTCCCTCGGGTAGCGGCACGACCGGGCCTTCCGGCTACATCTGCACGCCGGCGAATGCCGATCCCGGCGCCGCGCGCAGCCATCCGATCTACGGCTCGGAGAAGGCAGATCTGAAGTCGGTCATCAAGATGCCCGACGACAACGACAAGCCGGACAACGGAAAGATCCGCGACCGGACCTTCCGCATGTACCCGGGAATGATCATCCCGGCCGGTGCCCGCTATACGGTGTGCACCGGCACCGGGTGGTGCAATCCCACCGGGGGCAGCTCGACCAATCCCAGCAACGGCTGGGTCAAGGCTGCGGCGAACACCTGCATCACCGGCCGCATTGACACCCTGGGCATCGACATCACGAGCTGCGTGCGGGCGGGCATGTCGCACTCGACCAGCATCGATCTCGACACGTGGAAGGCGAACCACGCCGAAGTGCAGATCGAGTACCTGCCCGGCGTCTACTTCCGCGAGGCGGTGGGCAGCGAGGTCGCCGATGCGTTCGGCCCCGACGGTCGCAAGCTGGTCGGAGTGCCGATCACCAACGCCTCGGGGAACTTCAAGCTGATGGGCGCGGTGGCGCGCACCGACTGCACCGTCACCGAGGTGAAGGACGCCAACGGCGTGGTGGACATCGCCCAGTCGTACGCGACCTGCGACAAGGACCAGGAGATGCAGAACTTCGCCAACTGGTACCAGTACTACCGCAAGCGCCACATGAGCCTCGCGGCGGCGTTCGGCAACGCCCTCGACGGTATCCGCGCCCTGCGCGGCGGCGAGTTCGTGTTCAACAACCGCACGAACGTCGCGATGTACGACTTCGACCTCACCACCGACGCCACCAAGAACCAGCGGCGGCTGCTCGGCGAGGTGTACCGCGTCAAGGGCGACGGCGGCACGCCGACACGCGAGTCGCTGGACTACATCGGCCAGCAGTACCGCCGCACCGGTTCGAACGCGCCCATCACCCACAAGTGCCAGTTCAACGGCGGCTTCGTGATCACGGACGGCTTCGCCACCAGCGGCGGCCCGACCGGATTCGACAACTACGATGGCCAGACGGCCGGCAAGACCGGGCCCATCGGCGTCAACCAGGTCAACCCGACAACCAAGGCAGCAATCACCCCGCGCGCCGGCGACGCGTACTACTTCAACCAGACCATGGGTGCCACGTCCATCCTGCCGGATCCGACGGGCAGCACGGTCACCGCCCCGTTCGCGGACAAGTGGAGCAATACCCTCGCCGACATCGCGATGAAGCACTACTCCGAGAACCTGCGGCCGGATCTGGCGACGGGCTGGGTGCCCACCAATTACGCCAGTACCGCGCCGGATGCGGACAAGAACCCGAACCTGCACATGAACACGTTCGGCCTGATCCTGGGGCTGCGCGGGGTGATCTTCGGCGTCGACGCGGCCAAGACTGCCGATCCCTTCAAGAATCCGCCCGACTGGGACGCGGCCGGCGTCAGCCCGCGCGACCAGCAGCGCAACCCGACCGCGATCGACGAGCTCTGGCACGCCACCATCAACGGCCGCGGCGCGATGCTCGCCGCCGACTCGCCGGAGCAGACCCGTAGCGCCATCATCGACGTGGTCAACAACGTGCAGAACCGCGGCGGCGCGGCGGCGGCGGTGTCGGTATCGAACGCCAACCCGGTGAAGGGCGACAACTTCAGCTACCAGTCGTCCTACAACTCCGGTTCCTGGTACGGCGACCTCAACAAGTTCGAGATCGATCTCGTCAGCGGCGACGTCAGCGCGAGTCCGCTTTGGAAGCCCTCCCCGCGCGAGCTGCTCGCCGAGCGCGACTGGGCAGGGCGCAGGATCGCTACCTACAGCCGCACCCAGAAGAAAGGCATCCCCTTCGCCATCGGCGATCTCGACACGGCGCAGAAGAGCGCGCTCGCCGGCGGCAAGGGGACCGAGTCGCAGAAGGTCGACTTCCTGCGCGGCGACCGCACCTACGAGGGCGACATCTTCCGCAGCCGCGGACCGCGCAAGGTGCTGATCACCGACCCGGCCAGCCCCGATTTCGGCAAGCGCACGTGGATTACCGCCGACGGTTCCGTGCCGGACGGCGTGGCCGTCCTCGCCGACATCGTGAACGCCGAGCCGGTCATCGTGACGCCCCCGAAGTTCTCGTACTTCGACACCGGCTACGCGAGCTTCAAGCAGGCGCAGAAGAACCGGGAGACCATCATCCTGCAGGGCGCCAACGACGGCATGGTGCACGCGTTCTCGGCCACCGACGGCAGCGAGCTGTGGGCCTACGTGCCGAGCTATGGCTTCGACAAGCGCCAGGACGGGTCCGACGGCCTCAAGAACCTCACCGACAAGGAGTTCTTCACCCACAAGTTCTATGTGGATGGAACGCCGGTGATCGCTGATGTGGACTTCAGCCGCGCCGGCACGACCAGCACCGCGGGCACCCCCGACTGGCGGACCATCGCGGTCGGCGGCCTGGGCAAGGGCGGGCGCGGCTGGTACGCCCTGGACGTGACGTCGACGACCGCGTCGTCGGATGCCACGGCGGCGTCGAAAGTGCTCTGGGAGTTCCCGAGCAGCGCCAACTCGACCCACACGTCGGTCGCCAAGAACGTCGGCTACAGCTTCGGCAAGCCGATCATCACCAAGACCAAGGCGGCCGGCTGGGTGGTGGTCATTCCGGCAGGCTACGAGAACGGGGACGAGACCGGCGGAGACGGGCGGGGCTACCTGTTCGTGCTCAACCCGGCGAACGGCAACCTGATCGCGGCCATCGCCACCGACGACGCGGCCGACACGCTGACCGCGGCCGAACGGCAGCAGTATCCGCTGGGTCTCGCTCACATCGTCGGCTATGCGGACAACGCCGACGTGGACAACACCGCGAAGACCGTCTACGGCGGCGACCTGCACGGCAACGTGTGGCGCTACGACTTCCGCGGCGCGGCGACCAGCGACTGGAAGGCCGTCAAGCTCGCCACCCTGGCGTCCAACACCGCCGGGACGACGCGCCAGCCGATCACGTCGGAGCCGGAACTCGGCATCGTCAACGGCAAGCTGGTGATCTACGTCGGCACCGGGAAGTATTTCGGCGACAAGGACATCCCGGACACGACGGGCCGGTACGGGAGTGCCGTGCAGACCCAGACCATCTATGCCCTGTGGGACGACCTCACGCTCTCGGCGCCGAACATCACGGGCCTGAGGAGCGGCTCGCTGGTCGGACAGACTGCGGTGCGCGACTCTGTCGCCGGAACCGTCTCGATCAACCCGACCGTGAACGCCGTGACCGGCAAGGCGTTCACCACCAACGAGATCTTCGGTGGCGGGAAACGCGGCTGGTATGTGGATCTGCCGGAAACGGCCGAACGGGTCGTGACCAACCCGAGCCTGGGCCTGGGGGTGATCACCTTCACCACCAACATCCCGAGCGGGGTGGATCCCTGCCTGCCCGGCGGTTCGAGCTGGGTGTGGTCGCTCGACTACCGCACAGGGGGACCGATCGCTTCGAGCACCACGACCTTTCCCGCGGCGCGCTCCCTCGGGCTCGCGCTCGCCAGCCGGCCCGTGCTGGTCAAGCTCCCGACCGGAAAGGTGCAGGGCCTGATCCGCAAGTCGGACGCGACCACCACGTCGCAGACCATCCCGACCTCCGGCGGCATCATCGCGGGCAAGCGCAAGTCCTGGCGCGAGGTGATCCTGGGCAACTGACGGCTGCCCTCCAGCCTTTCGTAAGCCCGGCTTCGGCCGGGCTTTTTTTACGCGGCCGACTGGCGCCCGAGGCCCTTGGGCATGGGGAAGGTGACGTTCTCGACCGTGCCGTCCAGGGCGCGGACGTTGCGCGCGCCGAGGGCGCGCAGCCGGTCGATCACCGCCTGCACCAGCACCTCGGGCGCCGACGCTCCGGCGGTGACGCCGACGCGCTCGCGCCCGGCAATCCATGCCGCCTGGAGTTCGTCGGCGTTGTCGATCATGAACGCCGGCACGCCCATCTTCTCGGCGACCTCGCGCAGGCGGTTGGAGTTGGAGCTGTTGGGCGACCCCACGACGATCACCACGTCCGCGCGGGGCGCCATGAACTTCACGGCATCCTGGCGGTTCTGGGTGGCGTAGCAGATGTCGTCCCTCTTGGGGCCCACGATGAGCGGAAAGCGCGCCTTCAGGGCATCCACGATCACCGCGGCGTCGTCCACGGACAGCGTGGTCTGCGTCACGTAGGCGAGCCGCGCCGGGTCCTTCACTTCCAGCCGCTCGACATCCTCGAGCGTCTCGACGAGATGCATGCCCCGCTCCGCCTGGCCCATCGTCCCCTCGGCCTCCGGGTGGCCGCGGTGGCCGATCATGACCAGCTCCATGCCCGCCTTGAGCATCTTGGCCACCTCGACGTGGACCTTGGTGACCAACGGGCAGGTGGCGTCGAACACGCGCAGCCCGCGGGCCTGGGCCTCGCGCCGCACGCCCTTGGACACGCCGTGGGCGCTGAAGATGACGATCGAGCCCGCGGGGACCTGCGCGAGGTCCTCCACGAACACCGCGCCCTTGCCGCGCAGGTCGTCGACGACGAACTTGTTGTGCACGATCTCGTGGCGGACGTAGATCGGCGCGCCGTGGAGCTCGAGGGCGCGCTCGACGATGCCGATGGCTCTTTCGACGCCGGCGCAGAAGCCGCGGGGATTGGCGAGCAGGACGTCCATGGGCGGGTTTTCCTAGGGAAGCTCCGCAAAACCTGTTTTTGCGGAGGTCTGTTGTAGGGGCACGGGGATGTTTCCCCGGGTTTTGCGGACCATTCCTAGAGGATGCCCAGCACCTCGGCCTCGAAGACGAGGGCGCGGCCGGCAAGCGGATGGTTGAAGTCGAGCACGACGCTGTCGGCGTCGCGGGAAACGATGCGGGCCGAGAGCGGATGCCCCTGCGGCGACTGCAGCTCGAGCACCTCGCCGGGCAGCGTGCTGACCCCGGGCGGGATGTCGGCGAGCGGCGCGCGCATCACCAGGTGCTCGTGGCGCGGTCCGAACGCCTGGTCGGCGGAGAGCTCGAACGATCCCCGCGCGCCTGGCGCCATGCCCGCAAGGCAGCGCTCGAAGGGCTCCGCGAGCTGCCCCTGGCCGAGCTGGAAGGTGGCGGGCTTGCCGCCGAAGGTGGACACCAGCGACGTGCCGTCGGCAAGCGCGAGGCGGTAGTGAAGCGTGACGTGGCTGTCGGCGGCCACGGCGGCATCAAGCATTGCGGGCTTCCTCCCGGCGGCTGCCGCGCAGGCCGTCGACGATCAGCACGGCGGCGCCGACGGTGATGGCCGAGTCGGCCACGTTGAAGGCCGGGTAATGCCAGCCGCGCCAGTGGAAGAGCAGGAAGTCCACGACGTGTCCGAGCACGATGCGGTCGTAAAGGTTCCCGAGCGCGCCGCCGAGGATGAGGGCCAGGCCCAGGGCGAACCAGCGCTCTCCCGCGTGCCGCCGCAGCAGGAAGAGGATCAGGCCGGAGGCGGCGACCGCGACCGCGATGAAGAACGGGCGCTGCCAGCCGCCCGCGTCGGCCAGGAAGCTGAAGGCGGCGCCGGTGTTGTAGACCAGAACGAGATCGAAGAAGCCGTCGATGACGGCGAGCCGCTCGCCGTACTCGAAGCGCGCCTCGACGGCAGCCTTGGTGAACCGGTCGAACGCCACGACGGCCGCGGCAAGCGCAAGCCAGGGGCCCATGCGCCCGGCGCGGCCGGCCTCAGGCATGGGACCGCGGCTCCCCGGCGCCTTCGAGGTTCTCCACGCAGCGCCCGCAGATCGTGGGGTGCGCCGGCGCGGCCCCGACGTCGGCGCGGTAATGCCAGCAACGCTCGCACTTCGCATGCGCGCTCGGCACCGCGACGATGGTCTCGTCGGACGGAGAGTCCACCCGGGACACGCGCGCCGCCGAGGTGATCAGCACGAAGCGCAAGTCGTCGCCCAGGCTCGCGAGGGCCGCGTGGCGGTCGCCCGAGGCGCGCACCTCGACCTCCGCCTGCAGCGAGGACCCGATGCGGCCCTCCGCGCGCAGCGCCTCCAGCACCTTCTGCACCTCGGCGCGCACACTCCGGATCTCGCCCCACCTGGCGAGCAGCGCCTCCGCATCGGGCATCGCGGGCAAGGCTGGCCAGGTGTGGAGGAACACGCTGTCGTCCCCGGCGCCGTGAAGCACCGTCCACGCCTCCTCGGCGGTGAACGAGAGGATGGGCGCCATCAGGGTGAGCAGGCTGCGCGTGACGTGCGCCAGCGCGGTCTGCGCCGAGCGGCGGGCACGCGAATCGGCGCGCGTGGTGTAGAGCCGGTCCTTGAGGATGTCGAGATAGAAGGCGCCGAGGTCCTCCGAGCAGAAGGTCTGCAGCTTCTGCGCGACCAGGTGGAACTCGTAGCGGTCGTAGTGGCCGGCGAGCTCCGCCTGCAGGCGCGCGGTCATCGCCACCGCGTAGCGGTCGATCTCCAGCCACTCGGCCTCGGGCAGCGCGTCCCTGGCCGGGTCGAAGTCGGAGAGGTTCGCGAGCAGGAAGCGCAGCGTGTTGCGGATGCGCCGGTAGCCCTCGACCACGCGGTTCAGGATCTCCTTGGAGATCGACAGCTCGCCGGAGTAGTCGGTAGACCCGACCCACAGGCGCAGGATCTCGGCGCCCAGGGTGTCCGACACCTGCTGCGGCGCCACCACGTTGCCCTTCGACTTGGACATCTTCTTGCCGTCGCCGTCGACGACGAAGCCGTGGGTGAGCAGACCCTTGTACGGCGGCACGCCGTTCAGCATGCACGACACCAGCAGCGAGGAATGAAACCAGCCGCGGTGCTGGTCGGAGCCTTCGAGGTAGAGATCGGCCGGGAACTCCGTCGCTGCCGGATGCGAGCCCGCGCCCGTCTCCCGCCCGCGCGGCCCGCCCATCACGGTCTGGTGGGTCGAGCCGGAATCGAACCAGACGTCGAGCGTGTCCTTGACCTTTTCGTAGTGGACGGCCTCCGCGCCGAGCAGCTCCTCGGCGGTCACCGCCTGCCACGCCTCGATGCCGCCCTGCTCCACGCGCTGCGCGACCGCCTCGAGCAGCTCGAGCGTCCGCGGATGCAGCGCGCCGGTCTCCCGGTGGATGAAGAACGGCATCGGGACACCCCACTGCCGCTGCCGCGAGAGCGTCCAGTCCGGCCGGTTGGCGATCATGCCGTGCAGGCGCGCCTGCCCCCACGCGGGGAAGAAGCGCGTGTTCTCCACCCCGCGCAGTGCGGTCGCACGCAGCGTCTCCCCGGGCTTCGCGCCGGCGTATCCAGGCACCTCATCCATGCCGGCGAACCATTGCGTGGTCGCGCGCAGGATCACCGGGGTCTTGTGGCGCCAGCAATGCATGTAGCTGTGCACGTAATCGGCGCGGGAGAACAGCGCCCCGACCTCCTCCAGCGTCCGGACGATGTTCGGGTTGGCCTTCCAGATCATCTGCCCGCCGAACAGCGGCAGCGTGGAGGCGTAGTGGCCATCGCCCATCACCGGGGTGAGGATCTCGTCGTCCTTCATCCCGTAGCGCCTGCACGATTCGAAGTCCTCGACGCCGTAGGCCGGGGCGCTGTGCACGACGCCGGTACCCTGCTCCAGGGTCACGTACTCGCCCAGGTAGACCGGCGCATGGCGGTCGTGGAGGGGATGACGGAACCGCACGTGCTCGAGGGCCGCGCCCTTGCAGCTCGCGACCGTCTCGCCGTGAAGGCCGAAGCGCTTCAGGCAGGCCTCTTGCAGATCCGCCGCCACGACGAGGTATCCGCGCGGCGTGTCCACGAGGTGATACGTGAACTCCGGATGCACGTTGAGCGCCTGGTTGGCCGGAATGGTCCACGGGGTGGTGGTCCAGATGACCGCGTAGCCGGGCTTCGCGGTATCGAGGTGGGAAAGGCCGAACGCGCGCGCCAGGCGGTCGTGGTCGGCGAACGGAAACCCGACGTCGATGGCGATGTCCTTGCGGTCCTCGTACTCGACTTCCGCCTCGGCCAGGGCGGAGCCGCAATCGAAGCACCAGTTCACCGGCTTGAGACCGCGGTAGACGTAGCCCTTCTCGAGCAGCCTGCCGAGCGTGCGGATCTCGTCCGCCTCGTTGCGGAAGGCCATGGTGAGGTAGGGATCGTCCCAGTCGCCCAGCACGCCGAGCCGCTCGAAATCCTTCTTCTGCCGCTCGATCTGCTCGGCCGCGTAGGCGCGCGCGAGCCGCTGCGTCTGCGCCGGCGGGATGTTCTTGCCGTGCTTCTTCTCGATCTGCACCTCGATCGGCATGCCGTGGCAGTCCCAGCCGGGCACGTAGGGCGCGTCGAAGCCCGCCAGCGTGCGGCACTTGACGATCATGTCCTTGAGGATCTTGTTCACCGCGTGGCCGATGTGGATGTCGCCGTTGGCGTACGGCGGGCCGTCGTGGAGGACGAAGCGCGGACGCCCGCGGGACGCCTCGCGGATGCGCCGGTACAGGCCGCGCGCCTGCCAGGCGGCGACCCACTGGGGTTCGCGCTTCGCGAGATCCCCCCGCATCGGAAACGGCGTCTCGAGAAGGTTGAGGGTGTTCTTGTAGTCAGGCATGGGCATGCTGCTTGAGGAGGTCGCGGGCCGCGTCGCAGTCACGGGCGATCTGCGCCTTGAGGGTATCGAGATCCGCGTACTTCGCCTCGTCGCGGATCTTTGCCAGGAACTCCACGCGCAAACGCCGGCCGTAGATCTCCTCGGCGAAATCGAACAGGTGCACTTCGAGCACATGGCGCCCGCTGTCGGAGACTGTCGGGCGCACGCCCAGGCTCGCCACCCCGTTGCGTGCGGCATCGCCCAGGCCATGTACGCGCACGGCGAAGATACCGGTGAACGGCGGGCGGTTGTGCTTCATCCGCACGTTGGCGGTCGCGTAGCCAAGCTCCCGCCCGAGCTTGTCGCCGTGGACCACGCGGCCGTCGATGCTGTAGGTCCGGCCGAGCAGCCGACGGGCGCGTTCGAGGTCGCCGGCGGCGAGCGCCTCGCGCACTGCGGTGCTGGACGCGCGTTCGCCGCCGAGCATCACGGTCGGCATGAACGCCACCTCGAAGCCGTGCCGATGACCGGCCTCGACCAGCGCGGCAACGTCTCCTGCCCGCTTCGCGCCGTAGCGGAAGTCATCACCGATCAGCACCCAGCGCGCGCGGAGTTCGCGCGCCAGCACCTGCTCGACGAAAGCCTCCGGAGAGAGCGACGCGAAGCGCCGCGAGAAGCGGCGCACGTGGACGCGCTGGACGCCATGGTGGCCGAGGAGCTCGACCTTCTCGCGAAAGCTGGTGATACGCGTCGGCGCGGACGCGGGGGAGAACAGCTCGCGCGGATGCGGTTCGAACGTCAGCGCCGCCGGCATCAAGCCCCGGGCGCGCGCCGCATCGACCACGCGCGCGACCATCGCCTGGTGGCCGAGGTGAACGCCGTCGAAGTTGCCGATGGTCACGGCGACGGGCGCGGCGGCGCTCACGGCGCCGCCGCCGCGGGTGACGAGCATGGGAGTCCTGGTGCCCGGGATAACAAGAAAGCCTTGAATTTTAGCCGTTTCGCGGCTGGCCCGGGAACCTGTTGCGGCGCGGCACCGGAGGCCGCCGCGCCGCGTCCGAAAAAGCGCCGCGCGCGCGTCCGGCGCGGTCCCCTATCCGTGCACCGCCGGGTTGAGCGCGTAAGTCCCGGTGATGGACGCCTGCCCGACCACGTGACCTTCGATCGCCTTCAGGACATCGGCGCCTCGGAACATGCCGGTCACCGGGCACGCAGGAACGTCGAGCGCATACACCGTGAAGACGTAGTGATGCAGGATCTCGTCGTTCCAGGGCGGGCACGGCCCGTCGTAGCCGAAGTAGTTCCCTTCCATGTCCTTGTCGCCGGCGAACCAGGCCGTGTAGTCGTTGATGCCCTGGCGCATGCCGCCCGCCGCCGCGGGTCCGGGCTTGCCGCGTGCAGTGATCCCGTCGGAGAACGCCCCGGCGGCGATCTCCGTGGTCCCCGCCGGTATGTCCACCAGGAGCCAGTGGTAGAAGTCCACCCGCGCCAGCGACGCGGGGACGGTGCGCCCCTCCTTGTTGACGTCGTCGCCGCGGCTCGGCACATCGTAATCGTGGCAGACGACCACGAACGACTTCGCTCCCGCGGGCGCTTCCGACCAGGCGAGGTGCGGGTTGCGGTTGGACGACAGGCGGATGTGCGCCGTCGCGTCGGGCACGGCGAACGCGTACTCGCCCGGAATCGTGCTGCCGTGGGCGAAGCTGCGGCTGGTGATCTTCATCGCGGTCTCCTCTTGGGTGGACTCAGTTGAGCCGCGCGCAGGCGGCATGGAGCGCCGCCACGCGGGCGCGCATCTCGGGGACATCGGGCGCCTCCGGGCGCCGGTCCAGGTAGCCCTGGAGGTCCGCCCGCGCGGCGCGGACGGCGCCCATGTCCGCGTAGATCAGCCCGCGGTCGCGGAGTTCCTCGGCCGCATCCGGCACGACCGCCAGCATGCGGTTCATGACTGCGAGCGCGCGATCCGCATCGCCGGCCTTCACGTAAATGGCCTTGAGGTTGCGCAGCACGCGCGCGAGGATCTGCGGGTGGGGTGTCGGCGCAAGATAGGGGGCGAGATCCTCCGTCCCGGGCATGTCCTGCGGGAGCGCGTCGCGCAGGCGCTGGCGGAGTTCGGCGGCGCCCCGCGGCACGCCGCAGGCGAAGGGATCCAGCACCAGGTCGCCGCGCCGCACGCGCAGCTTCACCATGAAGTGCCCGGGAAACGACACGCCGTGCAGCGCCAGGCCGACGCGTCGCCCCACTTCCATGTAGACCACCGAAAGGGTGATCGGAATGCCCGTGCGCCGCGCGAGCACCTCGTTGAGATAACTGTTGCGCGGGTCGTAGTAGGCGTCGGCATTGCCGCGGAAGCCCAGCTCGCCGAACAGGTAGTGGTTGAGCGCGGCGACGCGCTGCTCCGGAAAGGCGTCCGCAGCGAGGCGGCTGCGGACGGTCGCCGCCATCGCGTCGAGTTGGGCGAGGCAGGCGTCGACGTCCAGGCCGGGATACTCGTCCTCCGCCACTTCGAGGCAGGCGCGCGCGAGGTCGAAATCGCCGCCGGCGACCCGCTCGGCGAAGGCTTCCAGGTCGGGCGTCATGCGGCGCGCCTCGTGAAATCGCGGGGCCGGAACCCCAGTGCCCATAGCGTCCCAAGATACACCACTGCGCCCAGCGCGACGACGCCGACCAGTGCCGCCGTGCGCAGCATCCAGGGAGTCTGGAGCCACCAGTCCGACGGCCCGGCCGCGTAGTGCAGCACCAGCACCATCAATGCGAGCGCCGCCGCCACCTTGAGCAGGAACGCGCGCCAGCCTGGTTGCGGCGCGTAGATGCCGTGGGCGCGCAGCTTGAGATAGAGCAGCCCGGCGTTGAGGCACGCGCCCAGGCCGATCGAGAGCGCCAGGCCGGCATGGCCGAGCGGGACGATGAACAGCGCGTTCATTGCCTGAGTGGCGAGCAGGGTGACCACCGCGATCTTCACCGGCGTGCGGATGTTCTGCCTGGCGTAGAAGCCCGGCGCGAGCACCTTCACCAGTATCAGCCCCAGCAGGCCCACGCTGTAGGCCACCAGCGCCTGCCGGGTCATCTCGACGTCGTGAGCGTCGAACTTGCCATGATGGAACAGCGTCGCGATCAGCGGGAGCGCCAGCAGCGCGAGGCCCGCCGCGGCAGGCAGCGCAAGCATCAGCGTGAGCCGCAGGCCCCAGTCGAGCAGCTTCGCGAACTCCTCCGGCGCTCGGTCGGAATGATGCTTGGACAACGACGGCAGCAGCACCGTGCCCAGCGCCACGCCGAGCAGCCCGGTGGGAAACTCCATCAGGCGGTCGGCGTAGTACAGCCACGACACGCTGCCCTCCCGCAGGAACGACGCGAAGATGGTGTTGAGCAGCAGGCTGAACTGCGCGACGGAAACGCCGATGACGGCCGGCCCCATCAGCAGCAGGATGCGGCGCACGCCCGGGTCGCCCGGCGCCCAGCGCAGCCGCGGCAGCATGCCGATGCGGACCAGCCACGGCACCTGGAGCGCGAGCTGCAGCACGCCGCCTGCGAAGACCGCCCAGGCCAGCACCATCGCGGGCGGGTCGAAGTGTCGGGCGAAACCCAGGGCTCCGACGATGAAGGCCACGTTGAGCAGCGTCGGCGTGAAGGCCGGCACGGCGAACTTGCTCCACGTGTTGAGGATGCCTCCCGCCAGAGACACCAGGGAGATGAAGAAGATGTACGGGAAGGTGACGCGCAGCATCGCCGCGGTGAGCTCGAACTTCTCCGCGTCGGCCGCGAACCCCGGGGCACTCACGTACACCAGCAGGGGAGCCGCCACCACGCCGAGCGCGGTCACCGCGACCAGCACGAGTCCCAGCAGCGTGGCCACGCGATCGACCAGCAGCCGGGTCTCGGCCTCGCCGTTGCGCGTCTTGTACTCGGCCAGGATAGGCACGAACGCCTGGGAAAACGCCCCTTCCGCGAACAGGCGGCGCAGCAGGTTGGGCAGCCGAAAGGCGACGAAAAACGCATCGGTGGCGAGCCCGGCGCCGAACATGCGGGCAATCACCGCGTCGCGGACGAACCCGAGGATGCGGGAGATCAGCGTCATGCCGCTGACCGTCACCATGGCCTTCAGCAGGTTCATGGCGAGCGCCGCGTCGGGCCGGGGATCATGGCGCCGGATTATACGGCGCGTTGCGCAAGGCCTTGATCAGGCTTGCTCCTTCCACCCTGCCCCGTTATAATCTTCGGCTTTCGTGAATTCAACCACCTGCCCGGCCCATGGCGTGCCGGGAAAGGTCCGGAGTCGTCATGGCCAATACCGCGCAGGCCCGCAAGCGGGCCCGTCAATCCGAAAAGCAGCGTCAGCACAATGCGTCGCTGCGCTCGACCTTGCGCACCGCGCTGAAGGGCATCCGCAAGGCCATCGCCACCGGCGACAAGGCGGCCGCGCAGACCGCCTTCCGCACGTCGTCCGCGATCGTCGACCGCATCGCCGACAAGAGGATCATCCACAAGAACAAGGCAGCCCGCCACAAGAGCCGCCTCTCCGCCCAGATCAAGGCGATGGCCTGAGGGCCGGCCGGCCCTGCCGGCCGCCCGAAGACGGAAGCGCCCGCCACGGCGGCACCATGCCGCTCCGGTTCCGCGCCAACCGCCGATCTATCCGCACTTGCCCGGCTCCCTGCCGGGCATTTTCTTTTCGGGCCTCAGGAATCGCGGGAGGAGCGCCGCCCGGGACGCACCTGTAACTCGTTGTCCCGCGCGAAGTTCTGCAGGAACTGCCATGCCAGGGGCTCCAGTTCCCGCAGGCGAGCGTCGACGACCACGCACTTGGTTCCCTGGATGTTGCGCGGCTGGACGTAGGGGGAGTAGCGCATCCGCTGGTCGGCGCCGAACTGCGACATGACCCCGCATAGGCGCTCGGCCCAGTCACTCGGGCGGAAGCGCTCGCCCTGCACCGTGAGTCCGATGATCACGAACTCGCTGGTCTCGACGGGCATGCGGAAGCTGGGACGGTGGCGGGTGGGGTCTCACCGCACCGGGGACCGGCGACGGTGGTCGATTCTAACCCACCCGACTTGCCGCTTTCCGGTCTCGCGCAGAGCCGCCGGGGGTTAGCGAGGCCCCGGGAAGAGCGGAAAAAATGCTTGCTGAATAGCCATTTGGCGTACTCTGGTCATTCCGCTCGTGATATATGACAAATAACTGCCTGACGGGAGAGGGCGATGGGGGCCGCCGGCCTGACGACCAAATACGGGTTCCGCATCCGGACGCGGACCGGCATGCGCGTCGACAACCTGATGATCCACGGGCGCGATCTCGCCGACGCGCGCCGCAAGCTCGAGCAGATGTATCGCCACTGCGAGGTCCTCGAGACCAAGACGGTCGCGATGCCAGGGCGTATTGACGCGTCCGCCTCGTTCGAGGACGTGCTCTCGCTGCTCTCCAAGTAGCGGCCCTGACAGCAGCGCCCGCTACACCTCCAGGAACCCCGTCGCCAGCAGTTCCTCCGCCAGCGCGGCATAGTCGCGCGCGCCGCGACTACGCGAGTCGTGTGCAAAGATGTCGCTGCGGTGATACGGGCTCTCCGCCAGCCCGACACTCTCCGCGATCCGCGTCTCGCAAAGCTCCGCCCCGAAACGCTCCCGCAGGTCCGCGGCGATGTCGTGGGCCATCCGCCGCCGCGTATCGAAACGGGTGAGCAGGTAGCGCCGTTCCACGCGCTTCTTCAGCACGTGCTCCAGCGCCTTGAGCGTGTTCTCGAGTTGCAGCGCACCCTTGACCGCGAGGAAGTCGGCCGAGATCGGCACCAGCACCTTGTCGGCCGCGAACACGCCGGACAGCGACAGCACGCCCAGCATCGGACAGCAGTCCACGAACAGTGGACGATGGGGCTCGCCGGCGACCAGCTCGTCGATGCCCTCCTTCAGCCGGTAGAGGATGCCGGGCCCCTTGCCGAACAGCGAATCGACCTTCATCAGCTCGGAATGCGCAGGGACGAAGTCGGCCTCCCCCGGGCCGCCGTCGCGGACCCCGAGCGCCACGGCCCGGGCCAGCGTGCGCAGGCCGCGCCCATTGTTGAAAAAGGCGAACACGCTGGCCTCGGACGATTCTGCCGGGGCGAGGATGCCGGAAAGGTGCGCCTGCGCATCGAGGTCGAGCAGCATCGGCCTCACGCCCCGGCTCGCCAACGCGCCGGCGAGGTTCAGCGCGGTGGTCGTCTTGCCGACGCCGCCCTTCTGGTTGAACACCGCCAGCCTCGTCAAGCCCAGCCCCCTGCCCGTCGTTGCGCCCGTGACCGCGCGATTTTTGCAGCATAGCCCGTATGTTATGATTTTGATTCAGCAGGATTGCGGGCTCGGCTTCGGTCGAGGCGCGCAACGCGTGACGGCGGCGACAGGCCGCCGTCTTCTTTTCCGTCGCCGGGGCGCCCGCCCGCCCCCCCAGCTGCACCGGAGCGCGCCATGGCCAGTCACCTGATGAACACCTACAACCGCCTGCCGGTGTCGTTCACGCATGGCGAGGGCGTGTGGCTGTGGGACGAAGCCGGGAACAAGTACCTCGATGCGCTCGCGGGCATCGCCGTGTCCGGCCTCGGGCACAACCACGCCGGCCTGGTCCGGGCGATCAGCGAGCAGGCCGCGAGAGTGATCCATACCTCGAACATCTACGAGGTGCGGCTGCAGAGCGAGCTCGGCGACGCGCTGTGCGCGGTATCCGGCATGGACGAGGCGTTCTTCTGCAACTCCGGCGCCGAGGCCAACGAGGCGGCAATCAAGCTCGCGCGCCTGTACGGCCATCGCAACGGCGTGGACAACGCCGCAGTCATCGTGATGGAAAAGGCGTGGCACGGCCGCACACTGGCGACGCTGTCGGCCACCGGCAGCCGCAAGGCGCAGGCGGGCTTCGAGCCGCTGATGAGCGGATTCATCCGCGTCCCCTATAACGACGCTGCCGCGGTCCGCCAGGCCGGCGACAACAACCGCAGCGTCGTCGCCGTGCTGATGGAGGTGCTGCAGGGCGAAGGCGGCATCCACGTCGCCGACGCGGAGTACGTGCGCTTCCTGCGCCAGATCTGCGACGAGCGCGGCTGGCTGCTGATGATCGACGAGGTGCAGTCGGGTATCGGGCGCACCGGAAAGTGGTTCGGCTACCAGCACGCCGGCGTGCATCCGGACGTCGTCACGCTCGCCAAGGGGCTCGCGTCGGGTGTGCCCATCGGCGCGTGCCTTGCCTCGGGCAAGGCGGCCGGCGTATTCGGGCCCGGCAACCACGGCACCACCTTCGGCGGCGGCCCGCTGGTGTGCGCGGCCGGCCTCGCGACCCTGAAGGCGATCGAGGACGAGCGCCTGATGGCGAATGCGGCGGAGATGGGCAATCTCATCCGCGGCGGCCTGCGCGACGAGCTGGAAGGCGTGAAGGGGGTGGTCGACATCCGCGGCATGGGCCTGATGATCGGCGTCGAGCTCGATCGCCCGTGCGGCGACCTGGTCAAGCGCGCGCTCGCGGCGGGACTGCTCATCAACGTGACCTCCGACAAGGTGGTGCGCCTGCTGCCGCCGCTGGTGATCGGCGCCGACGAGGCCCGCGAAGTCGTGCGCCGCCTCGCACCGCTGGTGCGGGCGTTCCTGCAGCAGCCATGAGCGTGCCGAGGCACTTTCTACAGTTCAAGGATCTATCGCTCGACGAGCTCGAGCACCTGTTCGAGCGCACGCGCTGGATCAAGGAGAAGTTCAAGCGCTACGAGCGCTACTGGCCCCTCGCCGACCGCACCCTGGTGATGATCTTCGAGAAGCAGTCGACGCGGACGCGCCTCTCTTTCGAGGCGGGCATCCAGCAGCTCGGCGGCATCGGCGTGTACCTCAACACGCGCGATTCGCAGCTCGGCCGGGGCGAGCCGGTCGAGGACGCCGCCCAGGTGATCTCGCGCATGTCGGACCTGGTGATGATCCGCACCTTCGAGCAGGAGATCATCGAGCGCTTCGCCGCGCACTCGCGCGTGCCGGTGATCAACGGCCTGACCAACGAGTACCACCCCTGCCAGATCCTGGCCGACATCTACACCTACATCGAGCACCGCGGCTCCATCCGCGGCAGGACGGTGGCCTGGATCGGCGACTCGAACAACGTGTGCAACACCTGGCTGCAGGCGGCGACGATCTTCGGCTTCAACGTGCACGTCTCCACGCCCCCGGGATACGAGGTCGAGCCGGAGCGCGCCGGGATCTACGACGACACCCACTACGAGTCCTTCGCGGACCCGATGGATGCCGCGCGCGGCGCCCACCTGATCACCACCGACGTGTGGACCAGCATGGGCTTCGAGGCGGAGAACGACGCCCGCCGCAAGGCGTTCGCCGACTGGCAGGTCGACGCGGACATGATGCGCGTCGCCGCGCCCGACGCGCTCTTCATGCACTGCCTGCCGGCACATCGGGGCGAGGAGGTCGCCGCCGAGGTGATCGACGGGCCGCACAGCGTGGTGTGGGACGAGGCGGAGAACCGCCTGCACACGCAGAAGGCGCTGATGGAGTTTCTGATCATGGGAAAGGTGAAGGCGTGAGCGAAGCGGCAGGTCTGAAGGGGCAAGGCAGACGAGCGAGCGGCAAGGTCAGGAAGGTCGTGCTCGCCTATTCCGGTGGGCTGGACACCTCGGTGATCCTGAAGTGGCTGGTCGACGTTTACGGCTGCGAGGTCGTGACCTTCACCGCCGATATCGGCCAGGGCGAGGAGCTCGAGCCGGCGCGAAAGAAGGCCAGGCTCCTCGGCGTGAAGCAGATCTTCATCGAGGATCTCAAGGAGGAGTTCGTCCGCGACTTCGTGTTCCCGATGTTCCGCGCCAACGCGCTGTACGAGGGCGAGTACCTGCTCGGCACCTCGATCGCGCGGCCGCTGATCGCCAAGCACATGGTCGAGATCGCCAGGCGGACCGGCGCGGACGCGATCTCCCACGGCGCCACCGGCAAGGGCAACGACCAGGTGCGCTTCGAGCTGGGCGCCTACGCCCTGATGCCCAACGTCAAGATCATCGCGCCGTGGCGCGAATGGGATCTCACCAGCCGCGAGAAGCTGCTCGCCTACGCCGACACGCACGGCATCCCGGTCGACTTCAAGAAGAAGCAATCGAACAAGCGGGGCGGCGCGCCCTACTCCATGGACGCCAACCTGCTGCACATCTCCTACGAGGGCGGCATCCTCGAGGACCCGAGCTTCGAGCCGGAGGAGTCGATGTGGCGCCTCACCGTGTCGCCCGAGAAGGCGCCGGCGCGGCCGCAGTACGTCGAGCTCGGCTACGCGAAGGGCGACATCGTGTCCATCGACGGCAAGCGCCTGTCGCCCGCGAAGGTCCTCGCGAAGCTGAACGAGCTGGGCGGCAGGCACGGCATCGGCCGGCTGGACCTGGTCGAGAACCGCTACGTCGGCATGAAGTCGCGCGGCTGCTACGAGACGCCCGGCGGCACCATCATGCTGAAGGCACACCGGGCCATGGAGTCGATCACCCTCGACCGCGAGGTCGTCGCGCTGAAGGACGACCTCATGCCGCGCTACGCGCGCCTGGTCTACAACGGCTACTGGTTCAGCCCCGAGCGGCGCCTGCTGCAGACGCTGATCGACGAGTCGCAGAAGCACGTCAACGGCACGGTGCGCGTCAAGCTCTACAAGGGCACCGTCACCACCGTCGGCCGGTCCTCCCGGACCGACTCGCTGTTCGACCCTGCCATCGTCACGTTCGAGGAAGACTACGGCGCCTACAACCAGGCCGACGCCGGCGGCTTCATCAAGCTGAACGCGCTGCGCATGCGCATCGCGGCCAACCGCGGGCGCACGCGCCGCTAGCCGCGCGCGGGGACGTCGCGTGGGCATGCGGCTGCGCATCCTGTCGGACCTGCACCTCGAGGCCGCGGACTTCGAGGTGCCGCCCGCCGAGGCGGACCTGGTCGTCCTCGCCGGTGACATCGACAACGGCGGCGACGGCATCGCCTGGGGCCAGATCGCCTTCGACGCGCCGGTTCTGTACGTTCCCGGCAACCACGAGTACTACGACCGGGAGTTCGACGACGCGCGGCTGGAGATGCAGTCGGCCGCGCTCAGCTCTTCCGTGACCCTGCTGGAACGCGGCGAGCTGGTGGTCGGCGGGGTGCGTTTTCTCGGCTGCACCCTCTGGACCGATTTCTGCCTGGACGGAGACGCGGGCTACGACCGCGCGATGCGCCACCGCAAGTGGCTCATCGACTACACCGCGATCCGCTGGGGCGACCGGCTGCTCGCGCCCGAGGACACCATCGGCCTGCACCGCGCAGACGCGGCCTGGCTCGCCGCGCGCCTGGAAACGCCGTTCGACGGCCCCACCGTCGTGATCACCCATCACGCGCCGCATCGCGGCAGCATCGCGGCCCCGTTCGCTGCGCACCCGCTGAACCCGGGTTTCGTCAGCGACCTCGACGTGCTGATGGGCCGGGCCGGCCTCTGGATCCACGGCCACACCCACACGGCGTTCGATTACGATGTGCGCGGCACGCGCGTGGTGTGCAATCCGCGCGGTTATCCGCACGAGGCGACCGGCTTCGATCCAGCCCTGGTGATTACCGTCTAGCAACGCATGGAAACCTATCTCTTCGACTGGCTCAACCTCCTGATGCGGTGGTTGCACATCATCACCGGCATTGCCTGGATCGGCGCGAGCTTCTACTTCGTCTGGCTCGACAACCACCTGGTGCCTCCCAGGAACCTGAAGGACGCGTCCGAGCGCGGCGTGCACGGCGAGATCTGGAGCGTCCACGGCGGCGGCTTCTACCACGCCCAGAAGTTCATGCTCGGGCCGAAGGGGGAACCGCTGTCCGAGCACCTGCACTGGTTCAAGTGGGAAGCCTACTGGACCTGGATCTCCGGCATGGGGATGCTCGCGATCGTCTACTGGTACGGGGCCAACGCGTATCTCATCGACCGCAGCGTCATGGATCTCTCGGTTCCGGCGGCCATCGCGATCTCCGCGGGCTCGCTGGTGGCCGGCTGGCTGGTGTACGACCTGCTGTGCAAGGCCGTCGCCAGCGAACGCATCCTCGGCATCCTGCTGTTCGTGCTGCTCACCGCGGCCGCCTGGGGCTACGGGCAGATCTTCGGCGCGCGCGCGGCCTACATCCACGTCGGGGCGCTGATCGGCACCATCATGGTGTGGAACGTGTTCTTCTACGTCATTCCCGGCCAGCGCCGCATGGTCGAGGCCATCCGCGCTGGCCGCTCGCCGGTGGCGAAGGACGGCATCGTCGGCAAGCAGCGCAGCGTGCACAACACCTACTTCACGCTGCCCGTGCTGTTCATGATGATCAGCAACCACTACCCGATGACCTACGGCCATCCGCACGCCTGGCTGGTGCTCGCGGTCATCTCGGCCGCGGGCGTGCTCGTCCGGCAGTTCTTCGTCCTGCGGCACAAGGGGAAGGAGCAATGGGGGCTGCCCGCCTTCGCGGTGGTGGTGCTGGCTGTGCTCGCCGGACTGCTGACGCCGCGTCAGGCAGCCGGCCCGGCGGGCGCGGAAGCGGTGAACTTCGCGACGGTGCAGCCGATCATCCAGGAGCGATGCACCGTGTGCCACGCACAGAAGCCCACGTTCGCGGGGTTCGAGCAGCCGCCTGGCGGAGTGATGCTCGATACGGCGGAACGGATCAAGGCGGCTGCGCCGCGCATCCACCAGCAGACCATCGCCACCCAGGCGATGCCGATCGGCAACCTCACCAAGATGACGCCCGACGAGCGCGCGCTGCTCGGCCGGTGGCTGGCCGAGGGCGCGAAGCTGGACTGACGCGCAGCCCCGGCCCCGGCCTCACTCGTAGCGGTTGGTCAGGGTCCCCACGCGGTCGATGACCACGCTCACGGTGCTGCCCGGCTTCATGGAGCCGACGCCGACCGAGGTCCCGCAGGCGATGATGTCGCCCGGTTCGAGCGTCATGTCGCGCGAGATCAGGCTCACCAGCTTCGCCGGCCCGAAGATCATGTCGCCTACCGGGTAGTTCTGCCGCTCCTGCTCGTTCAGCACCAGGCGGATGGTCAGGCCGGACGGATCGATGCCGGTGGCGATGCCCGGGCCGAACACCCCGAAGGTGTCGAAGCTCTTGGCGCGCGTCCACTGCGCGAAGGTCGCGTCCTTGTTGATGAGCTCGGCGGCGGTGACGTCGTTGATGCAGGTGTAGCCGAAGATGTGCGCGGCGGCGTCCGCCTCGCTCACATTGGCGGCACGCTTGCCGATCACCACGCCGAGCTCGCCCTCGTACACCACCTTGCCGTCGTAGGCGGGCGGCTTGCGGATGGTCTCGCCCTGGGCGAGGAACGAATTGTTGCCCTTGAGGAAGTACAGCGGCTCGGCAGGCTCGGGATTGCCGAGCTTGGCCGCGAGCTGATGGAAGTTGTTCCAGAGCGCGACCATCTTCGACGGCACGCACGGCGTGAGCAGCTTCACCGCATTCAGGCTCAGCTTGTCGCCCGTGGGGATCGGCGCCGCAAACATGTCGCCGCGATGAACCGCAATGGTGTCATCGTCCAGCGCGCCGAAACCGATCCGCCCGCCGTGCTCGTAACGTACCCAGTAGGTCATGCTTGCGCTCCCGCCTGCTTGTAGATCTCTCGCGCCGCGTCCACGCCCGCGCCGCGCGGCAGCCTGAAGCCCTCGGCGGCGAGCACGGCCTCGAGCGCGCCGAGCGTCACCAGGACGGCGTCCTTGCGCGCGTTGTAGCCCATCGCGCCGATGCGCCAGATGCGGCCGTGCAGCGGCCCGAACGACGTGCCGATCTCGATGTTGAAGTCCTCCAGCATCGCCCCGCGGGCGCGGTCGCCGTTGACGCCTTCCGGGATCCAGATGCCGGTCACGTTGGGCATCTTGTGCGCGAGGTCGCCGAAGACCTTCAACCCCATTGCCTTCACTCCGGCGACCACCGCCTGGCTCGCCAGCGCGTGGCGGCGGAACACCGACGGGTGCCCTTCCTGCAGGAAGATGCGCGCGCACTCGCGGGCGCAGTAGAGCATGGTGGTCGATTCGGTGTGATGGTTGAGCGCGAGGTCGCTCCAGTAGTCCATCACCATGGCGAGGTCGAAGTAGTTGGAGGGCACCATCATGCCCTCGCCCGGAACGTAGTCCTTCGTCCGCAAGCCCTCTTCGATATGGCGGCGCCGGTAGATCGCGCGCGCCATCGCATCGGAAATCGTCACCGGCGCCGCACCCGAAGGGCCGGCGAGGCATTTCTGCAGGCCGCCGGTCACCGCGTCGATCTGCCACTCGTCCACCGGCAGCGGCATGCCGCCCACCGTCGCGGTCGCATCGACCTGCAGCATCGCGCCGTAGCGGCGGCAGAGCTTGCCGATCTCGTCCAGCGGCTGCGCCATGGTGGTGGAGGTGTCGCCCTGGCAGACGGCGACCAGTTTCGGGGAGAACGCCTTCAGCTCCGCCTCGACTCGCTCCGGCGTGAACACCGTGCCCCACTCCGTGTCGATCACGCGCAGGTCGGCGCCGCAGCGGCGAGCGATCTCCGCCTTGAGCTGGCCGAAGCGCCCGAACGACAGCACCAGCACCCGGTCGCCGGGCTCCACCACCGACACCATCACCGCCTCGATCGCCGAGCGTGCGGTGCCGTCGATGATGAACGTCCAGCGGTTGTCGGTGAGGAACAGGCGCCGATAGAGCGCCATGGTCTGCTTCATGTAGGCACGGAACTGCGGGTCGAACTGGCCCTGCAGCTGCGTGGACATGGCCTGCAGCACACGCGGATCGACGTTGATCGGCCCCGGGCCCATGAGCAGGCGCGGCTTGGGATTCAGGCTCGCGAACAAGGCCGAGTCGTCGTCGAGGTCGGCGAGCGGAGGAAGATCGGGTTTCATGGGCGTGGGACGGGAAACGGAAGCGCGGATGCTATCACCGCTCAGGGCGCGGGAAACGGCTCTCCCAGTGTCTCGCGATGTCGATCCGCCGGCAGACCCAGACGCGGTCGTGGCGCCCGATGTGGTCGAGGAAGCGCTGCAGGGCAGCGATGCGCCCCGGCCGGCCGAGCAGCCGGCAGTGCATGCCGATGGACATCATGCGCGGGGTCTCCGCGCCCTCGGCGTACAGCACGTCGAACGAATCGCGCAGGTACTCGAAGAAGTGCGTCGCGGTATTGAAGCCCTGCGGCGTGGCGAAACGCATGTCGTTGGCGTCCAGCGTATAGGGCACCACCAGCGTGGACTTGCCCGCGACGCGCATCCAGAACGGCAGGTCGTCGCCGTAGTAGTCGGAGTCGTACGCGTAATCGCCGCGCTCCACCAGCAGGCGGCGCGTGTTGGGGCTGTCGCGGCCGGTGTACCAGCCGAGCGGCCACAGGTTGTTCGTGAGCCGGCGCACGATGTCGGTCGCGATGCGCATGTGGCTGCGTTCGGCTTCCTCGTCCATGCTCTGGTAGTGGATCCAGCGCCAGCCGTGGTTCGCGATCTCGTGACCGAGCTCGCAGAGCGCCGCGGTGAGCTCCGGATGGCGCTCCAGCGCCATGGCGACGCCGAACACGGTGAGCGGCAGCCCGCGCTTCTCGAACTCCCTGAGGATGCGCCACACGCCCACGCGCGAGCCGTATTCGTAGATCGAGTCCATGCTCATGTGGCGCGCGGGGTACGCCGCCGCCCCGATGATCTCCGACAGGAACTGCTCGGAGCCCGGGTCGCCGTGGAGCACGTTGTTCTCGCCGCCCTCCTCGTAGTTGAGGACGAACTGCACCGCGACACGGGCATTTCCCGGCCAGGCGGCATGCGGCGGGTTGCGGCCATAGCCGGCGAGATCGCGCGGATAGGGGGCGCCGGTGTCGTAGACGCTCATCGGCTCTCCAGCAGGTCCAGGAAGGTGAGCGCCATGACCTCGGTGGCGCGATGGAGGTCGTCGAGAAGGAGGTTCTCGTCGGCGCGGTGGCCATTGGCCTCCTCCAGCGTGCGCGGGCCCGCGCCGTAGAGCACGGTGGGAATGTCCGCCTCGCTGTAGTGGCGGGCATCGGTGTAGAGCGGCACGCCGTGCGGCTTCACCTCCACGCCGAACACCTCGCGCGCGTTCTTGCCGATGGCATGCACCATGTGCTCCTGCCCGGGCCGGCGCACGAACGGCTTGGCGAGGAGGATGCGCTTCACTTCGCAGCGGATGCCCTTCCACGCCGCCGCCGACTTGCGGATCAGCGCGGTCAGCACGCGCTCGGCATCAGCGGGGTTCTCGTCGGGAATGATGCGCCGGTCGAGGCGGAACACCACGCGGTCGGGCACCACGTTGGTGTTGATGCCGCCGCTGATCAGTCCGACGACCAGGGTGGGACTGCCGATGCCCGGCACGATGGACTCGTGCGCCACCAACGCCTTGCGGTAGGCGTAAATGTCCTGGAGGATCGCGGCGGCGGCCTCCATCGCGTCGTCGCCCTTCTCCGGTTCGGCGGCGTGGCCCGACTTGCCGACCACCTCGACCTCCAGGTGAAGGCATCCGTTGTGTGCGGTGGTTACGCCGTAGGAGAAGCCCGCACAGATCGCGAAGTCCGGCTTCACGATGCCCTCGCGCAGCAGCCAGGCCGGGCCGATCTCGCCGCCGGCCTCCTCGTCGTAGGTGAAGTGCAGCTCGATCGCACCGTGGAGCGGCACGCCGACGGCTTTCACCGCCAGCAGCGCCCAGGCGTAGGTCGCGAAGTCCGACTTGGACACCGCCACGCCGCGCCCGTACATGCGGCCGTCCCGGATCTCGGCGGAGTAGGGATCGACGCTCCAGCCGCCGCCCGGCGGCACCACGTCGCCGTGCGCGTTGCACGCGATGGTGGGCCCCGGGCCGAAGCGCTCGCGCACGACGAGATTGGTGCAGCTCTTCATGCCGTGCTGCCTCACCAAAGCGTCGGGCACCGGGTAGCGTTCCACCTTGAACCCGAGCGCCTCCAGAGCGCGCGCGGCATGCTCGGCGTGCGGCCGGCAATCGCCCGGCGGATTGTCGGACGGCACGCGCACGAGCGACGCCAGGAACGCGGCCTGCCGGTCGCGCTCCCGGGCGAGAAAGCCGCGGACTGCCGCGCGCGCGCTGCTCACCGCTTCCTCTTCGGGTCGAAGCGCTCGATGAAGCGCAGGAAGACGCGCGTGCCGATCTCGACGTCGGCCAGCGTGATGGCTTCGGCCGGGTTGTGGCTGATGCCCTTCTCGCAGCGCACGAACAGCATGGCGATGTCGGTGAGCTCGATCATCGCCATGCCGTCGTGGCCCGCCCCGGACGCGAGCTCGCGCACCGCGATGCCTTCGGCCGCCACCGCCTCCGCCATCTGATCCATGAGCCACTCGGCGCAGGGCGCCGTGCGGCCTTCGTGCGTCTTGTTGGCGGTGATCTTCACCTTGCGCCGCTCGCCGATCTCGGCGAAGGCGCCAAGGATGTCCATCACCGCCTCCTGGCGCACCGAGTCGTATGGCGAGCGGATGTCCAGCGTGAGCCTGACCCGGCCGGGGACGGTGTTGACGGCACCGGGCAGGGCCTCGAGCTTGCCGACCGTGCCGACCAGATCGCGCGTGCGTCGCGCAATGCGCTCCACCTCCAGCACGCATTCGGCCGCAGCGGCGAGCGCGTCCTGCCGCAGCGTCATGGGCACGGTGCCGGCATGGCCGGCGAGGCCTTCGATCTCGACTGCGTAACGGGTAGCCCCGCTGATGGCGGTCACCACGCACACCGGCAGGCGCTCGGCCTCGAGCACCGGGCCCTGCTCGATATGCAGCTCGGCGTAGGCGAGGACCTCGCTGCGCCGGCGCGCGGCCTTCGGAATCGCAGCCGGGTTGAGTCCGAAGCGTTCGAGGGCCTGTGTCATCGTCACGCCCTCGCGGTCGGTGGCCGCGAGCGTCTCCAGCTTGAACGTGCCCGCGACGGCGCGGCTGCCGAGCAGCGTCGCGTTGAAGCGCACGCCCTCCTCGTCGGCGAAGCCGACCACCTCGATCGCGAACGGCAGTCGGATGCCGCGCGCATTGAGGCTCGCGACGCACTCGATGCCGACCACCACGCCCAGCATGCCGTCGTACTTCCCGGCGTCGCGCACCGTGTCGAGGTGCGATCCCAGCATCAGGCACGGCAGGCCCGGCCGCTCGCCCTCGTAGCGCCCGACGCAGTTGCCGATCGCATCGAGTCGCGCGGTCATGCCCGCCTCGCGCATCCAGCCCAGCACCAGGTCGTTGGCGAGGCGTTGCTCCTTCGAGAGAAACACGCGCGTCAGCCCGCCGTCCATTTCCGAGAGGCGCGCGAGCGCTTCGCAGCGGTCCCAGACGCGCTGCGCGGAGAGGGTGTCGGTGG
>Ga0209254_10000322_pt1 | contig 36890 bp, 34 predicted proteins | sample FrelakmetDIP11DI_FD_187148 | JGI IMG/M metagenome (GOLD analysis project Ga0209254, IMG submission 187148) | Freshwater lake sediment microbial communities from the University of Notre Dame, USA, for methane emissions studies - DIP11 DI (SPAdes)... | ecosystem: Environmental > Aquatic >... | reverse complement strand
CCAGGCGATGGACCGCATCATCAACTTCTTCCCCGAGGACCGGCGCGAGCAGCTCCTGATGGACCTGTCGCTCAACATCCGCGCCATGGTCGCGCAGCGATTGATCCCGCGCGAGGCTGGCAAGGGACGCATCGCGGCGATGGAGGTCATGCTCAACACGCCGCTGATCGCCGACCTGATCTTCCGCGGCGAGGTGAGCGCCATAAAGGAGCTCATGGCCAAGTCGAACCGGCTCGGCATGAAGACCTTCGACCAGGCGCTGTTCGAGCTGTTCGAGGCGGGTGCGATCGCCTACGAGGAGGCGCTCCGCAACGCCGACTCGAAGAACGAGATCCGGCTGCGCATCAAGCTCGAGAGCAAGCGCACCGACAAGTCGCACCTCGACGAGACCGGCGCCCTGCGCATCCTCGAGGAAGAGGAGTAGGCCGGCCATGCCCCGCGAGAAAAACCGCGACGCGACCGCCGAGGTCGAGCCCGCGCTGAGCGACATCACGGCGGGCGCCGGGACGTCCCGCAACTTCGTGCTGAACACGCGGCCGCTGTTCAAGCTGATGGTCGAGAAGAAGGCCTCCGACCTCTTCTTCACGTCGCACGCGCCCATCAAGATCAAGATCGAGGGTCAGATCATCCCGGTGAACCGGCAGGTGCTCTCGCCGGACCAGGTTCGGCAGGCCGCCTACGGCCTGATGAACCAGGAGCAGATCGACTATTTCCAGCAGGAGCTCGAGATCGACTTCGCGATCTCCGAGCCCGGACTCGGCCGCTTCCGCGTCGCCGTGTTCCACCAGCGCGGCAATCCGGCCATTGTGCTGCGCTACATCACGGCGGACATGCCCCGGCTCGACGACCTCGGCCTGCCGGAGATCATGAAGGACCTCGCCTTGATCCGGCGCGGGCTCGTGCTGATGGTCGGCGCCACGGGGTCGGGTAAATCGACCTCGCTCGCCGCGATGATCAACCACCGCAACGAGACTTCGTCCGACCACGTCCTCACGGTCGAGGACCCGATTGAGTTCCTGCACGCCAACAAAAAATCGATCGTGAACCAGCGCGAGGTCGGGCTCGACACCAAGTCGTTCCACCGGGCGCTCCGGAGCGCGATGCGCGCGGCACCGGACGTGATCCTGATCGGAGAGATCCGCGACCGCGAGTCCATGGAGTACGCGATCACCTTCGCGGGCACCGGCCACCTCTGCCTCGCCACCCTGCACGCCAACAATGCGGCGGAGACGCTCGACCGCATCATCAACATGTTCCCGCGCGACCAGCACTCGCAGATCTTCCTCGACCTGTCGCAGTACCTGAAGGCGATCCTCTCGCAACGACTGGTGGTGGCGAAGAACGGCCGGCGGTGCGCCGCCATCGAGGTGCTGCTCAACACGCCCCACGTGCAGGAACTCATCAAGAAGGGCGACGTCGTGGGCGTGAAGGAGTCGCTGGTGCGCAGTGCCGAGAAGGGCATGCAGAGCTTCGACAGCGCGCTGCACAAGCTCTATCTCGACGGCAAGGTCACGCTCGAGGAAGCGCTCATCAATGCGGACTCGCGCTCGAACCTCGAGGCCAAGATCAATTTCGGTTGAGTTGCTCGCCGGGTCCGGCGACTGTGGCTGGCGGGGCTCGGGGGTCCGTCCCGCCTCGCGAAGGCCGACATGCTCGGCTGGACGGACCCCCGAGCCCCGCTTGATGCACGGCGCCTGAACGAGTTTTCGCCTTGGGCGAAAACTCGCACGGCGCATCGAGCCGCCAACGCACCTCGCGTTGGCTCGGCCGAAGCCCACTCGTGACTGGCCCCACCGCATCCGATGTTGCAACGCCGGCCGGCGGCGCCGCGGTGTTGTCGGGAAATTTGACATGTTCCCGAGCTGTCGTGAGTCCGGTTCGCCATAACGCACTGATCGGAATGGCATTCGTGCCGGTGGCACGCGCCTTGCAGTTTTACCAATAAAACGCCCTGGCGCCGGGTGCGCGGCGACAACGCCTTACCCCGCCAACAGGGTGCCGACGCCGGCCCCGGGGCCAACACTTCAATAATGAGAGGGGGAAACATGAACACGACTGACCGTCGCGCCACCATCGGCGCCATCGCCCTGGCGTTCGGGGTCCTGATCGCCACGCCGGCAGGCGCCGTGCCGATGGTCGCGCCGGCGTTCTCCGGCGTCTATTCGATCCAGTCCCTCGGGGCCGTGGCGGGACTGCCGGGGCCCTACGGCGGGCTCGCCTTCATCGACAACGACACCTTGCTCATCGGCGGCCGGGCCAACGAGATGGACGGCCGGCTGTACACCATCGACGTGCTGCGCGACGGCGACGGGCACATCTCGGGCTTCTCGGGCGTGGCCGCGCAGTTCGGCTCGGTTGGCGAGTTCAACGACGGGGGTGTCGTCTTCGGACCGGGCGGCGTGCTGTTCACCGCGCGCTACCCCGAGAACGAGTTGGGACAGACGCTGCCGGGCGACCTCGACGAAACGCGCATCACGAACCTCACCGGGCTCGGCGTCGCGGTCAGTCCGGGGGGCCTGATGTTCGTGCCGCCGGGGCTCCCCGGCACGGGACAACTCAAGCTCGTGTCCTGGGAAGGCGGCGAGTGGTACACGCTGTCGCTGGCTCTGGCGCCGGACGGCACCTACGACATCCTCGCTGCCGTGCTTGGGCCGACCCTGCCGGGTGGCCCGGAGGGCATTGCCTACGTCCCGCCCGGTTCGCCGCTGTTTGCGAACCCCAGCGTGCTGATCTCGGAGTATTCAGCCGGCAGCGTCGCCGTCTACGAGGTGGATGCCTCGGGTAATCCCATCGTCGCCTCGCGCCTCGACTTCGTGCTCGGGCTCACGGGCGCCGAAGGGGCGCTGGTCGATCCGGTGACGGGCGATTTCCTGTTCTCCACGTTCCTCCTCGACGGCGGGGACGAAGTCCTGCGGGTGCGCGGTTTCGTTCCGCCGCCGCCGGTTCCCGAGCCCGGCTCCCTTTTGTTGCTGGGCCTGGGACTCGCTGGATTGAGGCTCGCGAGGCGGCGCCCGGCGAGGTGAACTGACCGCGTTCGCGCCCGCCGTCCGGTGGGCGCGGACTCTTACGCCGCCGGCGGAAACACCGCGTTCGCGTCGAACACCGGCCCGTCCACGCAGACGCGCTTCATCGCGAGGCCCGCTTCGGTGACGACCGGCACGGCGCAGCCGGCGCAGCCGCCCACTGCGCAGGCCATGAATTCCTCGAGCGAGACCTGGCAGGGAATGCCGAAGCGTCGCGCGACCTTCGCGGCCGACATCAGCATGGGCGTCGGGCCGCAGGCGAACATCTCGACTTCGGCGAGCACCTCGGCGTCGAGCGACGACAGCCACGCAGCGGCGAGGTCCGTGACGTAGCCGTCGAAGCAGCCGGGGAAGTCTGCGAGCGTGGCGAGACGGCTGGGCACGCCCCAGTCGTCGAGCAGCGGCATGCAGGCGATCGCCTCGGGCGGCATGCCCTGCACCAGGATCGTCGAGGGCCGGGCGCGGAACGGGAACGGGATCTCCGAGCCCATGAGCACCAGCGGCTGCCAGGTGGCATCGCGGCGCGCCTTGAGCGACTCCGCAAGGAACAGCATCGGCGGGATGCCGACGCCGCCGCCCACGAGCAGCGTGCGCGGCCGCGCGGTCGACGGCCGAAAGCCCTGTCCGATCGGGCCCATGACGCTCAGCACGGTCCCGACGGGCTGCTGCGACAGTGCCGCCAGGCCGGGCCCGACGATCTTGTAGAGGATCTCGATCCAGCCCGCCGACGGGTCGGCGCGCATGATGGACAGCGGCCGGCGCATCGGGATCAGCGTGTCGCAAGACAGGTGGGCGAAGCTGCCGGGCGTAGCGGCGGCCGCGCACTTGGGTGCGCGCAGGCGAATCACGAACTGCTGCCCAGGGAACTCCTGATGCGACAGCAGCTCGGCATCCTCGACGAAGATCGTCCCGCGGTGCTCGCGTCCGCTCATCCGGCCCTCCGGCCCGCCTCGACGTTGCGCTCCTGGACGTTGCGCACGATCGTGGCGAGCACCGCCATGCGCACCGCCACGCCGTTCGTCACCTGCTGTCGGATCACCGACTGCGGGCCGTCGGCGACTTCGCTGGTGATCTCCACGCCGCGGTTCATCGGACCGGGGTGCATGACGATGGCGTCGGGCCGGGCGTGCCGCAGGTTCTCGGTGCTGATGCCCCACTCCCGGTAGAAGGCCTCCTTGTCGAGCGCGTCGGAGGCGGACATGCGCTCGTGCTGGATGCGCAACGCCATGATCACGTCCGCGCCGCGGATGCCTTCGGCGAGCGTGGTGCAGCGCGTCGCGCCCTCGAGTTCGCCTGGCGCCGGCATCAGGTTCGCAGGACTCACGAGCCGCAGCTCGCCGACGCCGAGCGTCAGCAGCGCCCGGCCGGTGGAGCGCGCCACGCGCGAGTGGCTCACGTCACCCACGATCGCGACGCTCAGGCCGGAGACATCGCCCTTGCGCTGGCGGATCGTGAGCACGTCGAGCAGTCCCTGGGTCGGGTGCGAGACATGCGCCTCGCCGGCGTTCAGCACGCTCACGTGCGGCGCGACGTGGGCGGAGACATAAGCGGGCAGGCCGGGCTCCGCGTCCCGCATCACGAACACGTCCACCTGCATGGCCTGCAGGGTGTAGATCGTGTCGAGCACCGTCTCGCCCTTGACGCGCGAGGAGGAGTGCAGGTCGAGGTTCACGACATCCGCGCCGAGGCGCCGGGCCGCGAGCTCGAAGGACACGCGCGTGCGCGTGCTCGGCTCGAAGAACAGGTTCGCGACGGTGCGGCCCCACAGGCTCTGGTCGCGCGCCGGCAGTTCGCCCGGGAAGCGCACGTAGAACTGGGAGAGGTCGAGCAGGTGCGACAGCTCGTCGCGCGACAGCCCTTCGAGGGTGAGGAGGTGGCGCAGGCGCCCTGCCTGATCGCGCTGCAGCTCGCAGCCGGTATCGTTGGTCAATGACTGCTCCCGGGTCGGTCGGCGGACCCGCGCAGCCAGGTCTCGAGGATCAGCCGCGCGGCGTGGGCATCGATGTCCTCCCGCCGCACGCGGCGGGCACGAGCCCCGGTGCGGCGTGCGTCGCGCAGTTCCGCCGTGGCCGCTGCAGAGGTCAGGCGCTCGTCCACGAACTCCACGGGCAGTCCGAAGCGACGCGCGAGTTCGGCGGCGAAGGCGCGGCAGGTTGCAGTGAGCAAGGTCTCGGTGCCGTCCATATTATAGGGCAGCCCGACCAGCAGCCGGGACGGCGACCAGTCGCTCACGCATCGGCCGACGGCCACCCAGTCCGGCGTGTCGCGCACCGCCACCACGCCCACCGGGCTCGCCGAGCCGGTCGTTGCCTGGCCGACCGCCACGCCGATGCGCCGGGCGCCGTAGTCGAAGGCCATCACCAGCTCCCCGGCCGCGGGCACGGCGCCGCTCAGGCGTGCCCCGCGTCGCTGCTCAGGTGCAGCAGGTTCACGCCGAGCAGCCGCCCGGCTGCCTGCCAGCGCTCAGCGACCGGGATCTCGAACAACAGCCGCTCGTCCGCCGGCACCGTGAGCCAGGCATTCTGGGCCATCTCGGCCTCGAGCTGTCCCGCGTCCCAGCCGGCGTAGCCGAGCGCCACGACCGCTTCGGCGGGGCCATCGCCGCACGCCAGGGCGTCGAGGACGTCCCGGGAGGTGGTCAGGTGCAGCCGCTCGGAGACGGGCAGGGTCGAGTCCCAGCGCGGTCCCGGGCTGTGCAGCACGAAGCCCCGGTCGGTCTGCACCGGCCCGCCCTGCAGCACGGAATCCGCCGCGATCCTCGACCGCGACGAGTCGAGGCCGAGCTGAGAGAACACCTCGCCCAGCGTCATGGACAGCGGGCGGTTGATGATGATGCCGAGCGCGCCCTGGGCGCTGTGCTCGCAGACGAGCGTCACCGTCTGCGAGAAGTTCGGATCGCTCATGCCCGGCATGGCGACGAGGAACTGGTTGTTCAGGAAATCGCCGGACATGGCTGCGAGTATCCTGCCGGCGCGCGCGCGTTCACAAGCGCTGCGTGCGGTGGGTGCGGGCGTTCAGGGTGCCACCGTCTGGACCGTGCCCGTGCCCGGCCGGCCCGACATGAACTGCCACTCGTAGGCGAACCGCAGCACCGGGTAGCGCTCGCGCATCGCCGGCGGGAAGGGATCGAACGGCGCGGCGAGCCGCACGGTGCTGATGGCCGCGTTGTCGAGCTCGCGCCGTCCGCTCGAGCGGCGGACGACCACCTGCTGCAGGCTGCCGTCCGCGCGAATCGCGACCTCGAGCACCGGATTGCCCGACAGCGATCGGCTGCGCGCCTCCTCGGGGAAATGCACCGTGCCCACCTGTTCGACGCGGCGTTTCCACCCGTCGAGATAGGCAGCGATCTGCGATTCCCGGGTGTCCGCGAGCAGGCGGTCGTCGGGCGACGGGTCGCCGCGCAGGTGCAGGGTCTCCTCGGCGGCACTCGCGTTGACGCCCACCTGCGGAAGGGGGCGCGACTCGACCGGCAGGGCCGCCCGCCCGCTCGGCTCGAGTTCCTCGCCGGTCACTGCGCGCCGTGACCGCGGCGAGTTCGCCGCGAGCACGGGCGAGCCGCCCCGGCTCGACTCCGAGGCGGCCGGCGACGTCTCCGAGCCCTGCACGTCGCCCGTGTGCTCGAGCAGGCTGGCCGAGGCCTCCGGCAGCGAGGTGCGTTGCCGGTCGCGCGCCGTGCCGGCACCGCGCTGGTCGCGGCTCGAGAGGTAGGCGGCCGACTCGTTGTCCTCCTCCAGCGGGCCGTCCGGCACGAGCAGCACCTCCAGCGTCGGCAACGGCCGCCGGTCGGGCGGGTCGGCGTTGAAGCGAATCCCCAGGATCACGAGTCCGTGCAGCAGTGCCGCGACGAACACCGCCGTGGCGAGGCGATCCTCCGGTCGTCCGCTGGAGACGCCGAGTCCCATGCCTCAGCCGCGCCGCCGTGCGATCGCGTCCATGAGCAGGCCGGCCACGTCGGTGCCGAACTGCCGGTCGATCTCGCGGGCTCCGGTCGGGCTCGTCACGTTGATCTCGGTGACGAATCCGCCAATCACGTCCAGCCCGACGAACAGCATGCCCCGCTCGCGCATCACCGGTCCGATGCGTCCGGCGAGCCAGCGGTCGCGCTCGTCGAGCGGCCGGCCCACGCCCTCGGCCCCGGCCGCGAGGTTGCCCCGGTTGTCATCGGCGGAGGGTATGCGCGCGAGCGCATACGGCACGGGCTCACCGTCCACGAGGATCACGCGGGCGTCGCCGGTCGTCACGATGTCGGGGATGTAGCGCTGAGTGATGGCGAAGCGCGTGCCGTACTCGGTCAGCGTCTCGAACACGACGCTGGCGTTCTTGTCGCCGGCCTCGAGCACGAAGATCGAGCGCCCGCCCATGCCGTGCAGCGGCTTGCACACGGCCCGCCCGTGCTCGCGCAGGAAGGCGTGCATGTCGGCCATGTCGCGCGTGATGAGCGTCGGCGCGCAGCACTCGGGGAACCAGGCCGTATACACCTTCTCATTCATGTCCCGCAGGCCCTGCGGGCGGTTGACGACCAGCGCGCCTGCGGCCTCGGCACGCTCGAGGATGTAGGTGGCGTAGATGTACTCGGTGTCGAAGGGCGGATCCTTGCGCATCAGGACCGCGTCGAAGTCGCCGAGGCGCAGGGTGGCGGGCTCGCCGGCGGTGAACCAGTCGCGCGGGTCGTCGCGAACCTCGACCGGACGCGCCCGTCCGAACGCCACGCCGTCGCGCAGCCAGAGGTCGCGAAGCTCGAGGCAGGACAAGCGCCATCCGCGGCGCTGCGCCGCGAGCATCATCGCGAGCGTGGTGTCCTTCTTGGGCTTGATGGACTCGATCGGGTCCATCACCACGGCGAGGTGCAGTTGCTTTTCCGGCATCTTGGGCTCTCTGGCTCCGCGGCGGGCTAAGGCCGCGCCTGTGACGTCCGTCATGGTATCGAAAGCAGCCGATGGCGGGGCTACACCCGATATGTTAAAACGCCGTCGCTTGCGGGATCTTGCGCTTTAGCGTGACGCCGCAACGCTCAATCGCTTCGGGGGTTCGACCGCATGGAAAACACTGCAGCCAGCAACAGCCGGCCTCGGCTCGCGGGCCTCAAGGTGCTGGTCATCGACGACAGCAAGACGATCCGCAGGACGGCGGAAACCCTGCTCGCGCGGGAGGGCTGCGAGGTGTTCACCGCGGTGGACGGCTTCGACGCTCTCTCGAAGATCGCGGACCACCAGCCCGACATCGTCTTCGTGGACATCATGATGCCGCGGCTCGACGGATACCAGACCTGCTCGCTCATCAAGCACAACAAGGTGTTCCGCTCGATCCCGGTAATAATGCTCTCGAGCAAGGACGGCCTGTTCGATCGCGCGCGCGGCCGCATCGTGGGCTCGGAGCACTACCTCACCAAGCCGTTCACGCGCGAGGAGCTCCTGAGCGCGATCGAATCGCACGTGCACCGCTGACCCGCGCCCGACCCCGGAGGACTGCAACCGTGGCACTCGTACTGATCGTGGACGACTCACCGACGGACGTGCACGTCATGCAGCAGGCCCTGGAGAAGGGGGGGTTCAGCACGGCCGCCGCCGCCGACGGCGACGAGGCCATCCGCAAGGCGCGCGAGCTGCACCCGGACCTCATCCTGATGGACATCGTGATGCCGGGCCTCAACGGGTTCCAGGCCACGCGCGAGTTGTCGAGCGATCCCGAGACGCGCTCCATCCCGGTGATCATGGTCACCTCCAAGGCCCAGGAATCGGACCGGGTGTGGGGGCTGCGCCAGGGCGCTGTGGACTATCTCGTCAAGCCCGTTTCCGCCGAGCAGCTGGTGCGGAAGGCCCACGCAGCGCTCGCGGTCTGAGATGGAAGGAACAGTCGATCTCAGGTCGCTGCGGGACCGGCCCTTTGAACTGCTGCGGGAGGTGGACCGTCGCGCGCGGGCCGCGGCCCAGGGCGGGGCGGAGACGGCCCTGTCCGGCACCGAATGGGTCGGCGTCGCGTTCCGCCTCGGCGGCGAGGCCTTCCTGATGGCGCGCGAGGAGACCCGCGAGGTCATGGGCTACCCGCCCTCGGTTACGCGCGTGCCGGGCGCGAAGGGCTGGGTCCGCGGGCTGTCGAACCTGCGCGGCCAGTTGCTGCCGCTGATCGACCTGCGGTGGTTCCTCGGTGCGGGACCGACCACCGTCACCCGCGCGACGCGGGTGCTGGTCGCTAATCACCGCGAGGTCCCGGCCGGCCTGGTCGTGGACGAGGTGATGGGATTCCGCCGCTTCTTCGAAAGCGAATTCTCCGCCGACCTGCCGCCGACGCTGCTGCGCTGCGAGCGTTTCCTCGCCGGTACGTTCAAGCGCGGGCCGGAGGTCTGGCCGGTGTTCAGCGTGCGGACCCTCCTCGAGAGTCCGGCGTTCCAGCAGGCAGCGGCATCCTGATGCCCGGCGGACGAGGCCGGCGCAACCGAATCGGATACGAACCATGACGAACAGACTCGATGCCCCCCGGTTGCAACCCACGCTGATCGTGGTGGCGCTCGTGGCGGCCCTGATCGCGGCGGCGATGCTGCTGCTGTCGGGCCAGGCGACGCGCCAGCAGTCGCAGCTGCGCGGCCACGCGGCCACGCTCGCCTCGCTCTCACAGAACATCCCGCTGCAGGCGGGCGCCGCGGTGCGCGGCTCGGCCCCGGCGTTCGACGCGCTCGCCGAGTCGCGCGCCACCCTGGCGAGCGTCCTCGACGCGCCGGGAGCGCCGCTGCCCGGTGGTGCGGACGGCTGGTCGACCTTGCTCGAGCAGACGCAGGCGGTCCTGGACGGCCGTGAGGCCGCACTCGACGCGCAGCGCGCCGCCGCGTCGGTCCGCGAGCTCACGCCGCAGCTGCTGGCCGCGGCGGCCAACGTGGCCAAGGCGGTCGGCCCGGGCCGCGCCGAGGCGCTCGCGCCTCACTTCGAGCGCTTCGAGCTGCGTGCGCAGGCGGTCGAGCAGGACCTGTCCGCGCTGGCCGACGGCACTGCCCCGGTCGAGACCGCCGCGCGGCGACTGTCCGACAGCCTCGTGTTCATGGGCCAGTTCGTCTCCGCGCTGAACGGTGAGGCCAACGCGCTCGGCATCGCCGGCTTGCCCGAATCGGCCGCGGACCCGGCCCGCCTGCTCGCCGCCGTGTTCCGTGCCGAGCAGGATCAATTGCGCGCCGCGCTCGAGCTCGGCGACCAGCTCGAGCAGATGCAGGCGGCGCGCAATGCGCTTGCGGAGGGCGGGGCGTCCCTGTTCACGGTGCTGCGTTCCGAAGAGCAGCAGGCCGGCGCGGGCGCGGCAGGCTGGCTCGCGAGCCCGTGGCTCCCGCTCGCCTTCGTGCTGGTCGCGGTGCTGGCGCTCGCGATCGCGCTTCTGCTGCAGCGCTCGCTCGCCTCGCTGCGGCGCGCTGCCGACCAGCAGGCCCGCCAGAACGAGCGCAACCAGCAGGCGATCCTGCGCCTGCTCGATGAGCTGTCGAGCCTTGCGGACGGCGACCTGACCGTGCAGGCGACCGTCACCGAGGACATCACCGGCGCGATCGCCGACTCGATCAACTACGCGATCGAGGCACTGCGCGAACTCGTCACCACCATCAACGACTCGGCCATCAAGCTCGACGGGGCGACGCGGCAGACGCAGGCGCTCTCGACCCACCTCGCCAAGGCGTCCGCCGCGCAGTCGAATCAGATCGGCGCGGCCTCCGAGTCCGTGGCGGCGATGGCCGCGTCCACCGAGGAAGTGTCGGGGAACGCGGAACGGTCCGCCGACGTGGCGCGACACTCCGTGGACATTGCGCACAAGGGCGGCGATGCCGTGCGCCGCACGATCGACGGCATGAACGCGATCCGCGAGAACATCCAGGAGACCTCCAAGCGCATCAAGCGCCTCGGGGAGAGCTCGCAGGAGATCGGCAACATCGTCGAACTGATCAACGACATCGCGGAGCAGACCAACATCCTGGCGCTGAACGCGTCCATCCAGGCCTCCATGGCCGGCGAGGCCGGGCGCGGCTTCGCCGTCGTGGCCGACGAGGTGCAGCGGCTCGCGGAGCGCGCCGCCAACGCCACCAAGCAGATCGAGGTCCTCGTGCGGACGATCCAGGCCGACACGAACGAGGCCGTGGTGTCGATGGAGCGCACCACCACCGACGTCGTGGGCGGGGCGCTGCTCGCGGAGAACGCGGGCGCGGCGCTCGAGGAGATCGAGAAGGTCTCGAACCAGATCGCGAGCCTGGTACAGAACATCTCGGCCAGTGCCCGCCAGCAGGCGACCTCGTCGCAGAGCATCTCCCGCAACATGCAGGTGCTGCGGGAGATCAGCTCGCAGACGTCCGACAGCACGACGGCCACGTCGGCCTCGATCGGCAAGCTCGCGGAGCTGGCCGCCCAGCTGCGCCGGTCGGTGACCGGTTTCCGGCTCCCCGGCGGTTCGGCGAGCGTGACGGGCGACTACCCGGCGTTGCGCCCCGAGATCGTGCCGGAGGCGCCCGCCGACGAGCGACCGCTCCGCGTGAGCGGCCTGTCGGGCTGACGCCGTGCCAGCCGCCGCCACAACGACTGCGCAGGCCGTAGTCGCCACGCACGACGAGAGCCACGCGTCGCTGCAGCTCGTCGCCGGGGAGATCGCCGCGGAGCTGCGCGAGGCGCACTCGGCGCTCGAGTCGTTCCTCGAGCGGCCCGAGGACCGGACCCCGCTGCAACGGTTCGCGATCCACGTCCACCAGGCGCGGGGTGCGTTGCGGCTGGTCGAGGTGTACGGCGGAGCGCTGCTCGCCGAGGAGATGGAGCAGGTCGCCCGCTACCTCGAGTCGCAGGCCGGGACCGGCCACGCGCCGTCGGACGATCTCGATGCCCTGCTCCGTGCGATGGAGCAGCTGCCCGCCTACGTCGACCGCGTCGCCTCGGGCGGTCGCGACGTGCCGCTCGCGCTGCTGCCGCTGCTGAACGACCTGCGCGCGGTGCGCGGCGGGGCGCTGCTGTCGGAGGGCACGCTGCTGCTGCTCAACCTGCGCTCCGACGAGCCCGCCCGTCCCGCGCATGCGGACGAGACCGGCTTCACGCCGCCCGACCTCGCACGCAAGCTTCGACCCCGCTTCCAGGTGGCGCTGCTCGGGTGGATCCGCGGCGAGAGCGTGGAGCGCAATCTCGCTGAACTCGACGAGATCGCCGGGCAGCTCGAGGTGCACGCGACGACACAGCCGCTCTTCCAGCTCTGGTGGGTGGCCGGGGCGGTGCTCGAGGCGCTGCGCCAGGGCGGCATCGACAGCAGCGTCTCGGTGAAGCGCCTGCTCGGGCACGCCGATCGCGAGCTGCGGCGGCTGCAGGAACTCGGCGAGACGGCCTACGCCGCGGCGCCGCCGGTCGAGCTTCTCAACAACCTGCTCTACTACGTGGCGCGCTCGCGCACTGCAGGCCCGCGTGTCGCGAGCGTCCGCCGTTCGTTCCGGCTCGAGGAAGTCCTCGCTGCCAGCGGCCAGGCGGACGACACCAGCGACACGCTGTCGGCGCCGAGCGTACGGCTGATGAACACGGTGGCCGCTGCGATCCGCGAGGACCTCACGCGCGTCAAGGACGTGCTGGACATCTTCGTGCGCAAGGGCGCCACGCAGGTGGACGACCTCGTCCCGCAGCTCGAGATGCTGCGCAAGATCAGCGACACCCTCGGCGTGCTGGGCCTCGGCGAACTGCGCGACCGCGTGCTGGGCGAGATCGGTTCCCTCGAGGCCATCGTCGAGCGCCGCCAGGCTGCCGACGACGCGGCGCTGCTCGGGATCGCCTCGGCGCTGATCGAGGTCGAGGACAGCCTCGACTCGCAGCTCGTGCGGCTTATCCTGCCGGACGGCCGGGGCAGAAGTGGGGCGGCCGCGCCGCTCGACGAGGAATTCCGGCAGGTCCGCGACGCAGTGCTGCGCGAATGCGTCGTCAACATGGCGCGCATCAAGGACGCGATCGCGCAGGCGGCGGGCGCGCCGGCCGAGGCGCAGGGATTCGACCAGGTGCCGCAGCTGGTGCGTGGCATCACGGCCGGCCTGCTGATGCTCGAGGAGCCGCGCGCCGTCGAGGTCATGGAGCGGCTCGGCCGCGTGCTCGCGGGCATGGCGCTGCCGGACCTCGGTGCGCTCGCCGGGCCGCGACTCGATCACCTCGCCGACGCCATCGTCGCGCTCGAGTACTACATGGAGATGTTGCAGGCCGGTCGTCGCGATCCCGGGCGGATGCTCGAGAACGCCGAGCTGTCCGTCGCGGCGCTCAAGCCTCCGGTCGGCAAGGTCGTCAGCCTGCGCTCCGCGCGGATCGAGCCCGAGACCGCGCCGGCGGGCCTGTCGCCGGCACCCGGGTCCGTCGAGACCGTCCCGGCGGGCGCTGCCCCGGCCGGCGCCGGTGGCGCGCCTGCCCCGCTCGCGGCCGCCGGCGTCGAGCCCGAGTTCCTGCAGCTGTTTGTCGAGGAAGCCCGCGAGCACGTCGCGAGCCTTGTCGCCCTGTTCTCCCAGTGGCGCGAAGACGCACTCGACTCGGGTGCGCTGCGCGACCTGCGACGGATCTTCCACACGCTCAAGGGCAGCGGCCGCATGGTCGGTGCACAGCGTGTGGCCGACCTCGCCTGGTCGGTCGAGCACGTGTTGAACCGGGTGATCAGCCAGACCGTGGCCCGCTCGCCCGACATCGTGGGGCTGGTTGGCGACGCGGTCGACCTGCTCCCGCAGATGGTCGACGAACTCGAGCACGGCATCTCGGCTGTCGATCACGATCGGATCGTCGCACGGGCCGCTGCGCTGACGGGCCGCGAAGCCGTGGCCGTGGCTGTGGCGACCGCGCCGGAGCCGGAGGAGGTGGAGGCGCCGCCCGGCATGGACCCGGTGCTGCGCGACATCTTCCGCAATGAGACGGCAGGCCACGTCGAGGTGGTGCGCGACTTCATCGAGCGCTGTCGGCAGGGAGCGGCACCGTATGCAGTGACCGACGCCCTCCATCGCGCCTGCCACACGCTGAGCGGGATCGCGAAGACCGCCGGTGCGCGGCAGGGCATCAAGGTGTCCGAGCCGATGGAGAACTATGTCCGCAAGCTCCACGAAAGCGGGCACGGGCTCCCCGAGGAAGCGCTGTCGCTGCTCATGGAAACGGTCCACAGCCTCGAGAACGTGGTCGACCACATCGACGAGGACACGGGCTTCTTCCCCGATCACGGTCGGCTGATCGCCGGCTGGCACGTCCTCGAGCGCGCGCTCGATGCCGAACTCGCCCGTCTCGCGGAGGCCGCGGAGCAGACGATCGGCGCCGCCGTCTGGACGCCGCCGCCGGTGGAAATGCTCGACGCACCCGCGCCGCGGGCATCGGTCGACGAGCCGGTGGCGTACGGAGTCGCCACCGAGGCGCCGCTCGGTGCCTTCCTGGCCGAGGACGAGGCACCGACATCGCTCGTTTCTCCGGAGCTGGAGCCGTCGGACGGGATCGAGTTCGACGCCGACATCGCGGCGATTTTTGGCGAGGAGGCCGGCGAACTGCTCGAGCGCTCCGACGCGACGCTGCTGCAGTGGAGCCGCGACCGGGCCGATCGCAGCCACGTCACCGAGCTGAAGCGCCTGCTGCACACGCTGAAAGGCGGCGCGCGCATGGCCGGCATCCGTGCCATGGGCGACCTGAGCCACCAGATGGAGTCGCTGCTCGCGGAGGTCGAGGGCGGCAGCGTCGCCTCCGAGCCGGATGCGATCGCGGTGCTGCAGGTGTCGCTCGACGAGCTGCATCGCATGCGCGAGGCCGCCGCCGCCGGTCAGCGCATCGCGCCGGCGCTCGGGTTGATCGAGCGGGCGCGCGCCGTGGCCGCGTCGCGGCGGCTCCCGGAGGCGCTCGAGCCGACGGCTGCCTGGACGGCACCGGCGGCCGCGCAGCCGACCCCGGTGCTGCCCGGGGCCCACGAGCCGGCGGTGCCCGAATCGGCCCTGGAGTCCGACGCAGCGGCGGCAGAACCGGCCACGGAGCAGACCCTCGGCGTACTCGCGGAGTCGTCCGCGGTCGGGGCCGTGGCGGAGCAGCTTGCGGAACCGGTCTCCGGGATCCTGGCGAGCGAGCCGCCGCCGGAACAAATCGACCTGGCCGGGCCGCCCCCGACCCTGCCGGGCCGCGAGCCGGTCGCACCCGCGGAGCGCCACGAGCTCGCACGCGTGGCGGCCGATCTGCTCGACGACCTGCTCAACAACGCCGGCGAAGTCAGCATCTTCCGGGCCCGCATCGAGCAGCAGATGACCTCGGTCGAGTTCAACCTCGTCGAGCTCGGCCGCACGGTCACGCGGCTGCGCGAGCAGCTGCGCAAACTCGAGATGGAGACCGAGGCGCAGATCCTCTTCAAGCACCAGGAGGACGCCGAGCACCGTGCGGACTTCGATCCGCTCGAGCTCGACCGCTACTCGACGATCCAGCAGCTCTCGCGCGCCCTCGCCGAGTCGGTGAGCGACGTCGCGAGCATCGAGGGCCTGCTCGGCAACCTCAATCGCGAGGCCCAGAACCTGCTGCAGCAGCAGGGGCGCGTCGTCGCCGACCTGCAGGGCGGCCTGATGCGTACGCGCATGGTGCCGTTCCAGCGGCATGCCCAGCGGTTGACGCGCCTGGTGCGCCAGGCCGCGCAGGAGTCAGGCAAGCAGGTCGAGCTCGTCCTCGAGGGTGGCTCGGGCGAACTCGATCGCCAGGTTCTCGAGCGCATGCTGCCGCCCTTCGAGCACATGCTGCGCAACGCCGTCGTGCACGGCATCGAGCCGGCCGCGGAGCGGCTCGCGCGCGGCAAGCCGGAGGCGGGCCGGATCACGGTGAGCCTGCAGCGCGAGGGCGCGGACGTGCTCATCCTCGTCGAGGACGACGGCGCCGGCGTCAACATCGAGGCCATCCGTGCCAAGGCGCGGCACACCGGCCTGCTGCGGCCGGACCAGGACATCACCGACGAGGAAGCGCTGCAGCTCATCCTCGAGCCCGGCTTCAGTACCGCCGATCGCCTCACCCAGCAGGCCGGCCGCGGCGTGGGTATGGACGTGGTCGCCACCGAGGTCAAGAAACTCGGTGGCGGGCTGTTCATCGAGTCCGATCCCGGCCGCGGGACTCGCTTCACGATCCGCCTGCCCTTCACGCTCGCGATCACGCAGGCGCTGATCGTGCGGGTGCACGACGAGCTCTATGCGCTGCCCGTGGCCACGGTGGAGGGCGTTGCGCGGCTGCCGAGGAACGACGTCGCGCGGCACCTTGCCGAGGAGCAGCCGACCTTCGAGTACGCGGGCCAGCTGCACCGCTTCCAGCACCTGTCCTCGTTCCTCGGCGGCGACCCGACGGTGCTGCCGGAGACCGATGCGGCGCTGCCGGTGATCCTGGTGCGGGCGGGCGAGCGCTCCGCGGCGCTCGTGACCGACGAGCTCGTGGGCAGCCGTGAGGTCGTGCTCAAGTCGGTGGGTCCGCAGATCGCCTCGGTCCGCGGCATCGCCGGCGCGACCATCCTGGGCGACGGTCGCATCGTCATCATCCTCGACGTGGGCGCGCTGGTGCGCTCGGAGTGGCGCGGCCGCGCGCCTGAGGCCTCGGTGCGTCCGGCGCGCGACGATCGCATCTTCGCGATGGTCGTGGACGACTCGATCACGGTGCGGCGCGTCACGCAGCGGCTGCTGGAGCGCAACGGCATGCGGGTCCTCACCGCGAACGACGGCCTCGAGGCCCTGTCGCTGCTGCAGGAACACGTCCCCGACGTCATCCTGCTCGACATCGAGATGCCGCGCATGGACGGCTACGAGGTCGCCGCTCACGTGCGCAGCGATCCGCGGCTCGCCGACGTGCCGATCATCATGATCACCTCGCGGGTGGGCGAGAAGCACCGCGCGCGGGCCATCGAGCTCGGCGTGGACGACTACCTCGGCAAGCCGTACCAGGAAAGCGAGCTGCTCGATGCGATCGAGGCGCTGGTGCTGGCGCGGCGCGCGCAGCCGCTGTAGCGAGGGGTTCGACCATGAGTACCGCGGTGGACGAACTCTATTGCCTGCTGGTGCCGCTCGCGGACGAACGCCTGCTGGTGCCCCGTTCCTGCGTCACCGAGGTGATCAACTACCAGGCCCCGACGCCGCTGGAGGGGCAGCCGCCCTGGTTTCTCGGCACGGTCGCGTGGGGTGGTCGCCGCGTGCCGCTCGTGTCGTTCGAGGCAGCCTGCGGGCGCAACCCGCCGCGCACCTCGGGTCGTACCCGCATCGTGGTCATGCAGGGCATCACCTCGCACGCCGAGACGATCGGCGGCCACTTCGCCGTGCTCACCCAGGGCTTTCCGCAGCTCGTGCGCCTGAGCCCGGACGTGGTCCACGCCGACGATTCGCGCAGCTTCGCGGAGCGCGCCCCGGTGATCTGCCAGGTGCGCATGGTCAACGAGCACCCGCTGGTGCCGGATTTCGAGCGCCTCGAGCGGCAGATCGCCGAGGAAACCCGTCCCGCAGCCTAGCCGAGGTCGCCCGCGAGCGCCTGCAGCACCGCCAGCGCCGCGATGCCGGCCGTCTCGGTGCGCAGCACGCGCGGCCCGAGTCGCACGGCCTCGAATCCCGCACGTAGCGACGCGGCGAGCTCCGCCTCGTCGAGGCCGCCCTCGGGACCGATCAGCAGCTCGACGCCCGTGAGGCCGCCGGCGAGGCCGCCGATCGGCACGGCGCCGTCAGGCGCCAGCACCAGCCGGCGGACGTTGCCGCACGGCTGCTCGAGGTAGCGCGGCAGTTCGAGCGGCGCCTCGACGTGGGGCAGCACGCTGCGGCCGCACTGCTCGCATGCGCTCGCCACGACGGCCTGCCAGTGCCGCAGCCGGCGCTCGCCCTGCTGCTCGTCGAGCCGCACGACGCTGCGTGCCGCGAGCACCGGCTGGATTCGCCGCACGCCGAGCTCGGTCGCCTTCTGCAAAGTCCAGTCCATGCGCTCGCCGCGCGACACCGCCTGCACCAGCGTCACGGCCAGGGGCGACTCCCGCAGCCCGTCGACGCGTTCGAGGATGCGTGCGCACACCCGCGGTCCGGCGATCTCGGTGATCTCGGCATGGAAGTCGGCCCCGGAGCCGTCGAACAGCATGAGCCGGTCACCGGGGCGCAGGCGCAGTACGCGCACGACGTGGCCGGCCGCCGCTTCCGGCAGCGCCACCTCGGCCACGGTGGCGAGCGGCTGGGGCACGTGGATCCGGGTCAGTCGCACGTCGCCGCCTGGATGCCGTCGCGGGCCGTCGCCACCAGCCGGTCGATTTCCTCCGGCGTGATGACGTAGGGCGGCATGAAGTACACGACGCTTCCGATCGGTCGCAGCAGCGCCTCGTGAGCGAGCCCGTGGCGGTACACGCGCAGGCCGCGCCGCTCGGTCCATGGGAACGGTCGTCGCCGGTCGCCGCGCTGCGCCAGCTCCACCGCCACGATCATGCCTTGCTGGCGCACCTCGGCGACGTGCGGCAGATCGGCGAGTTCCGTGGCGCGGGCCCCGAGGTGGGCTGCGAGCGGGCGGTTGCGCTCGATCACGTCGTCGGAGGCGAAGATGTCGAGCGTGGCCAGCGCCGCGGTGCAGGCGAGCGGGTTGCCGGTGTAGCTGTGCGAGTGCAGGAAGGCCCGCAGGCTCTCGTACTCGTCGTAGAAGGCCTCGTACACGCGCTCGCCGGTGAGCACCACGGAGAGCGGCAGGTAACCCCCGGTGAGTCCCTTCGACAGGCAGAGGAAGTCCGGCGCGATGCCGGCCTGCTCGCAGGCGAACATCGTGCCGGTGCGCCCGAAGCCGACTGCGATCTCGTCGGCGATGAGGTGCACCCCGTGGCGGTCGCAGGCCTCGCGCAGCAGCGACAGGTACGCCGGGTGGTACATGCGCATGCCGCCCGCGCACTGCACCAGCGGCTCGACGATCACCGCGCAGGTCTCCGCGGCGTGCCGCTCGAGTGCGGCCTCCATGGGTGCGAACATGCGCCGACTGTGGGATTCGAGGGTCTCGCCGTCCTCGCGCACGTAGCCGTCCGGCGAGGACACCGCGATCACGTCCATGAGCAGCGGCTGGTAGATCTCGCGGTACAGCTCGACGTGGCCCACGGCGAGCGCGCCCAGCGTCTCGCCGTGGTAGCTGTTGGTGAGGGTGATGAACCTGCGCTTTGCGGGCCGGCCGCTGTTGCGCCAGTAGTGGAAGCTCATCTTGAGCGCCACTTCGATCGCGCTCGAGCCGTTGTCGGCGTAGAAGCAGCGCGTGAGGCCCGGGGGCGCGAGCGCAGTGAGGCGCTCGGCGAGCCCGACCGCAGGCTCGTGGGTGAACCCGGCCAGCATCACGTGCTCGAGCTGCCCGAGCTGGTGCGCGACCGCCGCGCCGATGCGCGGATTGGCGTGACCGAACAGGTTCACCCACCACGAGCTGATCGCGTCGAGGTAGCGGCGGCCCTCGGCGTCGTACAGCCAGACTCCCGCGCCGCGCACGATCGGGATCATCGGCAGCCACTCGTGGTCCTTCATCTGGGTGCACGGATGCCACACGGTGGCAAGGTCGCGGCGGGCGAGGTCGGTCGTGGAGGGCATCGGGTAGTGCGGGTTCGCGGCGGCTCGAAGGGACCCGATTCTAGCCCCGCCGCGCGTCCGGCTCGGGCTTCACGGCGTTTGGCGGGCGGGCGGGCTGAGGGCATGATGGCGGGATGCTGCGCTCCCCGACCGGCCCGACCGACCTGAGCGGACTGCGCGTCGATGCAGCGAGCGGCCGCCTGCTCGGGGCCCGTCAGGTCGAATCGCCCAACAGCGACGATCGACCCCCGGGGCAGGTGCCCGAGTTGATCGTGGTGCACGGCATCAGCCTGCCGCCCGGCGATTTCGGTGGCCCGTGGATCGACGCGCTGTTCACGAACCGGTTGCCCGTCGACGCCCATCCCTATTTCGAGACCCTCGCCGGACTGCAGGTGTCGGCGCATGTGCTGGTGAGGCGCGACGGCTCGGTCGTGCAGTACGTGCCGTTCGATCGTCGCGCATGGCATGCCGGCCCCTCGCAGTGGCGCGGCCGCGAGCGCTGCAACGACTTCTCCATCGGCATCGAGCTCGAGGGCACGGATGCGGGCGGCTACGAGCGCGCGCAGTACGCGGCGCTCGCGCGCATCATCGCGGGGCTGTGCCGCGCCTACGCCGCGCTGTCGCCGGAGGGCGTCGTCGGCCACAGCGACGTGGCGCCCGGCCGCAAGAGCGATCCCGGCATCGCCTTCGACTGGCCGCTGCTGCGCACGCTCGTGCGCTTCGACCTCGAGGCGGCTGCGCCGTGAGCGTGCTCGCGCTGCTGCTCGCCCTGGCGCTCGAGCGCGGCCTCACGCACCTGTTTCACCTGCGCGAGCCGCGCTGGCTGGACGGATACTTCGACCGGGTCGCCCGCGTCGTGGCACGCAGTCCGCGCGGACTGGCCGCCATCGCGGCGGTGCTCGCGCTGGCCCTGCCGGTGCTGCCCGTCGCGGCCGCCGACCGCGCACTCGGCGCGCATCTCTTTGGCCTGCCGCAGCTGGCGCTGGCCGTGCTGGTGCTGCTCATGTCGTTCGGCCCGCGCGACCTGCGCGACGAGGTCGACGACTACGTGGAGGCGCTCGGGCGGAGCGACCGCGCCGCTGCCGATCGCCTTGCTACGGAACTGCTGGAAGGCGATGCCGCCGGCCGCGGTTCGAGCCTGCGCGAGGCGGTCGAAGAGGCCATCTTCGTGCAGGCCAACAACCGGATCTTCGGCGTGATTTTCTGGTTCATGCTGCTCGGGCCCGCCGGCGCATGGCTGTTCCGGGTCAGCGACCTGATGCGACGCCGCGCCGCGTTCGAAGCCGCGCGGCGCGGCGGTGTGCCGCGGCCGACCGGAGGCGCACTGGTGCTGGTACACGGCCTGCTCGCCTGGATCCCTGCCCGGCTCGCGGCGCTCAGCTACGCGCTCGCGGGCGGCTTCGAGGACGCGATCGGCAACTGGCGCATCGCGGTCGACCGCGCGTCGAGGGGGCTGCTCGATCGCACCGAAGACCTGCTGGCCCGCGTCGGCAAGGGGTCGCTGCAGCCGAGCCTTGCCGGTGTGACGCCCGAGGCGCTCGACGCCGCAACCGCGCATGGCGCATGGCGCATCGTCGCGCGATCCGCATGGATCTGGCTCGCGATGATCGCGCTGCTGGTGCTTGCGGGCGAGGCCGCGTGAGGTCAGCCGCGTCCCTCGCGCCATGCCTGCTGATCCTGGTGCTCGGTTCCGCGGCGCCTCTGGCCGCCGCCGAGCGCCTGCGCATCGTGAGCCTCGCCCCGAGCCTGACCGAGATCACCTACGCCGCCGGCGCGGGAGCCGCCCTCGTCGGCACCGTCGAGTACAGCGACTACCCGGCGGCGGCACGCCAGCTGCCGCGCGTCGGCGACGGCTGGCGCGTGGACGTCGAGCAGGTGCTGGCGTTGCGGCCGGACCTGGTGCTGGCATGGTCCTCCGGCACGCCTCAGGCGACGATCGATGGACTCGAGTCCATCGGGCTGCGCGTGGTTCCGGTGTCCACGTTCCGGCTGGCCGACGTGCCTGCAGCCCTTCGGCTCGTCGGCCGGCTGGCGGGTACGCAGCCGGTCGCGGAGATCGCGGCTGTGCGCTTCGAGGGCGAAGTCCTGCGACTGCGCGAGCGCCCGGCCGACGCGCGCGTGCTGACGGTGTTCATCCAGATCGACGACCAGCCGCTTTACACGGTCGGCGGCCGGCACGTGCTGAGCGAGGTGGTGGAGCTCTGCGGTGGACGCAACGTGTTCGCCGACCTGGCGCAGGTCGCGCCGCAGGTGGACGTCGAGGCCGTGCTCGCCCGGAACCCGCAGGTGATCCTGAGCACCGACGACACGGTCGCCGATCCGGCGGCACAGTGGCGCCGCTGGCCGCAGCTCGCGGCCGTGCGGGCCGGGGCGGTCTATGCGCTGCCCTCGGACCTCGTCGCGCGGGCGACGCCGCGGCTCGTGGAAGGCGTGGCCGCGACCTGCGCGGCGTTCGATGACGCGCGCCGCCGGCTCGATCGGCGCAATGCGGCGCCCTGACGGGCGCGGGACGGCCTCAGCGCGGCCGGTGGCGCCAGAGCACCTCGACGCCGTTTTCGTGCCGCGCGAGGACCCGCGCGATTACGAACAGCAGGTCCGACAGCCGGTTGAGGTACTGCGGGACTTCCGCCGCGACCTGCTCGACCCGGGCCAGCGCCCAGACGCGGCGCTCCGCGCGGCGAACCACCGTGCGGGCGACATGGCAGGCGGCGGCAGCCGGGCCGCCGCCGGGGAGGATGAAGTCCTTGAGCGGCGGCAGGTCGGCGTTGAAGCGGTCGAGCGCGTCCTCCAGCCGTTCGACGTCGGCCGGCACCATCACGCGGTGACCGGGTATGCAGAGCTCGCCGCCGAGGTCGAAGAGATCGTGCTGCACTTCCGTGAGGCACTCGGCGACGGGCGCGGGCAGGCCGGTCAGGGCGAGCACGACGCCGACCGCGCTGTTCGCCTCGTCGACCGTGCCGTACGCCTCCACCCGCAGGTGCTCCTTGGGCACCCGCATGCCGTCGCCGAGGCCCGTGCTGCCGTCGTCGCCGGTACGTGTGTAGATTCTGCTCAGTCGATGGCCCATGGCCGCTCCGGATGGCGAGGCTGCGACGCCGCCGAGTATGCGCCCGCTGCCGTTGAGGAGGGCGGGTCACGCCGCGCGACCGTCGCCGCGCTCGCAACTCCGGGCGCATAGCGCAGCGCGACGTACACGCCGCGGTCCGGCGTATTGAAGGTATGCGCGAGCTCGTACTGCTCATCGAGCAGGTTCTCGACGCGGCCGACGAGTGCGACGGCCGGCGTGAGCTGCCAGCGTGCGGTGAGGTTGGCGAGCACGTAGCTATCGAGCGTGACCGGCTTCGGCCAGCCGAAATCCTTGCGCTCGCCCGCGGCCAGCACGTCGAGGCCGAGATCGAAGCGGCCGAAGGCCCGCTGCACGGAGACGGTGAGGCTGTCGCGCGCGCGGCGCAGCAGCACCTCGTTCGTGGTGAGGTTGCGCGGGTCCTGGTGGATCGCCTCGACCCGCGCGTGCCACGGAGCCGCGTCGTACTCGTAGGTGGCCTCGATGCCTTCGATGCGGGCCTCCTCGACGTTGCGGTTCACGCCGTCGAATGGGTCGTAGGAAATCGTCACGAACTCGATGAGATCGTCGATGTCGTTGCGGAACGCGGCGAGCGACAGCGCATGCCGATCGTCCAGATGATGCCGTACGCCGGCCTCGAGGCTGCGCGAGCGCTCGGGCTCGAGCGCTGGGTTGCCGCCGAAGCCGTAGCGGTCGGTGGCGTCGGGTGCGCGGAATCCCGTGCCCGCGAGCCCGTAGAGCTGCGTGCCGCCGCCGAGCTGGTAGCCGTACTCCACGTTCCAGGTCACCGCGTCGCCGGCGGTCTCGTGGTCGGTGTAGCCGAGCGCGAGCAGGGCGCGGTGTCGCCCGGCCTCGATGCGATCCTGCGCGAACAGCGTCACGGTGTCGGTGTCGGCGCGCAGGGTGTCGCCGTAGGACTCGCTGCTCGCCCGCTCGCGCGCGAACATCGCGCCCGCACCGAGGGCATGCGCCGGAGATACCTGCCAGTCGATCTGCGCGTCCGCGCTGTCGCGCACGGTGCGAAGGTAATCCGCCGACTGGTTCTGCCGGGTGCGGTCCTCGAGCCGCGAGGCGCCGACCTCGGCCCGGGCCGCCTGGCCGACTGGCCAGGCGACCGACAGCGCGCTCGTGGAATTCTCGAAATCCTGGTCCACCGGCGTGAGGAAGAAGTCCGAGTATTCCGACGTGCCCTCGGCGCGCCAGTGGCGCAACGCGACCTCGGCCGGCCCTAAGTCGGCCCGCAGTTGCGCCGAAGCGCTCAGGTTGTCGTAGCCGCGGTCGGTGTCGTCGACGGTGCGCGTCGGAAAGCCCGCGCTGTCGAGCCAGGAGACGCCGAGGTCGAACTCGAGTCTCTCGGTGGCGAGTCCGCCGTTCAGGCTTGCCTGCCGCGTGTCATAGGCGCCGTAGCCCACCTCCGCCGCCCAGCCGTCGCGCGCACCGCGGCGCGTGATGACGTTGATCACGCCGCCGATCGCGTCGGTGCCGTAGAGCGCGGAGCGCGGACCCTTGACGATCTCGATGCGCTCCACCATCGAGGGCGGGATGTTCTGCAGCGCCGCGAGGCCGATGGTGCCGGGATTGATGCGCACGCCGTCCACCAGCACGAGCGTGTGGTTGCTCTCCGCGCCGCGGATGAAAACGGCCGTGGTCTGGCCGGGACCGCCGTTGCGGCTGACATCGAGGCCGGCGTGGAAGCGCAGCAGCTCGGTGACGTCGCCGGCGGCGCTGCGCTCGATCGCATCGCGGTCGATGACGATCACGGGCGCGAGCACTTCCTGGATCGGGGTCGGGACGCGGGTGGCCGTGACCACCACGTGGTTTCGGGTGCTCGGCGCGGCATCCGCCGCGCCCGCGCCCGGCACGCAGGCAGCACAGAACAGAATCGCGATCAAACGCCGCATTGATGCAGACCCCGTGCGCCCCCACCGGCGCATGTTGTGTCGAGTCTCGGTTGGGGGCGGCGGGGGCGCACGGCGCGCGGAACCCGGCCGCTCGCCCTCCGCGAGGCTGGTCTCGTCCGACAGGCCGGTCTCCGGGCTCTCGAGTGGACCTTCAAGGTCCCGCCCGCATCCCCTTCCCGCGCCGTTCGCGCAGTGGGCGCCGGAGATCATCCGGCCGATGCAGGCTCGACTCGACTACCGTTGCGGGGGCAGCGCCGGAGTTCGACCGGCTTCCCGTTCTCCCGCGCGTCGCGCGGCATCACCTGACGGTGCGCGCACGGTAGGCAACGGGGGCGGAGGTGTCAAGGATGGGCCGTCGGCGGTAGTCTGTTGGCCGCCTCATTCAGGTACGAACTGCGACCCGCCATGCACTCGCCTTACCTCGCCACCGCACTCGAGGCCGCGCGCGCCGCGGCCGACGTCGTCCGCCGCTATTACCGCTCGAACCTCGCGGTCACGATCAAGGCCGACAAGTCGCCCGTGACCGAGGCCGACGTCGAGACCGAGAAGACCATCCGCGGCATCATCGCCGCGCGCTTTCCGGAGCATGGGTTCTATGGCGAGGAGACGGGCTCGAGCGCCCTCGACGCGGAGTACCTCTGGCTCGTCGACCCGATCGACGGCACCAAGGCGTTCGTGCGCGAGTACCCGATGTTCTCGACGCAGATCGCGCTGATGCACCGGGGCCGGCTCGTGGTCGGCGTGTCCTCGGCCCCGGAGTACGGGGAGCTCGCCTACGGGGAGGCCGGCGTCGGCGCGTGGCTCGGCGAGCGCGCGATCCGGGTGAGCGAGGTGGACTCGATCGAGGCGGCAGCGTTGTCCACCGGCAACCTAAAGACGCTCGCCACGGGGCGGTGCTGGCCGGCCTTCGGCCGCCTCGTCGGGCGCCTCGGCCGGATCCGCGGTTACGGCGATTTCCTGCACTACCACCTGCTCGCCTCCGGGCGCATCGACGCGGTCGTGGAGTCGGACGTGAACATCCTCGACATTGCTGCCTGTGCGGTCATCGTCGAGGCGGCCGGCGGCTGTTTCACGGACCTCGAGGGGCAGCCGCTCACGCTTGCGAGCACCTCGGTGCTCGCCACCAACGGCCGGCTGCACGGGCCGGTGCTCGAAGCCATCCACGAGTGAATGGGCGCGACATGGGCGCGAAGCAGATGGCCCGCATCGATCATCTGGCGCTCTGGACCCGGGACATCGGGCGACTGACGGATTTCTACGTGCGTTTCTTCGGGGCACGTCCCGGCGCACCGTATCGCAACCCGGGCCGCGACTTTGAATCATGTTTCCTGGAATTCGACGGCGGGGCCCATCTCGAGATCATGCGCACCGGACAGCTCGCGCTCGCAGAGGCTGCGCCCGGTGCGCAGCGGCTCGGCCTGACGCACCTCGCCATTTCGGTCGGGTCCGAGGCGCAGGTGGACGTGCTCACGCGGGAGATCGCGGCGGCCGGGCACCCGGTGCTCGACGGTCCGCGGCGCACGGGCGATGGTTACTACGAGAGCGTGGTGATCGATCCGGATGGGAACCGGATCGAGATCACCGGTTAGGCGGGCACGAAGGTGCGGCCCTCGCTCCAGCGCAGTTCCCTGACTGCGATTCCGTAGAGCCCGCCGACCGAAGCCTCGTCGAGCACCTGCCGGGCCGGTCCGAACGACCATCGGCCGTCGCCGTAGAGCAGCAGCGCCTCGTCGGCGAAGCGTGCCGCGAGTCCCGCGTCGTGCAGGCTCATCACGACGCTGCGCCCGGCGTCCGCCAGCGCGCGAAAGCGTCGCAGCACGCCCAACTGGTGCAGCGGGTCGAGCTGCTGGATCGGTTCGTCGAGCAGGAACGTCCGGGGGTCCTGGGCCAGCACGGTCGCGATGGCGAGGCGTCGGCGCTCGCCGCCCGACAGCGTCGTCACGTCGCGCGCCTCGAGGCCCGCGAGGTCCATCGCGGCCAGGCACTCGAGCGCGACGGCGCGGTCCGCCGCGCCTTCCCACTGCCAGAAGTCGAGGTGCGGGTGACGACCGACCAGCGTGGCCTGCAGCGCCGTGCCCGGAAACGGGTCCTCGCTCGCCTGCGCCAGCAGTCCGATGCGTCGTGCGAGGTCGCGGCGCGGCCAGTCGGCGAGCCGCATGCCGCCGAGCCTGACGTCCCCCGTCGCGGGCAGGGCAAGGCCGGCCAGCACGTGCAGCAACGAGCTCTTGCCGGCGCCGTTGCGCCCGAGCACCGCGACCATCGTGCCCGGTCGGAATGCAGCGTCGAGACCGCAGAGGAGTTCGCGCCCCGGCACGCGCACGCCGAGGTCGCGGCACTCGAGGCGCCCGCCGTCGTCCGCCGGGCTCATTGTCGCCACCCGATTTCCCGCGCCGTCGCCGGCCCGACGAGCATCGCCTCGAGTGAATCGGGGATGACCGCGGCGCCGGGCCCCGTGGCGATGCGACCGGCCATGATCTCGCCGTAGCGCTGCGGGTAGCGCGGCGACTGGTCCGGGTCGCCGAGCCCCTGTGGGGCAAGGGGCTGCCCGGTGGCGCGGTCGTACTTGTCGGTGGCACCCAGCGTGTGCAGCAGCTCGTGCGCGATCACGACCTGGTTGCTCCCGTGCGCGCCTTCGTCCGCATACAGCTGTGCGATCGCGACCAGTCCCTTGCTGAGCCCCAGGGAATCGGGCGCAGCCGCCGCGCCGTCGGCGGGGTGGTAGAGCGCGAACACCTGCACGTCCGGCGTTGGCAGCGGGTCGTCCATCGCGACGCGCCAGGCCCAGTAGCGGAACCGCAGGCTCCACGCCGCCACGCCCAGGATGCCGGCCCCGTCGGCCGGGAGCGGTGGCCGCGTCGTGGCCGCGTGCGATACCCGGACCCGCACCGGCTCATCGATCGCGAGCCCGTGCTCGCGGGCCTCCGACGCGAAGAAACCGGCGAGATCGTCGAAATCCTCGCGCGCAAGCGCCGCGACGTGGCTGCGAACCGCGGCCTCCGCACCGGCCGCGATCGGGTATACGGTCACGCGCAGCGGCGCGTCCCAGTCGGTGCTGCGGCGGCGGTCGAGCCATGCGCCGAGGGCGACGAACGCGAGCACCGCAACCAGGAGCGTGATGCGGATCGTGCCGAAGAACGTGCGCCCAGCCATGCGCTCCAAGCGCTCACGGAAAGAGGCGGGTCGCGGCCCAGGCGCCCGGCGCGAACGCGTCGCCCGCGGGCTCGAGCGTGCGCGTCCAGCGCGCGCGGTCGTGGACGCGGAACGGCCCCTCGATCCACAGCTCGACGGTCTCGGGCCACAGCCGATAGCCGCCCCAGTGCGGCGGGCGCGGCACGCGCGTGCCGAAGCGCGCGGCCTCGTGCGCGACACGCTTCAGCAAAGTCTTGCGCGAGTCGAGCGGCTGGCTCTGCAGGCTGGCCCAGGCGCCGATGCGGCTGTCGAGCGCGCGGCTCGCGAAGTACTCGTCGCTTTCGTCACCCGGGGAAAGCACGACGCGACCCTCCAGCCGCACCTGTCGTCCGAAGGCGTCCCAGTGGAACACGGCAGCCGCGCGCGGGTTCGCGCCGAGCTCGCCACCCTTGCGGCTGTCGTAGTTGGTGAAGAACACCGCGAAGCCGGGGTCGGGCACCAGCTTCTTGCAGAGCACGATGCGCACCGAGGGACGGCCGTCGGCCGTGGTGGTCGCGAGCGCCATCGAATCGGGGTTGGGCTGCGCCTTCGCCGCGCGCGCGCCCTCGTACCACTGCGCGAACAGCGGCATCGGATCGTCGGGAAGCGTGCCGGGCAGGAAACCTTTGCTGAGCATCGCGCTGCCTGTGGGTCGTGCGGGTACGCCGATTATGCCGGAGCACGCCGCGCGGCACGGCGCGGCCGTGCTTGCGGCGCGTACACCGGGCCGGTAGAAAGACGGTCCCCGAGGCCGGCCGGACCCCGATGAAGACACTGGAAGAACTTCGCGCGCGCCTCGACGTGCTCGACCGCCGGCTGCTCGAGCTCGTCGCCGAGCGGCAGTCGATCGGGGCGGAGATCGCCGCGGTGAAGCGATCCACCGGGCAGTCCACGCGCGACTTCCGCCGCGAGCGCGAGGTGCTGCTCAAGGCCCGGCGCGACGCCGCCGCCCTCGGGGTCTCCCCGGCGCTCGCCGAGTCGCTCCTGCACTCCCTGATCCGTGGCTCGCTGACCACCCAGGAACAGGCGCGCGTGTCGGCGCAGGGCCGCGGCTCCGGGCGCAGCGCGCTCGTCATCGGCGGGCGCGGCAAGATGGGGCGGTGGATGGCGGATTTCCTCGCCTCGCAGGGTTTCCGCATCGGGATCGCCGATCCGGCGGGCGAGGTGCCGGGCTACGAATGGCGTGCGGACTGGCGCGAGGGTGAGCTCGACGAGGACTTCATCGTCGTTGCCACGCCGCTCAAGGTGGCCGGCACGGTGCTCGAGGCGCTCGCCGAGCGTCGGCCGCGCGGCGTGGTGTTCGACGTGGGCTCGCTCAAGACGCCGCTCAGGTCCGGGCTCGCCGCGTTGCGCGCAGCCGGCGTGCGTGTCACCTCGGTGCACCCGATGTTCGGCCCGGACACCGAGCTGCTGTCCGGCCGGCACGTGATCTTCGTGGACTTAGGCGACGCTGCGGCGCTCGAGGAAGCCCGCGGGCTCTTCGGCTCGACCATGGCCGACCTCGTGGTCATGGGCCTCGACGAGCACGACCGCCTGATCGCCTACGTGCTCGGCCTGTCGCACGCCCTCAATATCGCGTTCTTCACCGCGCTGGCCGGCAGCGGCGAGGCGGCGCCGCGCCTTGCGCGCATGTCGAGCACCACCTTCGACGCGCAGCTCGCCGTTGCCGCGCGGGTCGCCGGCGAGAACCCGGATCTCTACTACGAGATCCAGAGCCTCAACGCCTACGGCGAGGAGTCGCTGCGGGCGCTCGTCGAGGCCGTGGACCGGCTGCATCGCGCGGTGCGCGAGCACGACCCGCAGGCCTTCACCGACATGATGCGGGAGGGTCGCGATTACCTGCGGGTGCGGCAGGCGGCGCTGGAGCCGTCGGGCTGAACCGACGCCGGGGGTGACGGGGGCACAGTTGGACCCGTATAATGAGAATCATTCGCATCCAAAGAGTTCTCCACGCCATGGCTCATAGCCTGTTTTCGCGAGCGGTCGCCGTGCTGACGATCGTGTCTGCTTCGTCCGGGGTCGTGCCCGCCGCGCCTGCCACTGAGACGCTGGTCGTCTACTCGGCGCGCAACGAGCAGCTGATCAAGCCGGTCTTCGACGCCTACACCCGTGAGACAGGCGTGGCGGTGCAGTTCACGACTGGCGATGCGGCGGTGCTGATCGAGCGCCTCGCGGCCGAGGGGCGCAACAGCCCGGCCGACGTGCTCCTGACCGTCGATGCCGGCGAGCTGTGGAACGCCGCCGAGCGCGGCCTGCTGCAACCGGTCAAGTCCGCGGTCCTCGAGCGCAACGTGCCGGCGCACCTGCGTGACCCCGGCGGCCGCTGGTTCGGCCTGTCGATGCGCGCGCGGACCATCGCCTACAGCCCGAAGCGCGTGGATCCCTCCACGCTCAGCACCTACGAGGCCCTCGCGGCCCCGGCCTGGAAGGGGCGGCTGTGCCTGCGTACCTCGAAGAAGGTCTACAACCAGTCGCTGGTGGCGACCCTGATCGCGGCGCAGGGGGAGGCCACCACCGAGCGCATCGTGCGGGGCTGGGTCGCGAACCTCGCCACCGACGTCTTCGCCAACGACACCCAGCTGCTCGAGGCGATCGCCGCCGGCCAGTGCGACGTCGGCATCGTCAACACCTATTACTTCGGGCGCATCGCGAAGGAACGGCCGGACTTCCCGGTCAAGCTGTTCTGGGCCAACCAGGGAGCCGGTGGCGTGCACGTGAACATCTCCGGTGCGGGCATCGCGAAGCATTCGCGCCGGACCGCCGCGGCCACGCGCTTCCTCGAGTGGCTGTCCGGCAGCTCGGCCCAGGCGCACTTCGCCGCCGTGAACATGGAATTCCCGGTGAATCCGGTCGCGGCGGTGGACCCGCTCGTGCAATCCTGGGGCAGCTTCGAGCCGAGCCTGATCAACGTCGCGGAGGCGGGCCGCCTGCAGCCGGCGGCCGTGCGCCTGATGGACCGCGCCGGCTATCGCTGACGCATGCCGCCGGTCGCGCGACGCCCGTGGGCGGTGGGGACGCTCATCGTCCTCGCCACTCCGGCGCTGGCGCCGCTGCTGTCGGCCGTTGCGGCCTGGGCTGCGCCCGCGGGCGAGGTCTGGGCCCACCAGCTGCAGCACGTCCTGCCGCGCGTCGCGGGTAACACGGCCCTGCTGCTGCTGATCGTCGGCACCGCCACCGGGATCCTCGGAACGGCGCTCGCGTGGCTGGTTGCAGGCCACGAGTTCCCGGGACGTTCGATGTTCGCCTGGGCGCTACTACTCCCACTCGCGGTGCCGGGCTACGTGCTCGCGGTCGTCTTCGCGGGCGCCCTCGACTACGCCGGCCCGCTGCAGGGCTGGCTGCGCTCGGCCGTCCACCCGGGACTGCACCTGCCTCCGATCCGATCGCTCGGCGGCGCGGCGCTGGTGCTGACGCTGTGCCTGTATCCCTATGTCTACATGCTGGCCCGAGTCGCTTTCGAGTCGGCCGGCAGCCGGTCGCTGGAGGTCGCCCAGTCGCTCGGGCTGGATCGTGGTGCCGCCTTCCGCCACGCGTTGCTGCCGCTCGCACGGCCCGCGGTGGCCGCCGGTGTGGCGCTGGTGTGCATGGAGACGCTGGCCGACTTCGGGGTCGTGGCGGCGCTGAACGTCGACACCTTCACCACCGCGATCTATCGAGCCTGGTACGGGATGTTCTCGCTCAGCGCGGCGCTGCAGATGGCAGGGCTGCTCGGCCTGCTGGCGGTCACCGGCGTGTGGCTGGAGCGGCGCCTGCGCGGGCGCCGCAGCTATGCCGGAGCGCGTCCCACAGGCGCGCTGCCGCGGCAGCGGCTGCACGGACTGCAGGCACTGGCCGCCACCGCGCTGGCCTCGACGGTGCTCGCCGTCGCGTTTGTGCTGCCGATGATGCAGCTGCTCGCCTGGGCGCTGCGGCACGCTGCGACCGATCTCGACGCGCGCTACTGGGCTTTTGCCGGGCGCAGCGTGGCGATCGCCGCGTCCGGGTCGCTGGTCGTGGTTGCCGCGGCCGTGGCGCACGGCTACGCGATGCGGGGCCAGCTCCGCCCCTGGGCGAGCGCGCTCGGCCGCGTGGCGACCGCGGGCTATGCAATTCCGGGCACGGTGCTCGCGGTGGGATTGTTCGCACCGGTGAGCGCGCTCAACGACTGGTTGCAGGGCGTGCTCGATGCGACCCTGGGCGCGGCGTCGCCGCAGCTCTTCCTGCAGGGTACGCTGCTCACCATGTTCGTGGCCTACCTCGCGCGGTTCCTCGCGGTTGGCACCGGCCCGATCGAGAGCGGGCTCCAGCGGATCCACCGCAATCTCGACGAGGCGGCGGCTCTGCTCGGCGCGCGCGGGCTCGCACGCCTGCGCCGCGTTCACCTGCCGCTGATGCGCGGCAGCCTGCTGGCCGCCTCGGTGCTGGTGTTCGTCGACCTGATGAAGGAGTTGCCCATCACCCTCATGACGCGCCCGTTCGGCTTCGAGACGCTGGCCGTGCGGGTCTTCGAGATGGCAGCCGAGGGCGAGTGGGAGCGCGCGGCACTGCCGTCGGTCCTGATCGTCGCCGTGGGCGTCTTGCCAGTGGTCCTGCTCGCGAGGCGTGTGACCCATGTGGCTTGAGCTGCGCGACGCGGTGCGGCGCTTCGGCGACCGCGGTGCCCTCGACGGCGTGAGTTTCGCGCTCGAGGAGGGCCAGATCGGCTGCCTGCTGGGCCCGAGCGGTTGCGGCAAGACGACGGCGCTGCGCTGCATCGCGGGGTTCGAGACGCTCGACGTCGGCCAGGTCCTGTCGCGCGGCCGGGTGCTCGCCGGCCCGGGGCTGCACGTCGCGCCGCACGAGCGCGGCATCGGGCTCGTCTTCCAGGACCACGCGCTGTTCCCGCACCTCACCGCAAGAGGCAACGTGGAGTTCGGCCTGCAGCGACTCGCGCGCGGCGAGCGTCGCAACCGGGCCGGCGAGCTGCTCGAGCTCGTGGGTCTCGCCGACTGCATGGACGCGTATCCCGCCGAGCTGTCCGGCGGGCAGCAGCAGCGGGTGGCGCTCGCTCGGGCGCTCGCGCCCCGCCCGTCCACGGTGCTGCTCGACGAGCCGTTCGCGAGTCTCGACGTCGCGCTGCGCGAGCGGCTGGTGGGCGAGCTACGCGCGCTGCTCAAGTCGCTCGGGGCCACCGCGCTCGTGGTGACGCACGACCAGCAGGACGCCTTCGCGCTCGCCGACCGCGTCGGCCTGCTGCGTGCCGGTCGCCTCGAGCAGTGGGGCACGCCCTACGACCTGTACCACCGGCCGCTCACGCGATTCGCCGCGGAGTTCGTCGGGCAGGCCTCGTTCCTGCCGGCGTGCTGCGAGGGCAGCGGCCTGCTGCAGACCGAGCTCGGCCCCCTGCGCGAGGGCCACGAAACGACCGCCTGCGGCGGCGCGGTGGACGTGCTGCTGCGCCCGGACGACGTCGTGCACGATGACGACGCGCCGCTGCGTGCGCGCATCGTCGAGCGCGTGTTCCGCGGGGCCGAATTCCTCTACACGCTCGAGCTGCCGAGCGGACGGCGTGTCCTGTCGCTGGTGCCGAGCCACCACGACCATCGCATCGGCGAGCACATCGGCCTGCGCCTCGCCACCGACCACGTCGTGACGTTTCCGCCGCTCGGGCCGGTCACGGCCGCTGCCGGTACATCAGCGCCAGGAACAGCGGTACCCCCACCAGGGCCGTGAGGGCCCCGACCGGCAGCTGGCGCGGCGCGATCAGCACGCGCGCCGCGAGGTCCGCCGCCATCAACAGCACGCCGCCGAGCAGCCCGGAGGCCGGCAGCACCACGCGGTTGTCGCTGCCGAGCGCAAGCCGCACGACGTGCGGCGTCACGAGTCCCACGAAGCCGATGCTGCCGGCCGCGCTGACCGCCGAGCCCGTCAGCGCGGAGCTGACGACGAACAGCAGGATCTGCAGCCGGCGCACGTCCATGCCGACGCTCGCGGCCTGCAGCGCGCCGCGCGCCAGAACGTTGAGCTGGCGCCCGAGAATCACGCCGGCGGCCGCGCCGGCCGCGAGCAGGGTCATCAGCCACGGCCAGCGATCGCTGCGCGACAGGTCGCCGAGCAGCCAGAACACCATGCCCCGCAGCCGCGCCTCGTCGCCGAGCGCGAGCAGCAGGCTGACGACGGAGCCGGCGCCAGCCGCCACGACCACGCCGGTGAGCAGCAGGCGGGTGGGTGTCCAGCCGCCGGGTCCCTGCGCGAGCGCATAGACGAGCAGGCATGCCGCCAGCGCCCCGAGTGCTGCGAGCCCGTCCACTCCAGCCGCCGGCAAGCCGAGCATGATCGCCACCAGGGCCGCGACCGACGCCCCCCCCGACACCCCGAGCACGTAGGGGTCGGCGAGCGGATTGCGCAGCAGGACCTGGAGGATCGCGCCGGACAGCGCCAGCAATCCCCCCACCGCGAAGGCGGACAGCGCCCGCGGCAGGCGCAGCTCGTGGACGACGTCCCGGGCGAGCGTCGGGGCGTCCGACCACAGCGCCCGGACGACGTCGCCGAGGGACAGCGGCACGCTGCCCGATGACAGCGACAGCCCGAGCAGGACGCTGGCGGCCGCGACGAGCAGGAGTAGGGCGACGGAAAGTGGCAGGCGACGGTGCATTTTCGGTTCCGGGCGGGTCAAAGCCTAAGGTGCGCCAGACGGCGGCCACAAGGCTCGCTGCCGCGCGGCGCCTTGGACCCGGCGGCTGCGATGTGAAAAAATCAAACGACGCCAGAGCTTACGGGATCATGAACGACTGGATCGACGCCCACGGATTTCGCGCCAATGTCGGGATCATCCTGATCCGCGATGCCGGCGACGTCTTCCTCGGCGGACGCAGCGACGGGCGCGGCTGGCAATTCCCCCAGGGTGGCGTGCAGCCGGACGAGTCCGCGGAGCAGGCCCTGTTCCGCGAACTGCGGGAGGAGGTCGGCCTCGGGCCCGACGACGTCGAGGTGCTCGCTGCGACGCGCAACTGGCTGCGCTACCGCCTGCCACGCCGCTACGTCCGGCGGCGCTCCAAGCCGCTGTGCATCGGCCAGAAGCAGCGCTGGTTCCTGCTGCGCATGCTCGGCGGCGACGAGCGGCTGCGATTCGACGTGACCGGGCAACCCGAGTTCGACAGTGGCCGCTGGGTCGACTACTGGTCGCCCGTGCGTGAGGTGATCTACTTCAAGCGCTCGGTGTACGCGCGGGCCCTGGAGGAGCTGGGGCAGCAGGCATTCCCCGACGGTCCGCCACCGCGTCCGGACTGGTGGTCCGAGGCGGTGCTGCGCCCGCCCGCGCCTCTGCGCCGTCGGCCGGCGGCGGCACCCGCCTCGGTTGTAGCAGCGGACGAGTAATGGGCTCGCCCGGGGACTTTCAACCGGACCGGCTCACCCGGATCCGCTGGCTCGGACTGGCCGCGGCGGCGGCCGTCGCCGTACTTGCCGCGGGCTATGCGTACCACCGTGGCCGAGTATCGGCCGGGCTCGACGTCGCCGAGGTCGCCATCGAGCGCCGCGAGCTGGCAGGCAAGGCGTCGCGGCTCGAGGAGGAAAACGCCGGGTTGCGGGCGAAAGTGGCCGAACTCGAGATGGCGCGCCGGCTCGACCGCGAGGCCTACGGCCAGGTCGAGCGCACGCTCGGCGAGCTGCAATCGCAGATGTCCCGGCAGGGGGACGACCTCGCGTTCTACCGCAGCATCGTCTCCCCGGAGGACGGCGTCCAGGGCCTGCGCATCCAGCGCTTCGAGATCCAGCCCGGGGGTGGTGCGCGCGAGTTCGTGGTCCGGCTTACGCTGATCCAGGCGATGCGTCACGAGAGCGTGGCGGCCGGCCTCGCCCAGGTGGTCCTGCACGGCATGCAGGGCGACAAGCCGACTCGCCACACGGTGGGCGCGTTGATCGGCCGGCCGCGTGCCCAGCTGCCATTCTCGTTCCGGTACTTCCAGACGGTCGAGCAGGCCTTCACGCTGCCGGAGGGATTCGAGGCGTTCGAGGCCGAGGTGCAGGTCCGCTCCAGCAAGCTGCGCTTCCCGCTGCAGCAGTCGTTCGCGTGGAAGGTCGGCGCCCAGTCGGCACTTTGACCGTCTCCAGCGGGTGTTACCATTGAGGTCCCTGCAAGTTCGACCGGCTGGAGCACGGACCCATGACAGATTTCGCTGAAGCCGTTGCGGCGACCGACACGACGGCCCTCGTGTTCACCGATACGGCGGCGCTCAAGGTGGGCGAACTGATCCGCGAGGAAGGCAACCCGAACCTGAAGCTCCGCGTGTTCGTTTCCGGCGGCGGCTGTTCCGGGTTCCAGTACGGCTTCACCTTCGACGAGAACGAGGAAGAAGGTGACACCTGCGTCGAGACCCGCGGCGTCAAGCTGCTGGTGGACCCGATGAGTTTCCAGTACCTGGCCGGCGCGGAGATCGACTACAAGGAAGACCTCGAGGGCGCGCAGTTCGTCATCCGCAACCCAAACGCGACGACCACCTGCGGCTGCGGTTCCTCGTTTTCGGCCTGACGCCGTTTGGCCAAGCCGCCCGCGCCCCTCCCCGACGTCCTAGCTGCTGTCGACCTCGGGTCGAACAGCTTTCACATGGTGGTCGCGCGCTATACGTACGGCCAGCTGGTGATCGTCGACCGCCTGCGGGAGATGGTGCGGCTCGCGGCCGGGCTCGACCCGCAGGACCGGCTGTCCCGCGAGGCCGTGGACCGGGCGATCGAGTGCCTCGAGCGCTTCGGCCAGCGGCTGCGCGACATGAGGGCCGAGCGCGTGCGCGTGGTCGGCACCAACACCCTGCGCAAGGCACGGCGCAAGGGGGCGTTCCTCGACCGTGCGCGCGAGGCGCTCGGACATCCGATCGAGATCATCTCTGGCGTCGAGGAAGCGCGCCTGATTTACCTGGGCGTGTCGCACACCACGCCAAGCGAGGGCGGCCGTCGCCTGGTGGTGGACATCGGCGGGGGCAGCACCGAGCTCATCATCGGCGAGGGGCTCGAGGCCCGGCGGCTCGAGAGCCTCTACATGGGCTGCGTGAGCCTGAGTGCCGGGTTCTTCGCGGACGGAGTCATCACCGAGAAGCGCATGAAGCGGGCCCGCACCGCGGCGCAGCTCGAGATCGAGCCCGTCATGGCGCGCTTCCGCCGCTCGGAGTGGGACACGGCCTTCGGCGCGTCGGGAACCCTCAGGGCCGTGGCGGATACGCTCGCGGCGCGCGGCACGGCGCGCGGCGGCATCGACCGCGAGGGCGTCGAGTGGCTGCTCGGGGAGTGCC
>Ga0209254_10000321_pt1 | contig 36930 bp, 35 predicted proteins | sample FrelakmetDIP11DI_FD_187148 | JGI IMG/M metagenome (GOLD analysis project Ga0209254, IMG submission 187148) | Freshwater lake sediment microbial communities from the University of Notre Dame, USA, for methane emissions studies - DIP11 DI (SPAdes)... | ecosystem: Environmental > Aquatic >... | reverse complement strand
AGGTCAGGCAGCAAAAGTTTTATCCACTGATATGCGTCTAAACATGGCATTACCATGTCGTATCTCGGTATATACAGAAAAAGGCAAAACAATGCTTGGCCTAATCAGGCCATTACAAATGCTTTCCTCACTATCGCAAGATGCAGCAATAACTGAAGTTGCCAAAGAAGTTGAAGAAAAGACTATCAAAATGGTAGATGAGTCGAAATGATTTCTTGCCAGCTTACGACGCCCTGAAAAATGAATTTTTACTCAACCTGTTAAGGGAGTCTATATGAAAGTTCGTGAAATTTACATATTAAGCCTAATCGTATCGATTGTAGGGTGTACATCAAACCCCGTAGCCGAGCAGAATCGGGCAACAAAATTAATGGAATACAAGATTCAGGTATATGGGCCTGCTTGTGAAAAGCTAGGATTCGAACATGACACGGATTCATGGAGAGAATGTATCCAGAAAGAATACGAACAGAGCATCATTCAACGACAGTACCAGTGTAACTATCCTTATTGGAGTCCATACTATGTGCAGCCGTATTATTATCATCGTTGATATTTATTCATATTATTTGGAGTGTCATTTTAACATTTGAGAGGGCTGGCGCCAGTGACTAGTTTTATGATGGTTTTCAATTAGAACGCACACCATAATTTAAATGTTAATTGTATGTTTTGGGTCGTAATGATTTTACCCACGTGTAACATTTTTTCAAATGGCAATAAACGACAAAATCTGTTAACAAGAAATTCAACTTATCACATAAAATTTTATTTAGAGCTACTTTTAAGAATCTGCAATTAATCTCAGTTTGTCTGGCTTACAATTGCAGGGTAATCCTGAAATGCAGCTGATTATGTCACGTCGCTGCAAATCTGCCATGACTCGGCTTGCTGTTTCCGTCGTAATCCCTAATATAGAAGCAATATCATCTCTTCCAATGTGGTTAAAGCAATATCCGTTACCTGGATTTCCTAAAGATAGCAACAGTCTAGCAATTCGAGATTCAGCAGTGCCAGTTGAGAATTCCGTGATAAATTGATCAGCTACCTCCAGATTTCTCTGCCAGCGCAGCATGAATTGGCGGTGCAGTTCAGGGTGATTTTTTTCAAGCGCAGAAATCACATCAAGTGGAATTCGGCATAATTTAACCTCTTGCAAGGTGATAGCGGTATGGTGATAAGGCTGTGCTAGCAAACCTTCTAATCCGACGATGTCATTTTGTCCTAAAAGGCGCACGGTACGTACTGAGCCATTGGGTAAATATTGAACTAATTTGATTATCCCCTGGCGTATAGTGTAGATGGCTTCACTTTTTTCTCCAGAATGATATATAACGGCATTCGCAGCATAAGTTATGTTTTTGATAGGGCTTACTAGATGATCAAGTTCTTCTATTGGAATGTCAGCAAATAAGACTTGATTACGTATCGCGCAATGAACGCAGTCGGCACGACCTTCCCAAGTCTTATCTGTACATTTTGGTTTATTTAAAGCAGTTTTCATGCTGTTGATTTCATAAAGTTAATTTAAATGATTATTTACTGTCGAGATTTGCTTTTATGAATCACAAATAATTTTTTTAGAATTAAGAAGCCTAAAAAGCTGTAAGGAGAAATATTTTATATTTAGATATTACCTAAATATTATTCGATATTCTATTGAATATTAACGAATAAAAAAGTGTGGAAATTATACAACAATAATTAGATAATGTTTTAATATTTGATAATTCTCAACCAAATCAATGAGACCATTTGCTATAATCCTTTCTAAATTGTTTCTATTAATCACATCGTTAATTATGTGGCTGTTGAATTTAAGGGAGTAGTTGTGCAGCATTCAAAGATATATTTAGTCGTTCTTAGCAGTTTAGCTATTTTATTTCCTAATTCAATCTTTGCTGGTCAACCAGCGAATCCTCCAGTGCAAACACAAGGCGATGGAGGCCCTGCTGCAAGAGAAATGGCTAAGCCGACTGAGCCGGTTAAAACATCACCATTATCCTCATCAGATCCATTGAAAGCAGCAGCCAGACCTAAGCCTGTACTGGATGGCCTGCGAGTTGGTTCCTTTGTTGTGAGCCCGGAGATTTCTTTAACAGAGATGTATGATGACAACATCTACGCCACACGTGTTAAAGAAGTCGAAGACTGGATCTCGATCATCTCACCAACGATTTCAGTTAAATCTGACTGGGCTAGGCATAGCTTGAACTTCTGGGCTGGGCTGGACGCTGATATTTACCGCTCGAATAGTGATGAAAATGTTGTCGATCATTGGCTGGAAGGTGAAGGCCGATTTGATATTTCTGATAAAACTAACGTATATGCTGGGGCTGGGGTGAGTCGCAATCACGAAGATCGCGCGAATCTTGATGACCCATTGAGAACAACGCTTGCTAACGAACCTACAAGATATACCGAGACCAAGGGGCACTTGGGTGCCTTTCATCAGTTTGATGCGGCTTCTCTTCGCATTGGCACTACCTATGAGCATCTTAACTTTGACAATGTTTCTGCTATTGGGGGCGGTACTATAGTAATGAATGATCGTGACCGCAAGCTTTACTCTGTGGGTGGTCGTGCTAGCTATAAAATTTCTCCAAAATATGAGGCCTTTGTTCAAGCGGCTACAGATGATAGACGTTACGACATGAGTGGTGTAGGCCGTGATTCTGACGGCTATCGTGTTGCAGCAGGTATGGGTTTTGATTTTGGTGGCAATAACAAGGCAGAAGCCTACATCGGTCATTTAAAACAGAATTATAAAAGTTCTGCACTTGCGGATGTAAGCAAACCTTATTTCGGTGCAGAGGCCAAGTTTGCGGTCGGTCCATCTACATATGTAAGTGCGTTTATAGATCGTGAACTGGCTGAGACGACCATTACTGGCGCATCGAGCTATCTGGATACAACAGTCGGAGCCAGAGTAGACCATGATGTAAGCCAGGACTTGAGCTTGAATGGACGTCTTGCAGTATCTAAAAGTCAATTTCAGGGTGTAAGTCGTGATGAAGACTATCTTGATGCTGGTTTTGGAGCCAAATACTACATAGCGAAAGATGTTTATGTGGCTGGTGACTATCGGCTTATGCTGCGTGAAACTGACGCGAACACAGTTACAGCTACTGGCACACAGAATACTTTTGATTTCGACAGAAATCAGATCTACGTTAGCGTAGGTTACACACCTGGTCGTGTACCACGTCCAGTTGCTGCTGCTTTGCCTGGCATCTATGTAGCGGCGACAGACATGAATGGCCTAGAAATACTGGCAGATACGCTGTTGGATTATTCTGGTTTCTATGTCGGTGCCCAAACTGGTTATGGTGCTTTTAACACGGAAATTTCGAGCCGACGTGCGGATGGAAGCTCAGATGAAATGGATCTAGGGAAAATGGGCGGGCATACTTCAGGCTTGTTTGCCGGTTACGGACAAATGTGGAACAGTTGGTACTACGGTGTAGAAGTCGAGGCGGAGAATAGCAGTTCAAGCTGGTATCATAAAAAAGTCAAAGATGATGCGCGTACTATGACTATAGATAAAAACGAGACCTATGGCATAGGCTTACGCCTTGGTTATGCATTGCCTGGCGGCTTGATTTACGGTAGCTATGGTCTTGTTCGCACTAATTTTGATACCTATGACACTGAAAATCAGTATGCTGCTATCGGAGCTTACAGCAAGGATAAAAATGTTAATGGCGATCGTTTTGGTGTAGGTTTAGATTTACCTGCGAGCGAAAACCTTTTTGTACGCATGAACTATAGCTACACCAACTATGACAAGTACAATGCGACATCTTTTGCTAATGGTGCTGGTACCACATTCACAGTGGATCAAATGGATAATAAAGAAAGCCTGTTCCGTTTGGGCCTGGGCTGGCGCTTTGGCGGCAATGGACAGCGTGCGTCTGAAGTGGATGCTGCGATTGCGAATGGTTTTTATGTTGGTGCCAAGATGGGATATGGTACTGTAGGCACAGAGCTCAACGCGATTCATAATGATGGTGGCGGTGCAGGTTGTACCAATTGCGCATTCACAGGCGACTTTTCTAATGCAGGCGGCACTTGGGGCTTCTTTGGCGGGTATGGCACTACATTAAACCGCGTTTACCTAGGCCTTGAATTAGAAGCAGAAGACGGTGATGCTAAGATAGTTAACGACCGTGACTCAGGTGGCGGTGGCCGTGATGTTTCTGTAAGTAAGAAAGGCAGCCATGGCGCCAGTGCCAAGGTTGGTTATGTTCTCAATAGCGGTGCGCTACTTTATGCGCGTGCCGGACAAGTTCGAACTCGTTTCAACACTACCTACAATAAGGGTAATAATGCTGCAAACTGGGTTGACCGTGATGATGTCCTAACAGGCAACCGTTTCGGTGTAGGTGCCGAGGTGCCAGCCTACCGTAATTTGTTCGTGAAATTTGACTATACAGTGACTAATTACGGTGATTACGGCTTCATAACTGAACATGCGAATGCAGATACAGAAAACTTTGATAATGATGAAAGCCTGTTCAGTTTAGGTCTAGGTATGCGTTTCTAAACATCTCTCTTCGCTTTAACAAAGCCCTTCCAGTAATATGAAAGGGTTTTTTTGCTTTAGCTTTGAATTCTATTAGTAATGATTAAACAACAGCCGCTTCAATAAAGCGCTTCTATTAATACACTCCCCATAAGGGGATGCACTTACGTGTTTGCCCTAATTTTCTTATTACTACAAGTTTATTAAAATGACATTAGTAGCGTATTAAAATGATATGAGACTTAATTGAAAAGTAAAAATTTAATAGCTCTCTTAGTTATAGGTTCATTTTTTACTTATGGAACGGTTGTATTTGCAGTTGACCAGGAGCAAATACAAGTTCAAACACAGGTTCAAGATCAAGTCCGTAATCGCGAACGTGTTTATGGAAGCCATGACAGCACAAGAACATACAGAATACCGCGCTAAGATGCGTGATATGAAAACACAACAAGAACGTAAGGCTTATCGTCTTGAGCATCAAAAAAATGCAATGAAGGGCGCGTGAGCGTGGGGTCAAATTGCCGGATGAACCTCCGGAAATTGGTCAGGGCAAGGGGTTTGGCAACGGCATGGGATTCGATGGCGGCGGACGTAAGGGGCGTTTTAGTCAGGAATAGACTTTTTGGCTGTTCTAATGTTTTTAGCTAATTATTAATATTGAAAGGTTAATTATTGGTAATTAATTTTTTTTAAAATTATTGAGAATTATCAATGAAAGATTAATTTATATTTGATAGTATGATTTATAAATTTAGTAGATTTGTTAGTAATTTTGTATTTTTTGTTTGTTCATTAATTGGAGATTTATATGACTAGAATTAGTTCACTAAAGCTTGCGCTTATGGCTGGTGGTTTTGTAACAGTATCAATGTTGGCAGCACCTTTAGCTAACCAGAATTTTGCAACAGATGGTTTCAGTTTTATTTCTAGTGCCCATGCTGAAGAAGATGGTGGCAGCGGTAAGAAACAGTCTGGTAAAGCACAAAAAGGTTCAACCGGTGACCACGGTACGGTTAAGGGTGGTAAAGGTAAAAAAGACGTGATGATGAAAGGCCAAGGCGGCCCAGGCGAGGATAGTGACCGCCCTATTTGGGCTGGCGTAAAAGGTGGTAAAGCTGGAGCTGGAGGTAAGCCTGCTGGTGGTGGAACTAAAAAAGGTGATTTGTATGGTGATTTATATGTTATCTTACGCGATGCTGATGGTAAGCCAATTCTGAATGCTGCAGGTTTTGTACAGCCTATTGCTGCTGATGGTAGCCTTGTTCCGCTAGATGCTGAAGGTGCACCAATTGATTCTACACTTGTACAATCTGTTGAATTCAGTCGTTTGAGTGTATCGCGCGCACCATCTAAGGTGCTAACTAAATCATTAACTGAAGCACTTTCTAAGATTACGGCAGGCACAGTTATTACACTGGATGCCGCAGGGCGTGTTGTGATTGATGGTACGGCTATTGATTCGCCTTTAGAGAATCTTGCGCTATATAAAGCCATTATGACTAAAACCTTACCTGCTGACGTTGCATCAAAACTGCCAGCTAGCTTGGCTGCATCTTCCCTACTTGCAGCAGCAGCAGATAAGACTAGTACTCTTAATGTCGATATAGTAGTTTATCTGAACTCTTTCCTTGGAATTAACACAGTGACGGATGGGAAAGTAACTGCCTATTATGATTTTACAACTGACTATAATCGTGAGGCGACTTATAAAAATGTGACAGCTACTGTTCTAGTGCCTCAAGACGATGGGATTACTTATGTAGCAACGACTGTAAATGTATATGATACGGTTTTCAGCAGTTCTACTTGGGTTGATCCGACCCCATCAGACGCTGGTGCAGATGATTTTGCGGCAGCAGCTAATGATGCTTTGCGCGTGATTCAATATATACATGATAATGCTGTACGTTAATTTTTAGGTGGTAAATAGGGCGTGTTTTAATTAAATACGCCCTTTTCTTTTAGATTTAAGATGAAATCAGGAGTATTTATAATGCAAAATTATCTTAAAAAGATTGTGTTAAGCACTGCAGTTGCCGCATTTGCATTTTTGGCTACGCCTTCAGCTGTGCAGTTATCAACCATCAGCCTAGTCTCAACGGCACATGCCGAAGAGGGGCATGAGAGCGGTCATGGCGGCTCCAGCCATAAAGGCAAAGGACCAAAATATAAAGGCGGTCGAGGTGCCGAAGGACATGGCAGTAGTGACAGTGCTCATAAAGGTGGAACTTCTCATGGCGGTGGTAGCAAAACCTTAGAAGATACCGTCTTCCATTCGGACGGTGGCCATACTACCGGTGGTGATGGAGGTCACAAAGGTGGATCGTCAGGAAAAGGCGGCAAGAAATACATGGGCGGTGGAAAAGGTGGCCATGAAGAAGATGAAGGTGGCGACACTCACGACCATACTGAACCACAATAATTCTTGCTTATTTATAATCAATAACGAACGGCAACTTCAGGTTGCCGTTTTTTTGTTCTATCCTTCAGAATGAATGGATTGATTCAGCCCGCTATTATTTTGATGATGGCAGCTGGACCAGTATTGCACCTACGCCGGAATCGTTAAGCGCGCCTCAGTGCCGCCACCCTCGCGTGGCAGTAACGCAATAGACCATCCATTTGCATCTGCTAGTTGTTTCGCTATAGCCAGCCCAAGTCCAGTACCACCAGTCACGTTACTACGTGATGATTCCAAACGGTAAAAAGGGCGAAATACATACTCCAGTTTATCTGGCGGAATTCCGGGGCCACGATCAAGAACACTGATAAACACCTCAGTCTCACTGCAAGTGCACACCACAGCAACAGCCTTACGGTCACTATAACGTACAGCGTTCTCAATAAGATTCGCCAATACTCGCCTGAGTGCTATGGGGGCGACAGTCCGCTCACAAACACTTTGTGATTGCAATTCTATAATGCCACCGCCATGCCTTGCATCGGTTACCAATTCATCTAGTAGTTGATGAAGGTCTATCTTCTGTGCCGGCTCTTTACCTAAACCACGGCTGAGTTCAAGAAACTCACCAATGAGACGATTCATTTCCTCGATGTCATATTGCAACCTCTGGGCAACTTTCGGGCTCGTGTTCTCAGGTAACATTTCCACAGCAATACGCATGCGTGCCAAAGGCGTGCGCAGATCGTGTGAAATCCCTGCCAGTAATGTAGTACGATTATCCAGCAACTCTTTCACTTGATGTGCCATTTGGTTAAACGTATGTGCCAAGTCTGCCAACTCTTTTGTCCCAGTTTCGGGTAACTCCAATGGGGAAGCCCCTTCGCCAACACGCTTGGCTGCGCTGGCTAACCTGGAGAGTGGGCGGGAAATGCGGCGTGCCAATATTACTGACACTATCAAAGTTAGCACTATCGTCACGCCTAGCACTAATGCAAGCGCCTGTGGAGGGCGAACGCCAATATGGTCTTTGGGAAACCCGATACGAATCGACTTACCAGCTACCGGTATATCTGCCCAGTACCATGGCTGCTCCCACTGAGTTACCTTGATTTTGATAGGTTTGCCCGTTCGTTTTTCTAGCGCATTTTCAAAAAAATATATATACGGCAGAAAATGGGCCTCTTCTGGTAATGGCTTATTGGTAGAAAATAACCAGAGATCATGTTTCTTGGCTAACTCGCGTTCAAAGTCGTCACGAGTTTCGACGGGGAGCTCCATCCATGTCTGGGCAGAAAGAACAATGAGCGCAGCCAGATCATCAGCTGAACGCTTCGCCATGGGTACCATGACAAAGTATATAGCCACCGAAAGAATGATAGCCTGAAATATAAACAATGCTATCGCCAGCGTAGTCGCAATGTTGCGGAATAAAGAAGGACGCTTGCGCCTCACTGTGCCTTGCCTTGGGGAGAAAACAGATAACCTTCGCCCCATACCGTACGGATAAATAGCGGTGTACTGGGGTCATTCTCAATCTTGCGCCTTAATCTTGTCACCCGCACATCGATGCTGCGGTCAAATGGCATACGCTCATAACCCTTAAGAAGCTCCAGGATGAAGTCCCGGTTTAGGACACGGTTCGGATGTTCAGCAAAAATTCGTAATAAATTGAACTCGCCACTGGTTAATTGAACATCCTGCCCGTCTTTGGTGAGACAGTGAGAAGTAAAATTTAGCTTGAAGCCATTGAACTGATACTGATCATGCTGAGAAGTGACCGCGATAGGGGTGAAATTGTCTTGCCGTCGCAATACAGCACGCACGCGGGCTAGCAGCTCGCGTGGGTTGAAGGGTTTTGCAAGGTAATCATCAGCACCTACTTCCAGTCCCACGATACGATCAATATCATCACCACGTGCTGAAAGGATAATAATCGGCTGCTTACTCCTGCTTTTCAATTTACGAGCCAGCGTCAAACCATCCTCGCCCGGCAACATGAGATCAAGAATTACCAAATCCGCTACATGGTCCACCAGATATTGCTCCATCTCAATACCATCTGCGACACTCGACACGTCATAACCATTTCCAGAGAGATACTCCTGAAGCATTTCTCGTATGCCAAGGTCATCGTCAACTACCAGTATTTTCTCTTTTTGTTCTTCCATGCTTTCACTATACATCAACTGCGTTCACCGTTCTATGGTGTGAAACAGGTCGGTAACACATTGAAACATATTCTGCCTAAGAGAAATAGTTTTGCAATAAGTGAAGTTCAAAATGCATCACATATAGAAAACGGTAACGCCGATAACAACCGGCATTAATCAATATAGCAGGTGAACGATATGTGTAATGTGGAAGAACTACTCAAACTTACGATTTTTGGCGCAGGCATTGCCTGTGCAGGAAGCCTGATGGCGGAAGAGAAAATTAAGGCATCAGAATCAGGAAATTTTAGCTGGATGCAAGAATATAAGCTTAGTGATGGTCAGGAAGGCAATGCTTTTCGTGAAGAAGTTGAAATGCGCATGCGCAACATGAGTCAGCAAGAGCAGGATTTGATGCGTAGCACAGGAGTTAACGGTCGTGATCGAGTGACTTCTGGAAACAAAGCTATGAGTTCTGATTTTGAGCAAACACATGGAAACTTTGGAGCAGATAGCACATATGGTCAGGGGTTTGAGTCACGTCAATTGCAACAAACCAGACCCGACCCTAAGCATGGTGGTACAGACATTGGCCGTGGTGCCGGTATTAGTGGCAGGCAGGGTAGAGGTCGCTAATTGCGATCGCAACCTTGAACAGTTTTTTTATTAACTAGATCTGACGATCTGAGAGGAGTATTAAATGCATAAAATTTCATTAACAGCAGGTTTACTTATAGTTGCACTCGGCCTTAGTCCTTTAGCCTTGGCTCAAGGTCCGGGTGGCTCCGCCGGTGCTGGTGGCAAGAGAATGTACGGTCAAGGTTCGCCTAATGTGACACAATCTAATGGTCAGCAATCTGCTGAGCAGAAACGTGAACAGATAGAGGAGCAATACCGTATCCAAGAGCAAGCTCAGCAGAAATCTAAAAGTAAGGGTGATGTTCAATCTGGTAAGAAAAACAAAACCCAAATACTTGAGCAGACAGAAGAGCATAATCGTACCCAGAGTAGAGATCAGGAGTTATCTCAAGGGTCGGGCGGCTCTCAGCTAAAACAGCAAGACCGCGATCAAGATCGCGAGCAAACGCAAGATCAGGTCCAAATCCAGCAGTAACAGGCTATTGGTCAAGCAATGATTTACTTAAATTAAAGATACGAACTAACTTTACTCATTAATCAGGAGATTAAATATGAAAACACTTACCACAGTTATCAGTGGCATTACTTTAGCAGCTTTAACTTTACCTGCATTTGCAGATCACAGCAGCAAGTTTGGTGACAATACTGGTCGTACTGTTGCAGGCGTCCATGACAACCGGATTGATAGCAATTTGAAAAGTAGTGCCAATTCAACTGCTATGGGGAAAAACGCCTCATCAGTTCAGGCCTCGGGCACATTGGGTGGCTATAAACAAAGTGGATACCCGGATACCGTAGTGCCTGGCGCTGCTCAAGATTATGATGATGAGCTAGCTTTCTAAACCATTTCTCGGGCATCCTTGTCTCATCATCTATCGCGTAACAGTCAGTAACGTTCAGTCATGTATCATTCCTGACTTTAAAAATGGAGGTTATAGAATGCATAAAATTCGAAACATATTTATTTTGTTAGGAATACTGTTGTCTTCAGTGGCTTGTACTAGCACTCCAGTGAGTTCGGGGGGCGGATATTCATATGCGAGAGTTGGAATTAACATATCAGACTATCCTGAACTTATCGTTGTACCAGGCTATCCAGTCTACTATGCACCACAGCTTGAAGTGAACTTTTTCTTTTATGATGGTATGTACTGGATTTTCTATGGTGATAGTTGGTACGTAAGCTCTTGGTACGATGGACCTTGGTGGTATGCACGCCCCGAAGCTGTGCCATTGATTATCCTGCAGCTCCCTGTACGTTATTACCGCCAGCCGCCTGCATACTTCCGTGGGTGGCAGTTAGATGCGCCGCCACGTTGGGGCGAGCATTGGGGACGTGATTGGGAACAGCATAGAAGCGGTTGGGACAAAGCGGATCGCCGAACAGTTCTGAAGCCAGCCCCATTGCCTGACTATCAACGGCAATATCCGCGAAATCAGTACCCTCGAGAGGAACAGCGGCAATATGAGATTCAACAGCAGAATTATCGTTACGAGCCTCGAGATCCCGAAGTGCGCCAACACTACGAGGTGCAGCAGCGCCGACACCAGCAGAAAAGACCTTAGCAGGGAAAACTGGGGACACTTGAAGATAAATGATTCCCACAGTTGGTTTTTGATAACATACTGGTAATAAAAACGAGGGCTATGGCTCTCGTTTTTATTTGAAAATCTGTAGTATCCCACATCAAGAATAGAATTCGGTAGAGAGGGTGGTAACGTAGTGAGTTTGTCACGTTTCAGAAATGAAAAGGCCCTGCATCGCTGCAAGGCTTTTAAAATTTGGCTCACCAATTCAGGCAAAAATGAGAACTGGATTATTAGGTTCTTTATTACGTAGACCACCCTCGAGATGAAAAACTGGGTACTGGTTTGAGATTGTTTTATTGTCTTTATTCCACTAATTCCAAGAAATATACACATATTCGTCACAAATCAAGAGTAGGCTTGTTTTTGCTTTATGCCTGATGTTTTAAATTCCTAGGGTCTATTGAGCTAATAAAAAGTAAAAGAAAACGAGAATGCTGAAAAATGAATTTATTTAGGTATCCGAAAACAGCTATTCGCTCGTTATTCGCTATGCATAACATAATTAAATGTCTTTCTTTAGCTCTCGTTATTTACTCTCCACTTTCACTATCTGCAGATCCGCCGGGTAAATTTTGGTGGTCAAACGTCCCTCCAGTCAACACCACAACACACTACAGTGGCTCACAAGAACTTTGCGACCTTTTCTACCAATATATTAAGCCTTCGCTAATTAATTATGGGTACAGTAATTTTGTGCCTACTTGTTTACTTGGACCAATTACTAACACTACCCGGGTTAGTTTATCCGTTAACTATATAAATATTAATGGAGAAACAGGTAACAACACTTATGAGGCAGGCTGGGGGTATAACTTAACCTGTACATCCCTGCAAGTTGCTGATCCTTCGACTGGCTATTGTATCAACCCAGTAGCAGCTAAAAATGAGCCAGATCTAGCTTTATGTGCATCGTCACCATACCCAATCTCCTATAGCTCCGGCAATAAAGTATTGCGTGAAACGGATTACAGTGGGTTAGGTCTTGCTGCATTATCATTTACACGTACTTATAACTCTAGCTCTGCCGTTAACTTTGACAGGCAAGGCATGAAGTGGAGGAATGGCTATAGCCGTTCTATTTCCTTAATTAACAACGTTGCTTACACCTACCGCGCTGGTGGTAAAATTTACTCATTCAACCATGTCGCCAGTAACTGGCTTCCTGCTGCTGACATCACCGACAAACTCATCGAACTCAAAGATGGTGGTGGGGTGCGCATAGGCTGGACTTACACCGTTGATGCCACTGGCGAAGTCGAGACCTACGATGCGACTGGTAAGCTGCTTTATATCGCTGACCGTGCAGGTCTCACCCAAGCCTTGACCTATAGTTGCAAGGTTGTTAGTGCTATTTGTCCAGTTATAACACCGGCAACGGTAGCAGCTACCGCTGGCTTGCTGATTGCGGTTGCTGACCCAGTAGGTCGTAGTCTTAGCTTCACTTACGATAGTAAAAACCGTATTGCTACCATGACCAACCCCGCAGGCGGTGTTTATACCTACGCTTATAGTGCTGATGGCAACAATAATTTGGTTTCTGTCACTTACCCCGATGGCAAAGTGAAGACCTACCATTATGAGAATACTACGTTCTCCAATGCTTTGACTGGCATCAGTGACGAGAATGGCTCACGCTACATGACCTACACCTATGACAGCAACGGTAGAGCCATTGATGAAATATCCCCAACCTTTGCTACGAATGTTAATCACTATGGGCTTTCTTACACGCCTGGGGTAAGTACAATTGTTACCGATCCATTGGGCAGTGTTCGCACTTACAACTTTACCACCATCTTGGGTGTGGTTAAGAGCACCGGCCAATCGCAACCTGCGGGTACTGGCTGTGCGGCTTCGGCCAGTGCTATCACTTACGATGCCCACGGCAATGTCGACACCCGCATCGACTTCAACGGCAACCAAACAACGTATAGTTACAACTTGGCACGCAATTTAGAAACCCGCCGTATCGAAGGTTTGACCAGCACAGGGACGGCGACCGCCGCCACCCGCACCATTACCACGACTTGGCATACCTCATGGCGCTTGCCTATAGTGACTTCGGAATACGCAGGTGACACGGCTACTGGTACACCCGTACGCATCACCACCAAAGTGTATGATGACAAAGGCAATATCACCAGTTATACCGAAGAAGACCCAATACGTGGATTAAGTCGAACCACGACAGTGACCTATACCTATTCCACAGTCGTACCCGGACTTGTGTTGGAGAAGTGGGTTGATGGGCCATTACCAGGCAACATAGACCTTACCCGATATTACTACTACCCACATGATGCCACCTGCGCTGACAGTGCGGCTGAGCCTATCATTGATCCTGTTACGCTTACCTCCCCACCCAACTATGGCTGTCGAGGGCAGTTGGAACGCGTCATTGACAAGACGGGGCTTACCACCAGTTACGATAGATATAACCATCATGGAAAAATAGAACTGTGGACAGATGCCAATGGTGTGTATAACACTTATAGCTATGATTTACGCCAAAGGCTGACGCGCATTACGGTAGAAAATGAAGAGACTGCTTTTACTTATGATGATGCGGGATTGCTGAAGAAGACCACATTCCCTGACGGTAGCGAGCTAAATTACATCTATGACAATGCGCATCGTTTGACTGAAATCAGCAATAGCCTCGGTGATAGAGTGGTGTATACCCTAGACAACAGTGGAAACCGTATCAACGAGCAGATGTTTAATAGTAGCGGCATGCTCACAAAATCTATCGCACGTCAGTTCGATGCGCTTAACCGTGTTCAGTCTGTGACAGGGGAATAACCATGAAAAATATACAATGGCTCCTTGCTACATTACTCTGTCTAAGTATCGGTCAGACTGAGGCTGCACCGCCAGTCCATTACTTTGAATATGATGCGAACGGCAACCCAACCAAAACTACCGATGGATTGAATCATGCGACCATGCAACAATATGACCGTCTGGATCGCCCGGTATTGATTCAACAACCGCACCCTAGCGCGGCTGGCCAGATGGGCACCATACAAACACAATACAACATCATCAACCAAGTGATCGGAGTGATTGACCCCAAAACCTTGTCGACCACTTACACCAAAAACGCTTTTGGTGAAATCATCAGCCAAACCAGCCCGGATACAGGCATCACCAGCTTTACCTACGATAATGCTGGCAATATGCTGACACGTACCGATGCCAGAGGTGCGGTTGCTAACTACACATATGATGGTGCCAGCCGCATGACCAGTGCCAATTACAAGCCGAGTGCAACGACCGCAGCAGATGAAACACTACAGTTTGCCTATGATACCGGCACACCTAACGGCAATGGTCGCTTAGGCAGAATAAACGACTTAACTGGCTATTCGGTATTCGAATACGACGCACAAGGCAGAACCTGGTATAAAAGACAAAACGTCAGCGGATTCTTCCTGGATTATGTCTACTACCGTGATAACAATAGCGGCAGGCTTATATCCTACGCCTTCGCAGCCAACCCGGATGCACATTTAATCACTTACGAGCACAATGCCAACGCTCAGATAGACAAGATATCCGTGAACGGTCAGGTGATTCTGCAAAACGTACTTTACTACCCGGATGGTTCTGTTGCAAGCTGGCAATGGGGCAACGGACAAAGCTATTACCGCATCAGCGATACCAGCGCGCGTGTCGTCCGCTACAGTGTGGGCGACCAACTACAAAACCTCGTGTATGACAACGCCGGACGTATCCAGCAAACCTATCGGTCGCTGTTGGCCACGCCAAATACCGCCATCAACAACACCATTGTCAACTACGCCTATGACAATCTTGATCGCATCACCAGCAACAACACAGCCAGCACCAGCCATGGCTACAATTACGACCTGAATGGTAACCGTACCCAGCTTAGCATCGGTGGCAACGCCTACCCTTACAGCATCGCCCCTAACAGTAACCGCTTAACGGCAGAAGCCGGCCCCACCGCCAGAGCCAACACCTATGATGCTGCCGGTAACCTAACAAGCAATGGCCAAGACACCTACACCTACTACGCCAGCGGACGGCTGAAACAAGTCACCCGCAGCGGCACCGCACTCGCCCAATACCAATACAACGGCATGGGCGAACTCATCAAAAAAACCAACAGCAGCAACCTCGCTACTTATTACCTGTATGACCATGACCATCACCTCATCGGCGAATACGATCAAAACGGCCAACCCATCCAAAGTTACATCTACCTGGGCGATATTCCGGTGGCGGCGCTCAAAGGCGGCGCAGGCAATGTGCAGGATAAGCTGTTTTATGTCTATACCGACCATCTCGACACCCCGCGTGAGATCCGCAACCATAATAACCAACTGCGTTGGACTTGGTACCCGGAAACTGCTGAAGCCTTTGGTGCCAACCCGCCGGATGACAACCCCGCAAACCTGGGCACCTTCACCTTCAACCTCAGATTCCCCGGCCAGTTATACGACCCAGCAACACAGTTGAGTTACAATTACTATCGGGATTACAACAGTAGGACGGGGAGGTACATTGAGAGTGATCCGATAGGCCTAGAGGGTGGGATTAATACCTACAGTTACGTCAACGGGAATCCGTTGAGCTATGTGGATCCAGAGGGTAAAAATGCGCTCCTCTTAGGTGGAGCGGCTCTGGGGTTGGGCATTGGTATTGGTATTGGGATAGGCGTTATTCCTAATCCATTAAAACCACCTATGGCTGATAATGGTGATGGTAATGATTCTCCGTTTGGAAATGCAGGGGCAGATTCTAGCAGCTCTTCAAGTAGCAGTTCGTCTTCCAGTTCAGATAAATCTTGCCCACCTGATAAGCCAGATTGTGACAAAGTTCTGAAAATTTGCAGGACTGATTGCAAATATATTTACATGAATAATCCAAATAATTTGCCAGGAACTGGTTCTGACATGGCGGGACGAGTGAGGCGCTGTATTAGAGAATGTATGTTGGCTAACGGGTGCGGGAATTATTAACTGTTTGGAGGCTGTATGAAAAAAGTGTTTGCAGAAGAATTGATGGCTGAAATACATGAATTAAGTAATGCCATGAACTCGGTGGCAGCTAAAATAGAGGAACTTGATTCTGGAGAAGACAAATTAAAGTTACGTGAGGGTATAGCTGATTTAATGGGTGCTTTGTACTCAGATATTATGCGACCAGTGATACTAAAATATCCAGAATTAGACCCAGACTTATAACAAATAAATGGGGTAAAACGCAATAATGCTAATAAACACCACCCCTAGAATCCAATATCCATACGCCTCCCAGAGCATCTCTTTTGATGTTATTTGCATATTAAACTGATTTGAAATTTAATCGCCATTCGTTCTGTTTCGCTGTTGACCGCTTACAACGATACGGCAGTAATGATTACTGCGGCTTTTACGTGATGTTTACCGCATTCTTCAATGAGGTCAGGCACAGACTCTGGTGGGGTAGCAATCACTGCCAGCTCAACAGGCTCAGCAATTTGAGCGATTGAAGCATATGCTTTACAACCCTGAACCTCAGGGCGAGTGGTGTTGATGGGATAAAGTGCGCCTTGATATCCATTTTGCAGCATGTTTTGAAAAACAATTTGCCCAACTGAATCAATGCGGTCACTTGCACCAAATACAGCTACAGATTTTGGTTCAAAAAGAGGTTTAAGATGGTGTTGACTCATGATTTTTATTGTCTTTAAAGAAATACGATTATTTAATGTTCGCTATCAGGCAGCTAGATAATTAACTTTATGAACATATGGATTTTCAACTAGCTTAATTTATTCTGTTGTTTTGAAATACTCGCTTTTAAATTTTTGATGTAATAGGGGTATAAGCCATTCCATCTGATCATATATTCATATCATAGTGTTCATATTTGGCTGATTTATTGCAACAATTATGATAATGACCTGAACTTAAAAAATAATTTTCAAAAAGTATCTTTAATGTATGCACAGATTGTCCCAGTCATCAGCTGCCGGTTGAAGTAATATTTTTTTGCAGAAATTAAGTGTTTTTGTGAGTCCATCTAGAGCTTGTTCAGAAAGACCTTCACCCAATTCAAATCTTTCACCTAGAACACCTAAAATAAATACCACTGGTGGTTCTTGTTGATATAACTGTTTGTATACTTTTAACAAAGTCTCTGGCGCTAATGCATGACTATAAAGTATTGGAGTCTCACTGGCTTGTGCGCGATAAAAACAGTAAGGTGCACGAGTATCGATACTAGCGTCGATAAAAAGTACTAATTGCCGATCTTTCATATCCATAGCATGTTCAATTTGCAGTTGAAATTCTTCCAATAAGTCGAATTGCTTTGATTTACCGCTTGATACTAACCAAGACTCTAACTCACGCAATAACAATGGACCCAATGCATCATCACCCCGCGATTCATTTCCAACAGCAAAAATTAAGACTGGTGCAACCATCAGGGCTAAAGTGCTGACAATGAAGTGCTTACAGCGCCATCGCCGGAGCGTGAAAGGCTGGACAATTGTTGGCCAGCAGCATCCAGCACTTCGACCTCCAGCGGCATTTTTCCTAATGCATGTGTCGCGCACGACAGACAAGGATCAAAAGCACGCACCGCCACTTCAATATGATTGAGAAGTCCTTCGGTGATCTCGTGACCATGCAGGTATTGCTGTGCAACGCGACGCACTGCTTCGTTCATTGCCTGATTGTTATGGGTAGTAGAGACAATCAGGTTGCACATGGTGACGAGGTCATTCTCATCCACGCGATAGTGATGGATAAGCGTACCTCGCGGTGCCTCGATAACTCCGACGCCCTCGTAGCCACGCTCGCCAGTTACCATTAGCTCACTACCCATAATATCGTCATCGTGCAGTAGATCTTTGATCATTTCGACCGCGTGCAACATCTCTATCATGCGCGCCCAGTGGTAGCCTAGGGGTGCATGCATAGGCAACACGCCACTATACTTGATAAAATCTCGGCGTTCTATATCGGCTAAAGGTGTGGTGATGAAGTCACAGTTTTGAATGCGAGACAGTGGCCCGACGCGATACCAGCCTTTTTCCTTGCCCATTGATTTCAGGTAAGGAAACTTCATGTAGCTCCAATTTTTGACTTCCTCTTCAATAATCTGCGTGTAATTTTGGTAATCAATACCATCAAACAGAATGTTGCCGCCTTCATCACGCGCACGCAGTTGGCCGTGATATAAGTCAAGTCCACCATCAAATCCAACCATAGACATGAAGTTGGCACGAAACGCACCAAAGCTATTATAAAGTTCCGGGTTCTGGTGATGCATCTCTTTGACAAGATGAACAGCACCACGGCTCCATGACACCATTTGATAAATGTCTTTTAGCAATTCATCACGTTCGGTAATGCTAAGTGATTTGTTTACGCCACCTGGAACCGCACCAGTACCATGTACACGCTTGCCAGCCGTGAGGCGGATTACCTCTTGCCCAAACTTGCGTAACAGTACCCCTTGCCTAGCGATATCTGGATGCTTCTCCGCCACACCGATGATGTTACGTTTAGCTACATCGCTATCAAAACCAAATAGCAGATCAGGCGAGCACAGATGAAAGAAATGCAATGCATGTGATTGCAGTATTTGTCCATAGTGCATCAATCGACGCATTTTTTCTGCTGTAGGAGTTAAATGTTTCGCTCCAACAATCGCATCCAATGCTTTACTTGCTGCTAGATGGTGACTGACCGGGCAAATTCCACACAAGCGTTGAACCATCACGGGAACTTCCCAGTAGGGACGTCCCTGAATGAATTTTTCAAAACCACGAAATTCAACGATGTGCAAACGCACTTGATGCACTTTATTCTTGTCATCAACCAGAATGGTAACTTTGCCATGACCTTCAACGCGTGATAAGGGATCGATGACGACGCGGCGAAGATTTTCGGTGTTGTCGGCAGTTTCTAATGCAAAAGTCATGGACGTTCCTTAAAGTTTAAAACATTGATTTGGTCAGCAATACTATAAAACCAACTTAATCGTAATGAATAAGGCCGTGGCCAAGTTCTGGCTCACGGCCAGCAATCAAATCAGTGAGTACTTTCCAAATGGCATCGCCAGAAGGCGGGCATCCTGGAATAAAATAATCGACCTTGACCACCTCATGGATAGGGTGAACTTGATCCAGTGGTAACGGTAATTCTGGGTCATTGGGTATAAAGCCATCGACTAGACCATGCTGCGCATGATAAACCTCTTCCAGAATCATCGATAATGAAAGATGGTTGCGTTGCGCAGGCAATCCGCCATTGATTGCACAGGCTCCTAAGGCGACGAGTATCTTGCAGTTGGCGCGAAAGTCACGTAGCACATGCACGTTTTCGGCATTGCACAAGCCGCCCTCAATAATGCCGATGTCACATGGACCACAAGTTTTGATGTCAGTTAATGGCGAGCGGTCAAATTCAGCCAATTCCATTAAGTCAAACAGGCGTTCATCGATATCAAGAAAGGACATGTGGCAGCCGAAGCATCCGGCCAGAGTGGCCGTTGCGATTTTAAGTTTTGGTTTAGTTATGGTGTTCATCTTAAGCATCTTTCACATTCGGGTGCGGCGAGGCGCTAATGGGATGTTCATCGAAGTTGCGTTGTCCGATTGGAATAGCAAAGCCAACACGTTTTTTGATAATCACACCAACGGGGCAAACATGCGCTGCCTTATCATCCCCAGAAAAATTAGTATCAGCAAGCTTGCCAGATTTAGCATTGACAATGAGGTGCGTCTTTACACCGCGCCCAGCTAATGAGAATACGTTCTTGCCGTCAACGTCACTACTGGCGCGTGCGCAAAGTGAACACAGAATGCATCGGTTGAAATCGAGTAGATATTCTGCATGCGATGAATCTAAAGGACGGTCAGGAAAGAAGTGATCAAAATGCGGCGACATCATATTCATCTCGTAGGCCGTGGCCTGCAGCTGACAATCCCCGCTTTTTTCGCAAGATGGACAGAAGTGATTGCCTTCAACGAATAGCATTTGCAGTAACGCTCGTCGCTCATCGTTAATTTGTTTAGTATTACTTTCAACGACAATATCGGTCTGCGCTTGTTGTGTACACGAAGCAGTCTGCCTGCCGTTGGCGTTTACTGTGCAAATCTTGCATGAGCCATGCGGTTTAAATTCAGGGTTAAAACAAAGGTGCGGAATATACTCACCCGCTGCCATTGCAGCCTGAATAATAGTTTGTCCTTCAATAAAAGGGATGATCTTGCCATCCAAGGTAAATGTGGATTTTGTCTTTTTATTTTGCGTCATGGTTACGCTCCAAATGTGCTCCTGTGTCATCGCGCCCAGTCATTTGACGCGCCTGGGATAATGCGTAATCGAGATCAAAGGCGGGAATATATTCTTTGTGGATTAAGCGCTTGTCATAGGCTGGTCGAAACTTGGCAATGGTGTCCAATACGGGATTACAAGCGGAATGACCCAGGCCACAGTGACTAGTTGATAGTAACAGCTCATTCAATTTTTCGATTTCGGCGAAATCGTAAGGTGAACCGTGACCGTGCGCTAATTTATCCATCATATTGGATAATAAAGACGTGCCGACGCGGCAGGGCGTACAAAAGCCACAGCTCTCATGCTTGAAAAAATGTACAAAATTACGCGCAACTTCAAACATATCCCTACTTTCATCGAACACCATAAAGGCACCGGCAGTCGGAAGGTCATCAAAGGTAATACGTCGATCAAACTCATTCGACGCCACACATATACCGGAAGGTCCGCTGATTTGCACAGCCTGCGTATTTTGTGCGCCGCAATCTGCAAGCACTTGTGCCACCGTTACGCCAAAAGGGTATTCATATAAGCCAGGGCGCATGCAATCGCCAGAAACCGAAAGTATTTTTGTGCCGCTAGAAGTTTCAGTCCCAATATTTTCATACCATGCGCCGCCATGCAGACCAATCAAGCTGACAGCACAGAAGGTTTCGACGTTGTTGACCACCGTAGGTTGGTTAAGATAGCCGCTGGTGACTGGGAATGGCGGGCGATTGCGCGGTGTGCCGCGTTTACCTTCAAGCGATTCAATTAGTGCAGACTCTTCGCCGCAGATATAGGCACCTGCACCGAGATGAATTTCAATGTCAAAATTAAAGGTTGCATGTCCAAGAATACCGTTACCCAACAACGATTGCTGTCGGCGTTGTTGCAAAATAGCGTTTAAATGATCAAGTAAATAACGGTATTCACCACGCAAATAGAGAAAGCCTTTTTTTGCCCCAATTACGTGGGCACAAATTGTCATTCCCTCAAACACCATGTCGGCATAGCTGCTGAGTAATACACGATCCTTAAATGTGCCTGGTTCACCTTCGTCGGCGTTACACACTACATAATGTTGCTCACCTGACGCGGCACGACAAAACTCCCACTTTGAACCTGTTGAAAACCCTGCGCCTCCGCGGCCACGCAATTTAGAAGTTTTGACTTCCTGTAAAGTCTCTTCTGCACTATGTAGCAGCACTTCGGCCAGCGCCGAACCACTTTTAAAATTGCTATTAAGTAAGATATCTTTTTTATGAATATTATCTTCTATGGCAAAAAACTCCAGTGGCCATTCAGATAATGGCACACGTTCGCGTACCAGTTCGCATAAAGCACTGACGCGATCTTTTGTCATGCGATTAATGGCGATATTGTTAATAAGAACCGCTGGTCCTTGGTCGCACATGCCAGTACAAGAAGTGGTATTGATGCTGACTAGACCATCTTCAGAAACCTTGCCTGCTTCAACCCATAACTGCTCGCACATGTTTTCAATCAAGTCCATATTGCCCAACATACGGTCAGTGATGTTATCGGAAAATAAAATGCGATACTCGCCGTGCGGTTGCAGGTAGAGCAGGGAGTAGAAACTAGCTACACCTTCAACCATGGAGCGAGGTAATTGCAATTGCAACTCTAGATAATCAATGGCTTCAGAATGGATGTAGCCATAATGTTCTTGCGCTTCGCGGAGAATTTGTAGCAAATTGTGTGGGTTGTGTTGATGGCGAATAAGTATCGGATCTAGATACTTAGAATGGCTGTTATTTTGACTCAACATAAGAACTCTTTTTTCAAATGGTTGGTACAGGCTAAATAAAATATATGTTGTTCCTACTGCTAGACAGATATAGAATCAGCTAGACACAATTAATTTCAGAACTTAAATTTGAATATTTCAACTGAAGTCTTTAGTTCTAAAACCTTTGTGATTATAGGTTGATTTATTCAGTCTTGCGATTTAGAAATCAGTTAATTATATGAATAGAATGTGACAAATTATGATGAATCATCCATCTACTTTTAAATATTTTTTTAAAGCGGCATTTTTACTGTTAATCCTGACCCTATTGCCAAATCTAGCTTTCGCTCATGTCGGTATAGGTGAGGCAAGTGGCTGGGCGCATGGCATGCTGCATCCTTTTCTTGGGTTAGATCACCTTTGTGCAATGCTTGCCGTGGGTTTATGGGCAAAGCAGATGGGCGGTCGCGCCGTGTGGTTAGTGCCGTTAACATTTGTCTGCGTAATGGCGCTAGGTGGATTACTTGGAATTACAGCAATTCCGCTACTTTTTATTGAGGGCGGCATACTCTTATCGTTACTGGTGCTGGGGCTTTTAGTCGCTGCCTCGATTCAACTGCCTTTATTAGTGTGCATCGTCATCGTGGCCATATTCGCGTTATTTCATGGTTATGCACATGGTGTCGAAATGCCGCAAAGTATATCTGGCTTGACTTATGCGCTAGGCTTCTTGCTATCGACTGTAGCGTTACACTCAACAGGTATCCTTATGGCAACAGGCTTAGCTAAGGTGGGCCGACCGCAATGGCTACGCATGATAGGTGCTTTAATTGCGACATTGGGCGGTGCGCTCTATTTAGTGAGTTAATGATGCACGAGATGTCGCTGGCGGTGAACGTCATGCAAATTATCGAGGAATCAGCACTCACACAAAACTTTCGGCGTGTTCGGATCGTGGTTTTGGAAATAGGCAAGTTATCAGCTGTTGAGCCAGATGCCATCCGCTTTTGTTTTGACGTGGTGACACGAGGTACACTGGCCGAAGATGCACAATTGCAAATTATCGATTGTCCTGGAACAGGCGCATGTCTAGCATGTGGTGCTGAGGTTGAGATGCAGGAGCAATTCGGGTTATGCCCAAGCTGCGGTAGCTCACGTTTGAAAATTACTTCAGGCAATCAAATTCGGGTAAAAGATCTTGTTGTTGAATAATTTATAATGATTTTTTGGAGTAGTTATGTGTGCCACTTGCGGTTGCGGTAGTTTAGATGTCCTAATTGGAGGCAAGCGTCCTTCGCGCCCACAAAATCGTGGGTTGATCTCTTTTCGTCTCCCGAAGAATAATGCTGATATTATCGCCGCTGAGAATCACCAGCACCAATTACCACAGTTTGAACAATTACCAGAGACTGTAAGTTCGCGCATGGTTCAGGTGGAGCGGGATCTTTTTGCTAAAAATGATGCTTTGGCAACCGGTAATCGCAAATTCTTTGCCGCATATAATATGCTCGCTCTTAATCTGGTTTCCAGTCCAGGCTCGGGCAAGACCACTTTGTTGGTACGTACTCTGAATGCACTGAAAGAATCGCATTCGATGGCCGTGATTGAAGGCGATCAGCAGACTGACAATGACGCAGAGCGCATACGTGCCACCGGTGTACCCGCCATTCAAATCAATACTGGCAAAGGCTGCCATCTCGACGCAAGTATGGTCGGTCACGCGCTGCAACAACTTGAGATTCCTCAGAACACTTTGCTGTTTATTGAGAACGTCGGCAATCTGGTATGTCCCGCTGCATTTGATCTTGGTGAAGCTGCCAAAGTCGTCGTACTGTCAGTTACCGAAGGTGAGGACAAGCCGCTTAAATATCCTGATATGTTCCGTGCCGCGCGCCTGATGTTGCTCAATAAGTGTGATCTGCTGCCTTATTTAAACTTTGATGTTGTGCAGGTAATCAACAACGCCAAGCGGGTTAACCCAGACATTGAGATTATTCAATTATCGGCGACCAGTGGCGAAGGCATGAATGCCTGGTTGGCTTGGTTGGCTGAGGCTGCCGATGCACAGCGGTCAACTGCCTTGCAGTGAGCTAAGCCGCCAGCGCCATTAGGGAAAAGTAACCATCCCATGCTAGAGGATTGTATAGAACACATTATGCGCTTGCCTCGCAATGCATCGCCGATATTGGCGATGGGAGCATGGTTCAACAATACGCTTTGCATCACTTTGCAAGATGATGCCTACATCAGTCGCACGGTGGGTCATCTTGACACCCCAGACGCCTGTCGTGAGCATGAAAAAATTGCGTGGCAATTGCTGGATAAGCTATCTGAAAAGCCGCATGCCATTGCGCATGATCTACATCCTGATTTTCATTCCAGTCGTTTTGCGGCTCAGCTCGCAGCCGCGCTCGATGTGCCGCTTGTTGCCGTGCAACATCATCATGCACATGTTGCCGCAATATGTGCAGAGCATCAGCTTGATGAACCTGTACTGGGTTTAGCTTTAGATGGAATCGGCCTTGGCGCTGACGGCACTGCATGGGGTGGTGAGTTGCTAAGCATGCATGGCGCCGAGTATCAGCGCATCGGTCACCTCAGACCATTACCCTTGGCCGGAGGTGACCGCGCAGCGAAAGAGCCGTGGCGCATGGCAGCAGCGGTGTTGCACGAGATAGGACATAACAATACTGTCAAACAACGCTTTGCTAATCAACCGGCGGCCGCTACCGTTGCGACGATGTTGCAGCAAGATTTTAACTGCCCACGCACATCAAGTATGGGGCGCATGTTTGATGCTGCTGCAGGTTTGCTTGATCTTTGTCAAATAATGCAGTTTGATTCTCAGGCCGCCATTGCCTTGGAGCAAGCCGCTACAAGGTATATTAACACATATGGCTGGCCGCCTGCGCTGCAAAATGGCTGGGAAATCACACAAAATGGCGTATTAAACCTTCTGCCTACGCTGGTATACTTGGTCGACGATCGTGATACGGCGCATGATGTTGAACAATCGGCTGCAATTTTTCATGCTACGTTAATAGCGGCACTGCTAGAGTGGCTACAACGGGCGTCTCAGCATACCGGCATCAATATGATTGCCTGCGGCGGGGGCTGTTTTTTCAACAGGTTGCTGTCAACAGAACTGCGTACACAATGCCGTAAAGCCGGTTTGACCATATTTACAGCTCAAGCCATTGCGCCGGGCGATAGCGCAATAGCGCTAGGGCAGGCATGGGTAGCCGCGCAACTGATTTATAAAATTTGAATTATTAAAGGTATCTAAATATGTGTCTAGCCCTTCCTGCATGTATTGTTGCATTGTTGCCTGATGACATGGCGCGCATTGAGCTTGACGGAGTGCGCAAAGAAATTTCACTGTCACTTGTTGAAGGTGCAAACGTTGGTGATTATGTGATTGTGCATGTTGGCTATGCACTGCAATTGCTTGATCCCGAAGAAGCGGCGCAGACATTGGCTTTGTTCGCAGAACTGGCAAGCCAAGCATGAAATATGTTGATGAGTTTCGGGACGGCTCACTCGCTCAAAACCTGACGGACAGTATTGCACTGGAAGCTCAGCATAGTCGCGCCTATCGCCTGATGGAATTTTGTGGCGGACATACCCATGCATTGTCACGTTACGGCCTACTCGGTATGTTGCCCGCTAATGTGCAGATGATACATGGCCCTGGTTGCCCGGTATGCGTGTTGCCCATTGGGCGTGTTGATTTGGCTATACGATTGGCGCTGGAATATGACGTGATTTTATGCAGCTATGGTGATTGTTTGCGCGTGCCTGCTTCCGATCAAATGTCATTGTTCAAAGCTAAAGCGCGTGGCGGCGATGTGCGCATGGTGTATTCCGCGCTAGATGCACTCAAGCTTGCAAGTAATAATCCAATGCGACAAGTAGTTTTTTTTGCGATTGGTTTTGAGACGACTACTCCACCTACTGCCAGCATTATTCGTCAGGCTCAGGCTACCGGGCTAACGAATTTTTCTGTGCTGTGTAACCATGTGCTGACGCTTCCTGCTATGGAAGCCATTCTGACCCGGCCGGATAGTGTGCCGCTGCAAGGCTTGGTTGGCCCAGCACATGTTTCTACGGTTATTGGCAGCCAGCCTTATCAGGCCATCACAGCCCGCTTTCATGTGCCCATCGTTATTTCCGGTTTCGAGCCGCTGGATTTGCTGCAAGGCATTCTCATGTTGCTACGGCAGGTGAATGAAGGGCGCGCTGAGGTGGAGAACGAGTTTATTCGCGCAGTCACCCCAGCAGGCAACCGTAAAGCGCAGGCGCTGGTGGACGAAGTATTCGAAGTGCGCGACTCATTTGAGTGGCGCGGTTTGGGTTCACTGCCTGCTTCTGGCTTGAAGATTCGCGCTGCTTTTGCCGAGTTTGATGCGGAGTGCCGCTACCCTGATTTGCTTTACGCCAATGTGCCTGACCACAAAGCATGCGAATGTGGCGCCATTTTACGCGGTGAAAAGCGGCCCCAGGATTGCAAGATTTTTGGCACGGTTTGTACGCCGGATAATCCGATAGGCTCTTGCATGGTTTCTTCAGAAGGGGCATGTGCTGCACATTACACTTATGGTCGCTTCTCAGAAGTTAAGTGGTTTTAATGAGTAAATCAAAATCAGCTTACGTTCGCCCACTTGACATTAAGCATGGCCGTGTGGATATGAGCCACGGTAGTGGCGGACGGGCTTCAGCGCAGCTGATTGAGACTGTGTTTGCCGCTGCGTTTGATAATGAATATCTGCGGCAAGGTAACGATGGTGCGGTATTGCCACTGCCGCCTGCAAACAGCCGTTTAGTGATGTCTACCGATGCGCATGTAGTCTCACCGCTATTTTTTCCTGGTGGCGACATCGGCAGTTTGTCGGTACACGGCACAGTCAACGACCTTGCCATGATGGGTGCGCGGCCGCTCTGGCTCTCGGCAAGTTTTATTCTGGAGGAAGGCTTTGCTTTAAGCGAACTGCAACGTATTGTGAATTCGATGGCACAGGCAGCCAAAGCCGCAGGAGTAACTATTGTGACAGGTGACACCAAAGTTGTTGAACGTGGCAAAGGTGACGGCGTATATATCTCCACCACTGGCGTGGGCTATGTGCAAGGGGTCACATCGCCTTCTGGCGATGGTGCGCGGGCTGGTGATGCTATTTTGCTTTCTGGCGCAATTGGCGACCACGGTATGGCGATTATGTCTCAACGCGAAGGGCTGGAATTTGATTCAGCGATTGAATCAGACAGTGTCGCACTGCATGAATTGGTTGCAGTTATGTTGGCGACTGGCGCTGAGATTCACGTACTACGCGACCCCACGCGTGGTGGATTGGCGACTACACTTAACGAAATCGCCCGGCAATCTGGTGTAGGCATGGTGCTGAATGAGGGCAGCATTCCTGTGCATAAACAGGTTTTGGCAGCCTGTGAATTCCTGGGACTAGACCCGCTCTATGTTGCTAACGAAGGTAAGCTGGTCGCTATTTGCGCAGAGGCAGATGTCGGAAAATTGCTCGATGCAATGCGCGCACACCCACTGGCGCCATTAGCGGCAGTGATTGGTTTCGTGATTGCAGATGAGGCTTGTTTTGTGCAAATGAACACCAAGCTCGGCGGCAGGCGTATGGTGGATTGGCTGAATGGAGACCAATTGCCTAGAATTTGTTGAAGCTAAAAGGCGGTTTTTATCGTCACAAAATAGACGCACTATTTTGATATTATATATTCTAATTATAATAAATGATGTAGCTGGAAAGTAAGTGTAAATAGTGAGTAAAGTATTCTTGCATATCATCGATTTGCAATAGATTTAGTATATAGCCAAACTTAATCATCAAATTCCAACATCGTAAACGGAAAGTTAAATATCATGACGACTCAAGCTAAGCCCTTGTTGCCGGAGGAAGTGAAACGAATTGATGCCTATTGGCGTGCTTGCAATTATCTAGCGGCAGGTATGATTTACTTGCGTGAAAATCCTTTACTCAAAGAGCCGCTTAAACACGAGCACATTAAAAACCGCTTGCTTGGTCATTGGGGTTCAAGTCCAGGCTTGGCTTTCACTTATATCCACATGAATCGGCTTATCAATAAATATGATTTAGATGCGATTTTTATGGCGGGTCCCGGCCATGGTGCACCAGGTGTTTTGGGGCCGGTTTATTTGGAAGGCACTTACAGCGAAGTTTATCCGAACAAGAGTGAAACTGAAGAAGGCATGCGCCATTTTTTCAAAGAGTTTTCATTTCCAGGAGGCATCGGTAGCCACTGCACCCCAGAAACACCTGGGTCTATCCATGAAGGAGGCGAACTTGGTTACAGCGTTTCACATGCGTTTGGCGCTGCCTATGACAATCCAGATTTAATCGTCACCGTGATGGTGGGAGATGGGGAATCAGAAACAGGCCCGTTGGCGACTTCATGGCATTCCAACAAATTCCTGAATCCTATTCGCGATGGTGCAGTGTTGCCTGTATTGCATCTTAACGGCTACAAAATAAACAATCCAACTATCCTGTCGCGCATCTCACATGAAGAATTAGAATGTTTGTTCAAAGGCTATGGCTGGACACCTTATTTTGTAGAAGGTAGTGACCCAGAAACCATGCACCAGGCAATGGCTTCAATAATGGAGCAATGTGTGCTGGAAATCCGTCGTATACAGCAAGAGGCGCGTAGTAGCGGCAAACCAGCACGTCCACGTTGGCCGATGATTGTATTGCGGTCACCTAAGGGTTGGACTGGTCCGAAAGACGTGGATGGTAAGCGTGTAGAAGGTTTTTGGCGCGCACATCAGGTGCCGTTAGGTGATGTAAAAACGCCTGAGCATTTGGCTACATTGGAAGAGTGGTTGCAAAGCTACAGGGTTTCCGAACTATTTGATGAGCATGGCGCCTTGTTGCCAGAGCTCAAGGCATTGGCTCCTAAAGGTACACGCCGTATGAGCGCCAATCCGCATGCCAATGGCGGCTTGCTTCGCAAAGCGCTAAATATGCCAGACTGTCAGGATTATGCGGTAGCTGTGACCGTACCTGGTACGACGACAGCTGAAAATACCCGTCCGTTAGGTAAGTTTTTACGCGACGTGATGCGTGACAATATGCATAATTTCCGTGTATTTGGCCCTGATGAAAATAGCTCCAACAAGCTAGATAATGTGTATGAAGTCAGTAAAAAAACATGGCTGGCAGACTACTTGCCAGAAGACGCCGATGGCGGCGAGTTGTCGCCGGATGGTCGCGTAATGGAAATGCTGTCTGAACATACGCTGGAAGGTTGGCTTGAAGGCTACTTGCTTACAGGCCGACACGGTTTTTTCTCAACTTATGAAGCGTTTGTGCATGTAATTGATTCCATGTTCAATCAGCACGCCAAGTGGCTAGCGATGTCGCAGGCGGTGCCTTGGCGCGTACCAGTTTCGTCGCTGAACTTGCTTATTACCTCTTCAGTATGGCGTCAGGATCATAATGGTTTTACGCATCAAGATCCTGGTTTCCTTGATTTAGTGGTCAATAAGAGCCCAAAGGTTACTCGTATTTATATGCCACCAGATGTGAACTGTTTGCTGTCAGTGGCCGATCATTGTTTGAAGAGCACTGATTACATCAACGTAATCGTTTGCGACAAACAAAAACATTTGCAATTTTTAGACATGGATGCCGCCATTAAGCATTGCACCAAAGGTATAGGCATTTGGGACTGGGCAAGTAACGACCAAGGCGTTGAGCCTGACCTGGTGATGGCCTGTGCAGGCGATATTCCAACTAAAGAGGCGTTGGCCGCACTGGTATTGTTGCATGAGAACTTTCCAGATTTGAAGATTCGATTTATTAACGTGGTTGATTTATACAAACTCACGCCATTTAAAGAACACCCACACGGTCTGTCCGATCGTGATTTCGATAGTTTGTTTACGCTAGATAAACCAGTCATATTTAATTTCCACGGTTATCCTTCATTGATTCACCGCCTTGCGTATCGCCGCACTAACCATAAAAACTTCCATGTACGTGGTTACAAAGAAAAAGGCAGCATCAATACACCTTTAGAGTTGGCGATTCAGAATGAGATTGACCGTTTTAGTTTGGTAATCGATGTAATTGACCGTATTCCAGCGTTACGTGTTGCAGGTGCACACGTCAAACAGAAGATGCGTGATAATCAAATCGACTGCTGTAATTATGCATATGAACATGGAATTGATTTGCCTGCGGCAGATGCCTGGACTTGGCCGTACTAATCGGCGATATAATTATTGGTACTTTTGCTTATATATTCCCAGCTTTCACAAATCTAGTCCTGCAGATTTAACAGCCTGTCATATTTTCTTAACAATAAAATTTCATAATCATATGGTTAAACTAAGGTGGCAAAAGTTTTGAGATGAAAAATCAGATTCAGGTTGAAATGAAACAGAACCCTGAAGGCGATGAAACGGCAGTTTATGCGCAGTTGTTGAAGGAACTACAAGCGTTGCGGGACAGCCTGGTGGAATCCGAAAATGGATTCGCTGACACGCTGCAACAGGTGAATGAACACCACCGAACTGGTGCTATCAATCTGATCCATTATCTTGGCTTGCGACGCCAGGATGTACGTCCATTGCAAGAACGATTGGCAACAGTAGGACTATCCTCCCTAGGGCGTGCAGAATCTCATGTGCTGCCAAACCTGCAAGCCATCATCACATTATTACAGCGTGTTTTGCGACAAACATCTTCTGTCGATTTAGTATCGGGTATCGTAGGAGCAGAACTAGGTTCAGTACTACTGCAAGACAATACTAAAAATCTTCTCGGCAAGCCGCCCGCACAGCGACAAACTCGTATTTTAGTGACCTTATCAGGCGAGGTTGCAGATGATTACACCCTGATCAAGGAAATGCTGTTGAAAGGCATGGATTGTGCCCGTATCAACTGCGCTCATGATGAACCAACAGTGTGGCTGCGGATAATTGATCAAATCAAACACGCGCGTCGTGAGACGGGGCGCCACTGCCGTGTTTTGATGGATCTGGGTGGGCCTAAATTACGGACTGGGGAAATCGCACTTGCCCCCGCAGTGCTTAAATGGCAACCACACCGTGATGCCCAAGGCCAAGTCGTTGCACCCGCGCGAATTTGGGTGCACCAGAATAAGGATCATCTTTCCTGTCCGGCATCATCCGATGCTTGCTTGCCTGTTAAAGGTAATTGGCTAAAGCACGCCAATACGAGTGATCAGATAGAATTTACTGATGCCAGAGGGGCGCAACGCAGTTTGAGATTAACTGAGCAGGTAGGCGATGGTTTCTGGGCCGAGTCAAGCCAGACAGCATATCTTACTCCAGGTATGAAGTTGCACTTAATGCGGATGCCCACCTCTGGCCATCCGCGTCGAGTTGGTGAGACAGGTAAAGTAGGGGATTTACCACAATCGCCGGAGTCGATTCGTTTATATCGTGGTGATAATCTGATCTTGACCAGCAATCCGCTTCCAGGAACCCCTGGGCAGTATGATGAAAGCGGTAACCTATTGCGTGCAGCTAGCATTTCCTGTTCTTTGCCAGAAGTTTTTTCAATGGTCAAACCCGGCGAACGAATTTTGTTTGACGATGGCCGCATTGGAGCTGTCATTCGCAGCGTTGATGTACATGAACTTTTGGTGGAAATTACTCAGGCACGCGATGGTGGAGAAAAACTATTATCTGACAAAGGTATCAACCTGCCGGACAGTGAACTTGATCTAAGTGGCCTAACCGATCAGGATATCGAGAATCTGGAATTTGTTGTACATCATGCGGATATGGTCGGTCTTTCCTTTGCTCATCGTGCAACAGATGTTGAATTGTTACAGCGACATCTGAAACGCCTGAATGCTGATCAATTAGGTATTGTACTGAAGGTTGAAACACGTGCCGCCTTCGAGCATTTACCTGAGTTGCTATTTGCCTTATTGCGATCACCCAATGTGGGATTGATGGTTGCAAGAGGTGACTTGGCGGTGGAATGTGGTTTTGAGCGGCTTGCAGAATTACAGGAAGAAATCATGTGGTTGGCCGAAGCAGCACATCTACCTCTGATCTGGGCTACTCAAGTATTGGAGGGTTTAGCCAAAAACGGTAAACCTAGCCGCGCTGAAATCACTGATGCAGCTATGGGGGAGCGCGCTGAGTGCGTGATGCTAAACAAGGGACCCCACATCCTTGAGGCCATCCAAGTGTTGGATGACATTCTTCAGCGTATGCAAGGACATCAGAATAAAAAGAGCGCCTTATTACGGCGTTTGCACTGGTAGTTTTTTAGAAAACTTGATCGCGTAATAAGCACCTTGTTCGCTGGAATAACCCAGCAGCAACAAATACATTATTCACTAGGATTTACTCATGTTACACGAATTCACCAGAGCTCCTCGTATTGCCTATTTCTCAATGGAGATCGCACTGAAGTCAGATATCCCCACCTATGCTGGTGGATTAGGCATACTTGCGGGAGATACATTACGCTCCGCCGCTGATTTGGCGCTTCACATGGTGGGGGTGACACTGGCTAGTCGTGCTGGATATTTCGATCAAAAGATTGACAGCATAGGCAGGCAGATTGAATTGCCTCAAATCTGGGAGCCTTCGCAAAATGCTAAGTCCGTCTGTGCCAAGATATCTGTACAAATTGAGCGTCGCACTGTTTGGGTTGGTGCCTGGTTATATCGTATAGAAGGTTTGAGCGGTGCTGAAGTACCAGTGATCCTGCTGGATACCGACCTGCCTGAAAATAGTGTTGAAGATCGTGAAATCACTCATTTTCTCTATGGCCATGATGCAGCCTACCGATTAAAGCAAGAAATTGTGCTAGGAATAGGAGGCATCCGAATGTTACAAGCACTAGGTTTCCAGATTAGCAAGCATCATATGAATGAAGGTCATTCTGCCTTGTTAGGATTGGAATTGCTCCACCGATACAGCTACCAAGCTCGTGACCTGCGCCCAGGTGAATCGCTATACGATGTGCCCGTGGTGCGATCCAAGTGCATCTTCACCACGCATACGCCAATCGAAGCTGCGCAGGATAAATTCGACTACGCTATGGTCGACCGTATCGGTGATGGCGAGTTTCTGGATTTACATGAAGTTCGCAAATTAGCAGGGGAAGATAGCCTTAATATGACGCGCCTCGCGCTTAACCTCTCCGACTATGTTAATGGAGTTGCCAAGTGCCATGCCGAGGTTTCGCAGCGTATGTTTCCCGGATACGATGTACACGCAATCACCAACGGTGTACATCCGCATACCTGGACTAGTGATTTTTTTGCTGCACTATATGATAATCATATGCCAGGCTGGCGCCATGAACCTGAGCAATTGGTACGTATTGACCAGGTACCGGATCAAGCAATCTGGGATGCACATGAAAATGCTAAGCAGCGTCTAATGGATCGCATGAAGGAGGCGAGCGGGCGAGCATTCGATCCGACACTACCTATATTCGGCTTCGCCCGCCGTATGACGGCTTATAAGCGCCCTGATCTAATGTTTGCTGACCTCGAGCGCCTACGCGCTATCGCCAAAAAATACCCTTTTCAATTAGTAATGGCTGGCAAGGCACATCCTTATGACGCGAATGGCAAACACCTGATAGAAGTGTTACACAACTATCAACGTGAACTGGCAGATCACATTCCGGTGGTATTTCTTCCTGATTACAATATGAGTCTGGCGCTTGACCTGATATCTGGTGTGGATGTCTGGATTAATACCCCGCTGCGGCCACTGGAGGCCTCTGGCACCAGCGGCATGAAAGCTGCTTTCAACGGTGTACCCAGCCTTAGTGTACTTGACGGCTGGTGGCTGGAAGGTTGCCTAGAAGGAGTAACAGGCTGGGCAGTTGGAAGCTCGGTAGTGGGCAATGAAGTCAACGATGTACAAGATTTTTACAATAAACTGGAAAATGTTGTATTGCCACTTTATTACAGTGACCGTGCTGGCTGGATTTCACTGATGAAAGGTGCAATCGGCAGGAACGCCTCTGTTTTCAACACACATCGCATGATTCGACGTTACGCGACCGAAGCCTATATGCTGTAATTGAAATTGGACATAGAACCAATAACTGTGTTTTATTTATTAATCTATTACAAATCCACGCCTATATCAGCGAACTGGAAGAACGCTTGCCTTTTAAAGCTGGCTAGTTACCAAGCAATCTGTTTACCGTCATAAGCAACAAATCTGCCTGTATTGCCCAAATTCAAATCCGCAATCACCTCGCGCATGCCAGAAACGCTGGTTTGCGTATTGATTAAAGCATTCGGGCCTCCCATTCTGGTTTGTACCCAGCCCGGGTGAAGCGTAACAACACTAATCCCGTAAGGTTTAAGGTCAATCGAAAGGCTTTTCATCACCATATTGACAGCAGTTTTGCTGGTGCGATAAATGTAGCTCTCGCCGCTGGTATTGTCATCGATGCTGCCCATTTTGCTGGTGAGCGTGGCGATTTTTTTAAGCTGGCCTCTGGTGATATGCTGCACAAACGCTTCAGCCGTTTTGAGTGTTGCCATTGTATTAATCTTGAACGCTTTTGCCCATTCGTCGTAATTGGTGTCGCCAAACGTGCTGTGAGGGTAAACGCCTGCATTGTTAATCAGTACATCAATCTTCTCATCTTTTAACTGCAAAGCCAGCGCATCAATCCGTTCAAAATCGGCTACGTCTAGTTTAAATATACGCACATTGCTATTAGCACTTGCAAGCGCCTGTAGCTCGCGCACTGTTTGCGGCTCGCGGCAGCAAGCAAGCACGTTCCAGCCCTCTGCGGCATATTGTTTCGCAAACTCCAGGCCGATGCCGCGGTTGGCGCCAGTAATCAAAACTTGATATGTATTCATTTTTATTCTCAAGATGTAAGATTAATTACACACGATTATCCACGTTAGAAAACAAAAAAGCCACATCCTAGGATGCGGCTTTTAATAAAATGTGTAAGGGATTTCCGGCTTTTTTATAACGTTAAGCCCATCTCGAAAATAGAATCTATTTGGCGGCCAGTAAGCTGCAATTTTTTTGCCATCTCATTGATAAACTTATCTTCTCGATTAAACGCGTTAGCGGATTGCCAGTATTCTTTCATTGCTGACTCTGCATTTTCTGCAAACTCATCAAATTGTTTGAGCATATTAAAGCAGCTTAAAGCGCCACGCATCTGCGCCTTGGTTAAAGGCTGATATTCGGGCATCTCTAGCATAAACCTGGATTGCAGCACAGTATTCAGATTATCAAGATGCTCGTAGCCTGTTTGTGAAAATTCCATGATGCAGATCCGCAAATAGTTAAAAATGTTTTGCCAAAACGGCGTTGTCTGTCAATCTAAATCGGCAAATCCTTTAAAAACTTTAGGGGTACAAAATGCTTTATTTGAAATGTAAAAAAGCCACACTTTTTGGTGTGGTTTTAATGCGGATTTTTAAAAAATTACTTGTGATCTGAGTTGTGTTCATCGCCATGGTGTTGATGACGCTCTTTCATTCTGGCTTTCATGGCATCGCGTTCCGCCTGGTCAATCTTGTCGTCTTTATTTGCATCCATTTTGGCAAACATCCCGTCCGCCATTTTTTGGTGCTGGTTCATAAATTCATCACGGCTAATTGTGCCATCCTTGTTGGCGTCTGCATCTTGCATGCCATGTTTTTTACGCTCGCAATGGCTGCCGTCTTTGCCATCATGATTAGCGTAGGCTAATTGAGTTAAACCTAATGCTAAAGCCGCCATCGCTACAATATGTGTAATTTTCATAAAATATATATCCTTAATCTAAAATAAAAAAGCGTACTCCAAACTGCATACCCCTAGCTACATAACGTAGACAGGCTATTTTTGTTGACGTTCAAATAAAAAATCAGCACTCATATTTAATGCGGGCAATCATTACGTAAATTCACTAGGCAGTATTACGCTAAGCACATAGGGTATAAATTAAACCACCGCGTATGATGATGAATCATACAAGCACATCAATGTTGATGCGTTTGAACCCAAAGGAGAATATTATGTGGACTAAACCAGCAGCTACTGAAATGCGTTTTGGCTTTGAAGTAACCATGTACGTAATGAACAAATAATTAGTGATTTACTAATTTAAAAGCCCAGAGACTGTTCGCTGGGCTTTTTTGTTTTGTTGTTATATTTAGAATAATCAAAAACTTATTACTTTTTAGCACAATTGGGCGTCTAAAATTTGGAGATCAATATGTTTCGTTTAACAATGGGCGCTACCTTAATGGCAGCAGCATTTTTTGCAAATACAGCTGTGGCAGGGCATGACACAATCAAACCTAAAGCTTACGACAGCTTGGGCAAATGCGTTAAAGCCGCACTCACAAAGCACGAAGGCAATATTGTCAAAGTTGAATTCAAGTCTGAGAAGAAAAGAGGCGTTTACGAGTTCGATATTGAATCTGCAGACGGCACAGCGTGGGATATCGAATGCGATGCACAATCAGGCAAAGTGACCGAAGTGGAGGAAGAAGTAAAAGCTGACGATGCCAGATTTAAAGCACTGGCAAAAGTAACGGAGGCAGATGCCAAAGCTACCGCGCTG
>Ga0209254_10000320_pt1 | contig 36941 bp, 39 predicted proteins | sample FrelakmetDIP11DI_FD_187148 | JGI IMG/M metagenome (GOLD analysis project Ga0209254, IMG submission 187148) | Freshwater lake sediment microbial communities from the University of Notre Dame, USA, for methane emissions studies - DIP11 DI (SPAdes)... | ecosystem: Environmental > Aquatic >... | reverse complement strand
TTTACATAATACACATTGTCCGGTCCGCGACTGCGAACGGGCGACAGGGGCCGATCAGTTCCAGCCGTCCGCGGGCGGCAGCGGCAACGGCAGCACTTCGATTCCTTCCTCGAGCAACTCGCGCGTCTCCTCGATGGACGCCTGTCCCCGGATCGCGCGGCTCGGGGTCTCCTCGTAATGGATCCGGCGAGCTTCCTCGGGAAACGCTTGGCCGACGTCTTCCGTCTGCGCCATGACCTGCTGAACGAAAGCGGCTGCTGCCCTGAAGCGCGCCTCGGGAGTCGAGGGCTGCGCGGCAGGCCTGCCGACGGGAAGCGACGCTGGCGGCTGGCTTGCCGGCGCCTCGGAGACGGAGATCTTCGCGTGCGGGATCTTGCTGATCTCGCTCGTGCCGCAGACCGGACACTGCAGCAGTCGGCGTTCGCGCTGCACGTCGAACTCACCGGCCGACGCGAACCAACCCTCGAACCGGTGGTCTCGCGCGCAGCCGAGCTCGAAGATGATCATCAAGCAATTCTACCGGCTGTAGAGGCCCTTGCGCGCCAGCCGCGCACGGCTTACTTCCTTTACATCGACCTGCGCCGTGGGGAGAATCAGCCGTCCTTCAAGGAGCTAATGGATTCATGCGCCGCCCGCTCGCTGTCGCAATCGTTGCCGCCCTGATCCTTCCGGCAACGGTCGCCGCCCAGGAGTTCGACTGCATCATCGAGGCGCGCCAGACGGTGGACATCCGCAGCCCCGTGGAAGGCTTGGTCGAATCCCTGGGGGCCGAGCGCGGCCAGGTGGTCCGCAAGGGCCAGGTGGTCGTCCAGCTCGAGTCCGGGCCGGAACGCGCCGCCCTCGCCATCGCGAAGTCCAAGGCCGAATCCACCGGCCCGCTACGGGCGGCCGAGGCGAAGCTCGACCTGGCGGTGAAGAAGGAGACCCGCGCTCAGGAGCTTGCGCGGCAGAACTTCATCTCCCCCAACGCGCTCGAAGAGGCGCGCACCGAACGGTCGCTCGCCGAGTCGGAGTTGCGTGTCGCACGCGAGAACCAGAAGCTCGCCGAGTTGGACGTGAGCCGGATCTCGGAGCTTCTCAACATGCGCACCATCCGCAGCCCGATCAACGGCGTCGTGGTCGACCGCTTCCTCAAGCAGGGTGAGTTCGCGACGGCCAACACGAAGGATCCGATCATGCGTCTCGCCGAGATCGATCCCCTGAACGTCGAGGTCATCCTGCCCGCGCGCCTGTTCGGGGACGTCAAACGTGGCGACAAGGCGGAGGTGACGCCCGAGACCCCGAAGCAAACATTCACCGCGGTGGTGTCGGTCGTCGACCAGGTGATGAACGCGGCGAGCGGGACCTTCGGCATCAGGCTCGAGCTGCGCAACCCCAATCAGGCGATTCCCGCCGGCGCAAGGTGCAAGGTCAGGTTCCAGAAAATCGGCGGCTGATGCTCGCGCAATCGCGGCGCGCCGCAGTGGTGGCGACGGCAGCGCTGCTCACCGGCGCGTACTGGCTGCCCGCCACGGCCCAGGACCAATCGCGTACCCAGGGCCCCAACCAGCTCTCCCAGACGGTCGGCGTCACGGTACCGGAGAACACGTCGTCCACGATCCGGATGCTGAATCTCTCCCAGGGCACCCGCCTCGCCTTTGCCATGCAGGCGCAGGACGCCCTGTGGGTGCTCTTCATGAACGAGGAGAACTGGAAGCGGTTTCCGCAGGGGGCTACGCCGGTTCTCAGCGCACGCGTCAGCGCCGCGCTCTCTTTCGGCGTGCAGGTGCCCGCCGACGGCAACTACTACCTGGTGCTCGACAATCGCGAGCACGCCACTCCCAACCCGGTGAAGATGCAGCTTCGCGCGACGCTGCCCGCCGGGGCGAAGCGCCCGAGCGACCCCAAGCCGCTTCTGCAGCAGTACTGAGCCCTGCGGGCCCGGCTCACTCACCGCGCCCCGAGAACGCGAGCATGTCGCCCATTTTCTCGTCGCTCGTGAGCAGTGCCCGCCGGATGGCCGCATTGGCGCGCTCGGCGCGCGCCTGCGCCATGCGCAGCAACCGCCGCACCGCAGCCTGTGGAAGCGCCCCGCCCGCTCCTTCCGCGGCGCCTCGGGCAAGCATTCCGAGATAGGTCTTCAGCAACTCGTCGTCGAGCGCGCACAGCGCCTCGAAGCTGCCGGGATCGCCCTGGCGGCCGCAGCGGCCGAACAGCTGGCGGTCGATCCGGCGCGACTCGTGCAGTTCGGTCGCGATGACATGCAGACCGCCAGCTTCGCGAACGCCCGGGCCCAGCTTGATGTCGGTGCCGCGCCCCGCCATGTTCGTCGCTACGGTGATGCGTCCCACCAGGCCTGCCTGCGCCACGACCTCGGCCTCTGCCTTGTCCTGGCGCGCGTTGAGGAGCTGGTGCGGCAGCCCTGCTGCCGTGAGGCGTTCGCTCAGATGCTCGGACGCTCCGACGGATCGCGTACCGACCAGCACGGGGCGCCCCGCCCTGTGCATGTCCGCGATGCGTTCCACCACCGCGTCCCATTTTTCCGCTTGCGTCGGGAAGACTCGCTCCGCGAGGTCACGCCGCTGCACCGGACGGTTGGTGGCAACCTTGACCACCGCGAGGCCGTAGGTCGACCACAGCTCTGGCGCGACCTCCTGCGCCGTGCCGGTCATGCCGGCGAGCCACAGGTAGCGCTTGAAGAAGCGCTGATAGGTCATGCGCGCGATGGACGACTGCTGGCTGGTGAGCTTGACGCCCTCCTTCGCTTCCACCATCTGGTGCAGGCCCTGCTCCCAGGAGCGGTCCGGGAGGATCCGCCCGGTGTACTCGTCGATGATCTGGACCTTCTCCTCGCCCTTCTCCTCGCGGACGAGGTAATGCTTGTCGCGCTGGAAGATGTGCAGCGCGGTCAGCGCCTGCGTCACGAGCTCTTCGCGCCGGCGCTTGCCGCTGAACATTCCCGGCAGTGTCGGCGCCATCTCCGTCAGCCGCGCCTTGCCGGCGTCCTCCAGCAGCGCCGCGCGGTCCTTCTCGTCGATGATGAAGTCCGCGCCCGGCCGGAGCTGCGCTGCCGCCTCCAGCGCCGCCTCGTACATCTCCTGCTCTGGCGCCTGGTCGGAACGGCTGGAGATGATGAGCGGCGTCCGCGCCTCGTCGATCAGCACGCTGTCGGCCTCATCCACGATGGCGAAGAACAGGCCGCGCAGCACGAGCTGCCCCGCCCTGCCCTGTCCGCCAGCCAGCCGCTCGATGGAGAGCTGGATGCGGTTCGAGTTGCGCCCCAGCGCGATGCGGTCGCGCAGGTAGTCGAACGTGAGTTCCTTGTTCGTGCAGTAGGTGACGTCGCAGCGGTACATCTGCCGGCGCTCCGGCGGCTGCTGGCCGTTCACCACGTGCCCCACGGTCAGCCCCAGCGCCGCGTAGATCGGGCGCATCTGCTCCGCGTCGCGCGCGGTGAGGTAGTCGTTGACGGTGATGATGTGCACCGGCAGTCCGGCGAGCGCCGCGGTGCACGCGGGCAGCGTCGCGGTGAGGGTCTTGCCCTCGCCCGTCTCCATTTCCGCGATCATGCCGTTCAAGAGGACCCAGCCGCCCTGGAGCTGGACGTCGAAGTGGCGCATGCCGATGGTGCGGCTCGCCACCTCGCGGACCAGCGCGAAGCTGCGCGCGACCAGCTCCGGCGCGAAGCCCTCGCGGCGCAATGCGAGGCGCAGCTCGTCGGCGCCGCGGCGCAGGTCCCTGTCGGCGAGCTTCGCGAGGGTCGGGCCCAGTTCGTTCACCCGCACGACCAGCGCCGTGTCGACGGCGCGGCGCTTGCGGTAGGCGCGCGCCATCGGCGCAACCAGGCGATCGCCCAGCTTGTCCAGCACGCCGAGCCGCGGGCTCGCCTGCTCCGGATAGGCCGCATCCGGCGAGGCGTGCGGCAGGGCGAGGTCAAACATTGAACCGTGAAAGGAACATCTGGCGCGCCCGCCGGTACCACTGGAAAGCGATCGGCTCCCAGCCATGATCGAAGCGCACGTAGGCGCGGCCGCCCACGTTGAGGTGGCCCGACTTGCCGGGAATGTCCACGTCGATGAGGAAGTACTTCTGCACCGTCTTGCGGCCTTCCTTGTCGGTCGGGTCGAGCGCCGCCTGGCCGCCGCCCTGCGTGCTGAGCGCGGCGCTCGGAAGCTGGTCGGTCGCCGAGGGCACGATCCGCGCAACCACGCCCCGCTCGACGTCGGCGATGTGCTCGGCGAGCCGGACCTCCACGCCGCGGCTGCGCGCGCGCACCAGATCGATGTCCTGCTGCGAGACGATGGTGCGCACCATGAGCGCCTCCAGGTTGACGACGTGCGCCATGAGCTCGCCCTTCCTGATGTAGCGGCCCGGCATGTCGGGAGCGCGGGGCAGCACGAACTCGCCTTCGGCCTTCGCCACCAGCGTAAGCTCCCCGAGGCGCTCGTTCGCGCGAACGAGTTGGGACTGCGTGTAGCGCAGCTCCTCCTCGATGATCTGCGCCTTCACCTTGTCGTCCACGATCTGGGCGCGGTACTTGGCTTCGAGCTCCTGCAACCGGCCTTCGAGCACCTTGGCCTCGGTCTCCAGGTCGCGGTCGGCGAGGACCAGCAGCGTGTCGCCCGGCTGCACGCGGGCCCCGGGAGTGGCCACGATCTTCGCCACGAACCCGTCGGCGCCGGTGCGCACCAGGCCCTCCTCGGGCACCCAGACGACGCCTTCGACGGTGGTGCGCAGCGGCAGCGGCACGGCGAACAGCAAGAGGAGGATCACAACCACGATGGCCGCGCTGACGCGCATCGCGCGCGGCCGCTCGCGGCGGATGCGCGGGCTGTCGAACAGGTACTTCACGATCTTCGCCGCCGGCATCACCAGCCAGGCGAACGCGGTCGCGCCGGCGAAGACCACCGCGAGCAGCAGCGACTGGTCGCCCAGGAAGACGAAGATGCCGAGGATGACGACGATGCGGTAGAAGAACGACGCGACCGAAAAGCCCACGAACCACGCCCGCTCGCCCGGCGTCGATTCAGGCGGATCGGTCTCGCGGCGGCCGAACAGGTACTTCTCGCAGAGGTAGATCAGGTACTGGGTGCTGCGCGTGCGCAGGTTGGGAATCTCCAGCCAGTCGGCGAGCATGTAGTAGCCGTCGAACCGGAGCAGCGGGTTGGCGTTGAAGATCAACGTGGAGACGCCGGCGATCAGCATCACGTTGAAGCAGATGGCGCGCGGGATGCCCGGCTCGAGCGCAAGCCACAGCAGCATCGCGATGGCGGCGATGAAGACCTCCACCATCATGCCGGCGCCGCCGACGACGAACCGCTGCCACTTGCTGCGGAACGCCCATGAGGAGGAGGCATCCACGTACGGCACCGGCGTCAGGACGAGGATCATGGCGCCCATCTCGTGCACCTCGCCGCCGTAGGCCTTCACGGCGAACGCGTGGCCGAACTCGTGCGCGAGCTTCAGCACCGGGAAGAGCAGCCACATGATCAGCAGGTTCTGGGGCAGCAGCACCCGGTCGAGCATGTTGTGCGAGAGCTCGTTCCAGTGCGCGGCGGCCAGCACGAAGCCGAGCGTCACGACCGCGGCCCACACGATGAACCCGCCGACGCCGAAGAGCGGACGCACGAGCGGCGCCATGCGCGCGAGGAAGCGCTCCGGGTCGTACAGCGGGATCTGCCAGGCGAAAATCGAGAGCGCCTTCTTGGTGAACTGCCGGCGCGCGTGGGTCTCGCGCCGCCGGAACATCTCGGCGACGTCGGGCGGGACGTCGGACAGCAGCACGTCGGCGGCGTGGAGCTGCCCGAGGAGCTGTATGACCTCGTCCTGGGTCACCGCGTCGTCGCCAAGCTTGGCGAGCGCCTGCTCCCAGATCTGCTCCACGGTGTGGCGCCCGTCCATCAGGCCGATGATGAAATAGGCCGATGGCGAGAAGCGGTGGAAACGCTCCGAGGAGAGATCCTGGAGGACGTACCAGGTCTGGCCGCGATAGACGTGCCGGTGGATCTGCGCGTGGGCGCGCAGCTTGGGCGTCAGCGCGGCGACGCGGTACCAGTTCGGGCTGAAGAGCGCCTCGGCCATGGCCTCACGGCAGCCATTGCCAGAGCATCAGGCGCAGGCTGTCGATCACCGAGCGCGTCCAGATCCAGATGTAGCGCCGCTCGTCGATCTCCACCTTGCCGACGCCTTCCATGTTCGGCCGCATGCGCGGGTCGGTGCGGTCGAGCTGCGCTTCCACGCGGAAGAAGTTGCGGCCGTCGCGCGGCGTCGACACCGGCGTCACCGACTTCACCGTGAAGCCGATGGTCTCGTCCGGGAACGCCGAGAGGAGCAGCGAGCCGCGCTGGCCTTCGCGCACGTAGGCAACGTCGCGCTCGTCCACCTTCACCACCAGCCGGAAGGACTCCAGCGGCGCCACCTCGAAGAGCACCGTCCCGCGCTCCACCGGCGCCCCGAGCTGCTGCGACAGGTCGCCCGACACCACCACGCCGTCGAACGGCGCCACGATCGTCGTGCGCGAGAGCTGGTCCTCGACACGCGCCACCTGCGCCTTCGCCTGGTCGAGCTGCGCGGTGACGATCTGCACCTGCGCGGCGTTGCGGTCGGCCATGGCCTGGCGGAACTGCTTGCCGAGCTCCTCCTCCTGGCTCAGCCACTTCAGGCGCTCGAGCTTCAGCTCGCGATCGTCGAGGCGCGCGAGCAGGGTGCCGGCCTTCACCAGGTCGCCGGCGCGTACCGGCGCCTCGCGCACATAGCCGTTGAACGGGGCCGCCGCCGCCTGCTGCACCAGGGGCTCCAGCGAGGTGCCGGCGGAAACGCGGAACGGCCCCTTCGCGAGGGTCATGAACGCCAGCACCAGCGCGGCGGCCAGCACGCCGAACTTGAGCGCCGCGTGCCGCGGGCCGAAGAGCTGGCGCAGCTTTTCCTTCCACCAGATCAGCGCGCGCTTGCCGAACCACTGGTCCTCGCGCCGATGGGTATCGAGAATGGGACCGGCGAGGCCGGTGAGCGCCTCGAGGAGCTCCAGCGCCGGCTCGTCGAACGGCTTCCCCGCCAGCCGCTCCAGCGTGAGCGCACCCACGAAAGCATTGCCGACCTGCATGGGTATCGTGCAGACGGTACCGCCGCCCTGCTCCTTCGATAGCGCTTCGTGCGCGCGCGAGACCACCGGCAGCGCACCCGCCACGGGCGGCCAGGTGATCGGCGCCCCCTGGTCCACCGCCTCGTCCATCGCCGCGGCGACGGCGCGGACCAGGTTGGTGCGCTCCTTGAACTGCGCGCTGTGCGAGAACGCGTCGATCTTGATCTGCCCGGCCTGCACGAATCCGAGGCTCACCCGGTCGCATTCGAGCCGCGTCGCGAGCTCCGTGACCAGCGACATGGCTGACGCGGTGTACCGCTCCTGGCCCGCCGCGCTGGCGACCAGCTCCAGCACGGTCTGCAGGCGGTTGCGCGACTCGACCTCCTTCGCCACCGCACCGCGATAGAACAGCAGCTCGAGGCTCGCCGCGCCCCAGTGCAGCTGGCGCAACACTCCCTGCAGTTCGCTTTCCGGTCGCGTTGCGACGTCGATGACGACCACGCCGTGCAGCGTGCCCAGGGCCTCGACGGGATAGGCAACGTGATAGCCGCCACCGTCGCCCGCGGCCGGCTGGACCAGGCCGCGGCGCTCCATCAGCGAGCGCTGTGCCACCTGGGTGAGATAGCTCATGTCCTTGCGGACGTCGGGCCAGACCGCGACCGGCATGTAGCGGCTGTCGGAGCCCGCCTGCAGCAGTACCACGCCGCCCGTCACGCCCGGGATCAACCGGCACTGGATCGCGAGCCAGCTCTGGCAGAACTCCTCCGCGCCGCTCGCCCCGGCGAGCACCGCCCAGAGCGCGGACTCCTGCGCCTGCCCCTGCCCCGGGGCGGGTTGCTGGGGGACGCTCGAGGTACCGGAGCCGATTGCAGCGGAGGACATGGGCTGGCGGGCGCGTCGGGGCGCCCGCGATCAGGTTGGGATCAGCCCTTCAGCTCGCCGTAGCGCGACTCGTACTCCGTCATCAGCTTCGCGAGCAGGGTGTGCAGGCGCTTCGCCGCGAAGGGGGACAGGACGATGCGGTGCGAGAGCTCGATCTCCATGTCCTGCGGCGTGCGGTCCCAGTTGTTGCTGACGCCGAAGTTGAGCACCACCTCCTCGCGCGTGCTGGTCGCGTTGCAGAAATTCGCGTACGAGCTTTTGAGGTTGGCGCTGTTGAAGCGAACCTTGGCGGACGCCTGCTCGGCAGGCTTGTTTTTTTCTTCCGGGGACGCTTTGGTGGCCATGGGTCTCTACTCCTTGATGGCGTGAGAAATGCTAGCGTCCATTCTGCGTCACCGACGGCGAGCCGACACCGGCCGCGTTACTGACGGTGCGCAGAACTTGGCAGGCCTCCCCCGATGAGGCCCAAGGGCACGGTGCATCGAGAGGCTGAGAGCGCCCAGGGGGCGGCCATCCGAGGCATGTACGACATCGTGGATGCCGTCTTGGCAGCCTCAAGAACACGCTAGCAAAGGCGTCTCCAGTGGACGTCACGGAAGCCAGCAGAACGCCCAAGTGCCTGAGAAAGGAACGGAGTGCCCGGGGCCGGACTCGAACCGGCATGCCTTGCGGCGGGGGATTTTAAGTCCCCTGCGTCTACCGATTTCGCCACCCGGGCGGGAGGCTGGGGCAACCTGGCTGGACGGCGGGGATGGTGGAGGCGGGGGTCGGAATCGAACCGGCGTACACGGCTTTGCAGGCCGCTGCATGACCACTCTGCCACCCCGCCGGGCGGCGCCGGCGCGGATTGCGCCGGTCCACAAAGCAAAAGAGGGAAAACGGCTGTTTTCCCTCGGGAATCCTGGAGCGGGAGACGAGTCTCGAACTCGCGACCTCAACCTTGGCAAGGTTGCGCTCTACCAACTGAGCTACTCCCGCACGCAAGCCCGTGATTATAGCGGCGAACCCTTCGTGGGGCAAATCGCCCCGGCCGCCTCCGGCCTATCCGCCCCGGAAGGCCCGCGGCGCCGCGAGCTTGAGGTAGTAGACCATCGATGCGACGGTGAGCAGTGCCGCCGCCCAGATCAGGAAGGTGCCGACGCGGTGGGGATCGAAGGCGCCGATCCGATCGTGGTAGAGCAGCATCGGGATGGCCACGAGCTGCGCCACGGTCTTGAACTTGCCCAGCATGTTCACCGCCACGCTCCGGGCCTCCCCCACCTTGGCCATCCACTCGCGCAGCGCCGAGATGGTGATCTCGCGACCGATGATGATGAACGCGATGATGGCGTTCACGCGGTCGAGTTCCACCAGCACGATCAGCGCGGCCGCGACGATGAGCTTGTCGGCGACCGGGTCGAGGAATGCCCCGAAGGACGACTCCTGGTTCCAGCGCCGTGCGAGCCACCCGTCCAGCCAATCGGTGATCGCCGCGGCGCTGAAGAGCACGCATGCCAGCAGGTTGCGCTCGGGCACGCTCATCCAGTCCTGCGGGAGGTAGTACAGCGCGACCAGCACCGGGATGGCGACCACCCGCAGCCAGGTCAGGACGATGGGGACGTTGAGCGGCAAGGCTAGTGGAGCTCCCTGTAGATCTTCTCGGCGAGCGTACGGCTGATGCCTTCCACCTGCGCGAGCTCCTCGATGCTCGCCGACTGTACACCCTTGAGCCCGCCGAAGCGCTCCAGCAGGTGCCGCCGGCGCTTGGCGCCTATGCCCCCGATGCCCTCCAGGGAGGACGTGACGCGCGCCTTCCCGCGCCGCGCGCGGTGGCCGGTGATGGCGAAGCGATGCGCCTCGTCGCGGATCTGCTGGACGAGGTGCAGGCCGGGGTGGTCGGGCGGCAGCCGCAGCGACCGGTCGCCCTCGGCGAGCACCAGCTCCTCCAGGCCCGGCTTGCGCTCCGGACCCTTGGCGACACCCACCAGAAAGAGATCGGCCAGGCCGAGCTCCTCCATGACTGCGCGGGCGGCGCCGACCTGCCCCTTGCCGCCGTCGATCAGCACCAGGTCGGGCACCACGCCCTCGCCGCGCGTCACCTTCTCGTAGCGCCGGTGCAGCACGTCGCGCATCGCGCCGTAGTCGTCGCCGGGGGTGAGGCCGGTGATGTTGTACCGACGGTACTCGCCAGAGCGCATGCCGAGCTGGTCGTACACGACGCAGGAGGCCACCGTCGCCTCGCCCTGCGTGTGGCTCACGTCGAAGCACTCGATGCGCCGGACGCTGTTCGGCAACCCCAGCGCTTCGCACAGCGCTGCCACGCGCGCTTCCTGGGTGCCCTGTTCCCGCAGCCGCTGCGCGGCGGCCATCCGCGCGTTGTTCTCGGCCATTTCCAGCCAGCGTCGTCGCTCCGCCGTCGGTCGGGTCAGCAGCTGCACCGGGTGCCCGGCGAGCTCGGCGAGCAGGTCCTGGGTCTCGTCCGGCTCCGCGATCTCGCCGGCGACGATCAGCCCGGGCACTATGCCGCCGGCGTAGTGCTGCGCAAGAAAGGCGGTCAGGACCTCGCCTGGCGAGCGATCCTCGGCACGTTGGGGAAAGAAGCTCTTGTCGCCGAGGTAACGCCCGCGCCGGACCATCACCAGGTTCACGCAGGTGATGCCGCCCTCGATGACGCATCCTATGGCGTCGGCGTCCAGCGTCTTCGCTGTGTCGACGTACTGCCGCGTCTGCACCCGGTTGAGCGTCTGGATCTGGTCGCGAAACAGCGCCGCACGCTCGAACTCCAGCCGCTCCGCCGCCTCGTGCATGCGCGCTGCGAGCGCAGCGAGCACGTCGTCCTCGCGGCCTTCCATGAACAGCTGGGCGTTGCGCACGTCCTCGGCGTAGGCCGCCGGGTCGACCTGACCTACGCAAGGTGCCGAGCAGCGCTTGATCTGGTGCAGCAGGCAGGGGCGGGAACGGTTCGCGAACACCGTGTCCTCGCACGTGCGCAGGCGGAACACCTTCTGCAGCAGCTGGATGCTTTCGCGCACCGCCCATGCGCTGGCGAACGGCCCGAAATACGCGTTGCGCTTGTCCAGCGGCCCCCGGTAGAAGGCGAGGCGCGGGAACTCGTGCCCGCTGATCATCAGGTAGGGATAGCTCTTGTCGTCCCGGAACAGGATGTTGTACCGGGGCGCGAGCGACTTGATCAGGTTGTTCTCGAGGATCAGCGCCTCGGCTTCCGATCGCGTGACCGTGACCTCGACGCTGGCGACCTGCGCGACCATCAGCGCGATGCGCGGCCCGTGATCGTGCTTGGTGAAGTACGAGGAGACGCGTTTCTTCAGGTCGCGCGCCTTGCCGACGTACAGCACGTCGCCGCGCGCGCCGATCATCCGGTATACGCCGGGCAGGCCGGGAAGCCCGGCGATCAGCGTCGGGGCGTCGAAGCCGCGCTCGGGGGCCGGTTCGCCCGCCGCGTGCGGCGGCGGCTCGTGGGTCATCGGGAAAGGAAGTCGACGATGTCTCGGAAGACCGCCTCGAACATCGCTTCGGTCAGGCGGCGCGTGTTCGTATTGTATCGGCTGCAGTGATAGCTATCGAACATGCGGATGCCATTCGGAAGCGCATGGACCGCATGGTGACCGAAAGCGTAGTCCCGCGGGCGCAGCGCTAGCGCCGCCAGCGTGGCGTCGTGCGCGATGCGGCCGAGGGCGAGGACCGCCCGAGGCGGACGCTGCGCGAGCTCGTTGGCAAGGTATCCGTTGCAGCGGCGGATCTCGGCCGTGTCGGGCTTGTTCTGCGGCGGCAGACACTTCACCGCGTTGGTCAGGCGGGCGCCGGTGAGCACAAGGCCGTCGTCCGGATCGGCCGAGCCCGCATGGCTGGCGAAACCGAACTTGTGGAGCGTGCGGTACAGCAGGATGCCGGCGTAATCTCCCGTGAACGGGCGCCCGGTGCGGTTCGCGCCGTGCATGCCCGGCGCGAGCCCGACGACGAGCAGCGCCGCGTGCGGATCGCCGAAAGGCGCCACGGGGCGCGCGTGGTATCCCGGATGTTCCGCGCGCACCTTGCCCAGCAACCCGGCGAGGCGCGGACAGGCGGAGCAGGTGAGGTCGAAAGCGGCGCCTGCGCGGGCCGCCGCGGGCGGGTCGGTCGCAGCGCGCATGCGGATCAGGCGAAGACGCCCTGCTCCGCCGCCTGCGCGACCATGGCGAGCGCACCCGCATAGGCCGCATCGTCGGCGGGCGGGCGCATGCCCTCGGCGCGTGCCGCATCCATGGGCACGTGTTCGAGCCGGGAGAGCAACTCGTCGGCGCTTTCCGGCGCGTTGCAGACCAGCACCATGTCGCAGCCGGCGGCGAACGCGGCGCGCGCGCGCGCGACGACATCGCCCGCGACCCGCGCCCCTTCCATGGAGAGATCGTCGCTGAAGATCAGCCCGCCGAACCCCAGGCGAGTGCGCAGCACGTCGTGCAGCCAGACGCGCGAGAAGCCGGCGGGCTGCGCGTCGACGCGCGGATAGATCACGTGCGCCGGCATCAGCCCGGCGAGGCCCGCGGGAATCAGGGCGCGGTAGGGCGCGATGTCGAGACGATCGATCTCGTCGAACGTCCGCTCGTCCACCGGCACGTCGTGGTGCGAGTCGGCGCGCACGTAGCCGTGCCCGGGGAAATGCTTGGCGACGGCGCCCACCCCCACCTGGGCGAGGCCCGCCACGAGCCGCCGCGCCAGCGCGCCCACCACGGCCGGATCGTGATGAAAGGCGCGGTCGCCGATGACGCCCGACTCGCCGTGGTCGAGGTCCACGCAGGGCGTGAAGCTGAAGTCGACGCCGTGCCGCTTGAGCTCGGCCCCCAGCACCACGCCGATTGCCTCGGCGAGCTCGCCCGCGCGCGCCGGGTCTCGGTCGTACAGCGCGCCGAGCCTGCGCATCGGCGGAATGCGCGTGAACCCCGCCTGGAAGCGCTGCACCCGCCCGCCCTCGTGGTCCACCGCGATCAGCAGCGCCGGCGAGCGCACGGCCCGGATCTCGGCGGTCAGCGCGTCGAGCTGTTCCGGCGACGCATAGTTGCGCGCGAACAGGATTACGCCGCCGACCAGCGGATGCGCGAGCCGGGCGCGCTCATGGTCCGTCAGGGTGTGTCCGGCGACGTCGACCATGACCGGACCAAGGGGAAGCCTAGGCTCCATGCGACTTTCCTTCGAGAATCACCGTTGCGGCCGCCATGTCGCGCTCGTCGGTGAGGCTGATGTGCACCCCCACGACGCCACGCAGCTCGAGCAGCGCGGCGAGCGGCGGCGAGAAGCACAGCACGGGCCGGCCCGAAGGCAGGTTGGTGACGCCGATGTTCTGCCAGTTGACCGGGTGATGGATGCCCGTGCCCATCGCCTTCGAGAACGCCTCCTTGGCGGCGAAGCGCTTGGCGAGGTAGTGCGCCGGCTTGCGGTGCCGGGTGAAGCGCTCGAGCTCGTGGTCGACCAGCACCTTGCGCGCGAAGCGCTCCCCCCAGCGGTCGAGCGCCCGCTGGACGCGGCTGATCTCGATGAGATCGGTGCCGACGCCGATGATCACCGGCGCATCCCCGCGGCGAGCGTCATCAGGCCCTTCATCTCCCGGACCGCCTCGCGCATGCCGACGAACACCGCGCGGCTCACGATGGCGTGGCCGATGTGCAGCTCGCGCACGCCCGGGAGGCGCGCCACCGGCTCGACGTTGAAGTAGTTCAGCGCGTGTCCGGCGTTGAAGCGCATGCCGAGATCGCGGATGGCCTTGCCCGCGGCCTCGATGCGCGCGAGCTCCGCCGCCACCGGGGGGCTTTCGGCGTCGCGGCCCTGCGAGTGGAAGGCGTGCGCGTAGGGGCCGGTGTGGATCTCGCATACTGCGGCACCCACGCGGTGAGCGGCCTCGACCTGCGCCGGATCGGCGTCGATGAATACCGACACCACGATGCCCGCGTCGCGCAGACGGGCGACGGCTGTTGCGACGGCCGCTTCCTGCGCGAGGATGTCCAGTCCGCCCTCGGTGGTGATCTCGTGCCGGCCTTCGGGCACCAGCATCGCCATCTCCGGGCGGATGCGCGCGGCGATGCCCACCATCTCCGCTGTCGCCGCCATCTCCAGGTTCAGCTTGATGTGCGTGAGATCGCGCAGTCGCCGCACGTCCTCGTCCTGGATGTGGCGGCGGTCCTCCCGCAGGTGAACCGTAATGCCGTCCGCGCCGCCCAGATGCGCCTCCACCGCCGCCCAGACCGGGTCGGGCTCGTAGGTGCGGCGCGCCTGGCGCAGGGTGGCGACGTGGTCGATGTTGACGCCGAGCTCGATCATCGGGGGCATGGGCTCCTTGAGAGGATCACAATTGCTGCAGGTCGCGGAAGACCCGGCGGCTGTGCAGCGGCTGGCGGTCCAGCCGGTGGTTGATCAGCAGGCGCATGAGCTGCTTGGACTGCGCGAGGGTCTGCGGATCGCGGAAGTCGTCGTTGGCGATCTCGAGCAGCGCGCGGCCCGAGAAGGCCGGGCCATCGTCGGTCGGCGACGGCGCCGCGATGCGCACCGCGCCGCGCTCCGGCTCGTAACGATACAGCGCCTCGGGCGCGATCGCCCCGCCGCTTGCGCCGTCCCGATCGAGCGCGAGCGCATAGCCCAGCTCCTTGAGCAGGCGCTTCTCGAAGGCGCGCAGCACCGGCGCGCTGGGCGCCCCCCGTGCGAGTTGCGCGACTGCCGCGGCGTACTCGTCGTAGAGTGCCTCGTGCGGGTCGTCACGGGGCAGGAGGCGCAGCAGCAGCTCGTTGAGGTAGAAGCCGCAGAGCAAGGCGTCGCCCTTCAGCATCGGCTGCCCGCCGGCCCACTCGGCGCGCTGCAGGGTGCGCACCTCGCCGCGGCCCGACCAGCCCAGGCTGAGCGGCTGGAAGGCAAGGAGCACGCCGCGCAGCGCCGAGCGCGGACGGCGTGCGCCTTTTGCCACCAGCGCGATGCGCCCCTGCGCACGCGTGTAGGCCTCCACGATCAGGCTGGTCTCGCGGTAGGGATGCGCGTGGAGCATGTACGCGGGCGCGTCGTCGATGCGGCTGCGGTCCATCCCGACAGTCTACTGGTCGTAACCGAAACGCCGCACCAGCGCCTCGTCCTCGGTCCAGCGTCCGCGCACCTTGACCCAGACCTCCAGGTACACCTTGCCGCCGAAAAGCCGCTCCATGTCCTGGCGCGCGCCGGAGGCCACCTCCTTCAGCTTCTCGCCGCCCTTGCCGATCACGATCGCCTTGTGGCCCTCCTTCTCCACCACGATCGCCGCATGGATGCGGCGCAGCCTGCCCTCCTCGGCGAACTTCTCGATCACCACGGCCGAGCCGTAGGGCACCTCGTCACCGAGCAGGCGAAAGAGCTTCTCGCGCACCATTTCGGCGGCGAGAAAGCGCTCGCTGCGGTCGGTGAGGGTATCGGGCTCGTACATCGGCGGCTGTTCCGGAAGGTGCGCAGCCACCACCCGGGCGAGCTCGCCGAGGTTGCGGCGCCGCTGCGCGCTGACCGGGACGATCTCCGCGAATGCATGCGCCGCCGCCATCTTCTGCAGGAACGGAAGCATGCGCGCCGGCTCCGGCAGGCGGTCGGCCTTGTTGACCGCCAGCACCACCGGCACGCCCGCGGGCAGGAGCTTCAGCACGGCCGCGTCCTCGTCGCCGAACTGGCCGGCCTCGACCACCATCAGCACCGCGTCGATCTCGGCGAGCGCCTGCCGCACGTTGCGGTTCAGCGTGCGGTTCAGGGCGCCGCCGTGGCGGGTCTGGAAACCGGGCGTGTCGACGAACACGATCTGCGCGTCGTCGCGGGTGACCACACCCAGCACCCGGTGCCGCGTGGTCTGGGGACGCCGCGAGGTGATGCTGATCTTGTGTCCCACCAGCGCGTTCAGGAGCGTCGACTTGCCCACGTTGGGCCGACCCACGATGGCCGCCACGCCGCAGCGGAATGGGGCCGATGCGCTCATTGCGCGGCGCCCGTCAGCAGGTCGTACACACGCCGGGCCGCCTCCTGCTCGGCGCGTCGCCGCGTCGACCCGGCGCCGGTCCCGACCAGATCGAGCGCCTCCACGCGGCACTCGACCTCGAACTCCTCGTTTGGGGCCACGCCGCGGGTGGCCAGCACGCGATAGGCAGGCACGTTGATGCGCCGCGCCTGCAGATGCTCCTGCAGCCGCGTCTTGGGGTCCTTGGTGTCCTGGCGCGGATCGATCTCCTCGAGGCGCGCCGCGTACAGGGCGAGGATCACGCGGGCCGCCTCTTCCGCGCCGCCGTCGAGCAGCACGGCGCCGAGGATCGCCTCCAGCGCGTCGGCCAGGATGGAGGGCCGCTCCGCGCCACCGCTCTTCAACTCCCCTTCCCCCAGGCTGAGGAACTCTCCCAGCCCGATGGACCGGGCGAGCTCCGCCAGGGTCTGCTCGCGCACGAGGGTCGCGCGAATGCGGGAGAGCTTGCCTTCGGGCTGCGCTTCGAAGCGCGCGAACAGCTCCCGCGCGATCACGAAGCCCAGGACGCTGTCACCCAGGAACTCGAGCCGCTCGTTGTGTGGCGTGCCGAAGCTGCGGTGGGTGAGCGCCTGCGCGAGCAGCGCGGGACGGCCGAACCGATAGCCGAGGCGTTCTTCGAGGCGCTGCCGGTTCATCCCGCCTGCGGTCCGTCAGTCGGCCGCCTTGGTGCTTCCCCCGCTGGAGCCGGCGAAGTCGATGAGCAGGCTGACGTTCTTGAACAGGGGGATGCGCTTCTCGTACGCGAACCCGATCACCACCTGCCCGCTCTCCTTGGTGATTTCCAGGTCGTTCGGGCCGATCACGGTGATGTCGTCGATCTGCTGGCGGCGCTCGAAGGCCCGCTTCACGTCGGCGACCGACGCGTTGCGAAGCTCGCCGCTCTGCGTCATGCCCGCGATCGCCTTCTGGATCGCGAAGTACTCGATGTAGGCCGGCACGACCTTCATGCCGGTGATCGCGACGAGAATGATGGCCACGAGGAGCGACAGCACCCCCGCGAAACCGAGCCCTTTCTGCTTTGCCTTCACGGCTCCTCCCTGCTGCTGAACCACCGGCCGCACCAACCCGCGCGCCGTTACCGGAACGACCCGAAACGGCCGAGGTCGCTGAAGTTGAACCAGATGAAGAACGCCTTCCCGACGATGTTGCGGTCGGGCACGAAGCCCCAGACGCGGCTGTCGCTGGAGTTGTCGCGGTTGTCGCCCATCATGAAGTAGTGGCCCGGCGGCACCGTGCATGTCATGCCGTCGGCATTGTATGAGCAATTCTCGTGGTAGGGGAAACGCGCCGGCATCGGCGCGGGTCCTGCACCGTCCTCCACCAGTATGGTGTGGCGCCGTCCGTCCACGGTCTCCACGTACTGGCGCGCGAAGCTCATCCGTTCCCGGTGCAGGAAGTCGCCCGCCGGCTCCACCGGGAGCGGCTGTCCGTTGAGGATGACGCGCTTGTTCACGTAAGCCACCTTGTCTCCGGGAACGCCGATGACCCGCTTGATGTAGTCCATCGACGGGTCCTCGGGATAGCGAAATACCATGACATCGCCCCGCTGCGGCTGGTTAAGCTCCACAAGCTTGACGTGCACGATGGGCAGCCGGATGCCGTATGTGAACTTGTTCACGAGGATGAAGTCCCCCACGAGCAGCGTGGGGATCATCGATCCCGACGGGATCTTGAACGGCTCGACCACGAACGAGCGCAGCATGAAGACGATCAGGATCACCGGGAAGAAGCTCTTCGGATACTCGATCCACCAGGGCTCCTTGGCGCCCGCCGCCCGGCGCCTGGCGAAGTACCAGCGGTCGGCCGCCGCGACGACGCCGGTGACCACCAGCAGGACGAACAGGATCAGGGCGAAGTTCACGGGCGCGCCCTACTTGCTCTCGACCTGCAGGATGGCCAGGAACGCCTCCTGCGGGATTTCCACCGTGCCCACCTGCTTCATGCGCTTCTTTCCCGCCTTCTGCTTCTCCAGCAGCTTTTTCTTGCGCGTGATGTCACCGCCGTAGCACTTCGCCAGCACGTTCTTGCGCAGCGCCTTCACCGTCTCGCGCGCGATGATGTGCGAGCCGATTGCCGCCTGCACCGCGACGTCGAACATCTGCCGCGGGATGAGCTCGCGCATCTTGGTCACCAGTTCGCGCCCGCGGTACTGGGAGGTGGCACGGTGGACCATGAGCGACAGCGCGTCGACCCGCTCGCTGTTGATGAGAATGTCCAGCTTCACCATGTCCGCGGCGCGGTATTCCTTGAACTCGTAGTCGAGCGACGCGTAGCCGCGCGAGACCGACTTCAGCTTGTCGAAGAAGTCCATCACCACTTCGTTGAGCGGCATCTCGTAGGTCAGCACCACCTGGCGCCCCGCGTACTGCATGTTCTTCTGGATGCCGCGCTTGCCGGTGCAGAGCGTGATCACGGCGCCGACGTACTCCTGCGGCAGGAAGATGGTGGTGGTGATGATCGGCTCGCGGATCTCCTCGATCTTCGACGGATCGGGCATCTTCGACGGGTTCTCCACCCGCTCCACCGTCCCGTCGCGCATCACCACCTCGTACACCACCGTCGGCGCGGTGGTGATGAGGTCCATGTCGTACTCGCGCTCCAGGCGCTCCTGCACGATGTCCATGTGCAGCAGGCCGAGGAAGCCGCAGCGGAAGCCGAAGCCGAGTGCCTGCGAGACCTCCGGCTCGAACTGCAGCGACGCGTCGTTCAGCTTCAGCTTGATCAGCGCCTCGCGGAGCGCCTCGTACTGGTTCGACTCGACCGGATACAGGCCGGCGAACACCTGCGGCTTGATCTCCTTGAAGCCGGGCAGCGCCGCTGCCGCGGGTCGATCGGCCAGCGTCACGGTGTCGCCGACGCGCGCGTCCTGCAGGTCCTTGATGCCGGAGATGATGAAACCCACCTCCCCGGCGGAAAGTCCGGTGCGCGACTGCGATTTCGGCGTGAACACGCCGACCTGCTCGCACAGGTGCACGACCCGGGTCGCCATCAGGAGGATGCGGTCCTTGGGCTTCAGCGTGCCGTCCACCACGCGCACCAGCATCACCACGCCGACGTAGTTGTCGAACCACGAGTCGATGATCAGCGCCTTCAGCGGCGCCTGCGGATCGCCCTGCGGGGGCGGAATGCGCGCGATCACCGCCTCCAGGATGTCGTCGATGCCCTCGCCGGTCTTGGCGCTGGCGCGGATCGCGTCCTGCGCGTCGATGCCGATGACGTCCTCGATCTCCTGGATCGCGCGTTCCGGATTCGCCGAGGGCAGGTCGATCTTGTTGAGGACCGGCACGACGTCGACGCCCTGCTCGATCGCGGTGTAGCAGTTGGCCACGGTCTGTGCCTCGACGCCCTGCGAGGCGTCCACGACGAGCAGCGCGCCCTCGCACGCGGCGAGCGACCGCGAAACCTCGTAGGAGAAATCGACGTGGCCCGGGGTGTCGATCAGGTTGAGGTTGTAGACCTTCCCGTCGCGCGCCTTGTAGTGCAGGGCCGCGGTCTGCGCCTTGATGGTGATGCCGCGCTCGCGCTCCAGGTCCATCGAGTCGAGCACCTGCTCGCTCATCTCGCGGTCGGACAGGCCCCCGCAACGCTGGATGAAGCGGTCGGCCAGGGTGGACTTGCCGTGGTCGATGTGCGCGATGATGGAAAAGTTGCGGATGTGCTGCATGCGGCTCGCTGGAATGCAAAAAAGGGTGCCGGAGCACCCTTTGGAATGGACCGTAACCTGCGGATTTTAGCGGAATTCCCCAAGCCGGGCGCGCACTCGGGCAGGATCGAGGAAATAGTGGCAGAGCTCGGTGCCGTCGTGCTCCAGCACCGGCACGCGCTGGCCGTACCGTGCCTCGAGCTCGGGCGCCGCATCGACGTCCACGACCTCCACGCGGAAGCCGTGCTCCGCGGCCAGCGGCGCCACCGCTGCGGCCATGTCGTCGCACAGATGGCAGTACGTGCGCCCGTACAGCGTCAGCACCCTGCTCACGTGCAGCGTCCGATCAGCCGCCCGCCGTCTCGCCGCGGATGGTCGCGAAGACGTTCGCCTCGCCGCGCTTGATGCGCAGGGTGAGCGTGGTCGACTTGTCCAGTTCCCCGAGCAGCTTGTTGAACTGCTGCGCGTTCTTCAGTTCGGTGGTCGCGCCTTTCGCGGTCACGGCGGTGATCACGTCGCCGACGCGGATGTCCGCGCGCGGCGCGCCGCGAACCTCGTCGACCACGACCCCGCTGGTCACCCGGCCCTCCTTCTTGCGCTCCTCGGAGAGGTCGCTCACCACCAGCCCGAGCCGGTTGGCCGCCGCGGCCTGCTTCGGCTCCCCGCGGTTGCGTTCGGCGCGCGCCACCCGGTCGTCGGGAATCTCGGCCACGGTGACGGTCACGTCGCGCAACTGGCCCTCCCGGTACACCTGCATGCCCACCGTGGACCCAGGCTTGGTCCCGCCCACGATGCGGGGCAGGTCGGACGATGCGTTCACCGCCTTGCCGTCGAACTTGAGGATGATGTCGCCCGTCTTCACCCCGGCCTTCTCGGCGGGGCCGCCTTTCTCGACGCCGTTCACCAGCGCGCCGCCGACGGTCTTGAGCCCGAACGAGTCGGCCAGCTCCTTGGACACCTCCTGGATGACCACGCCGATGCGGCCGCGGCTGACCCGCCCGGCGGTGCGCAGCTGCTGCTGGATGTCCATCGCGACGTCGATGGGAATGGCGAACGACAGCCCCATGAAGCCGCCGGTGCGGCTGTAGATCTGCGAGTTGATGCCGACCACCTCACCCTTCAGGTTGAACAGCGGGCCGCCCGAATTGCCCGGGTTGATGGCCACGTCGGTCTGGATGAAGGGAACGAAGTTCTCCTGCGGCAGCGACCGGCCCTTCGCGCTGACGATGCCGGCGGTGACCGTGTTGTCGAATCCGAACGGCGAGCCTATCGCCAGCACCCATTCGCCCACCTTGAGCTTCGCCGGATCCCCGAGGCGCACCGCGGGCAGATTGGTCGCCTCGACCTTGATCAGCGCGACGTCCGTGCGCTTGTCGGTGCCGATGACCTTGGCCTTGAACTCGCGCTTGTCGCTGGTCTTGACGTTGATCTCGTCGGCCGCGTCCACCACGTGCGCATTGGTCAGGATGTAGCCGTCCGGGCTGATGATGAAACCCGACCCGAGGGACTGGGCCTCGGGATCCCGCGGCGGGCGCGGACCGGGCTGGCCGGGCGGCGCGAAGCGGCGGAAGAACTCGAGGAACGGATCGTCCTCCTCGGCCTGGGGTGGTGTCCCTTGCGGCGCCTGGGGATTGCGGCGCTGGCGGTTCTGGGTGGTGCTGATGTTCACCACCGCCATGCCCTGGGTCTCGACGATCTGGGTGAAATCGGGCAGGTCGCGCGGCTGGGCAGCTGCCGGCAGGGGAAGCGCAAGCGGCAGCGCTAACAGCGCCGCGGCAATGAGACGTTTCATGGCGAGCGTCCGAAAAGGATCGTATTTGTAAGAAGATACGGCCGGGCCGGCAGCGTTTCAAGGGGAAAGTCAGGCTGGGGTGGTCGCGCCCCCCTGCCGGGACGGCTCAGTTCGGCTTCCGGTACTCGACCTGGTTGGCGATAAAGCGCACGCCCTCGGCGGGCATTTCGCCCACCACGGTCACCAGGGAATCCTCGACCTTGCGGGTGTAGACGTTGATCGCGCCCTTGCGGGAAAGACCCAGGTGGGCAGGCTCGGCGCGTCCCGCGAGCGGCTCGATGAACACCGAGGCGGCGGCAAGTCCGTCCGACAGGACAATGTGGGCCACGCTGGGCGTGCCCCCGAAGGAGCCCCGCATCTCGGTGACCTTGGCGTACCCGGGCGGAAGCGACTTCATCATCCACCCCGCTTCGGCCAGATTCGCCTCGTTCATCGCGAGATTCTCGACCCGCCAGCCGTTGTCCTTGCCCGCGTACCGCGACCGCACCGCCTCGCGGTCGACGCGCCCGCCAATGCGCAGATCGGTGAAGAAGAACTGCTCGAGCGGCTCGCCCTTCTCGTTGAAGGTCTTGGCCTTGACCAGCATGCCCGTGCCGACGTCGGCCCACAGCTTGTGGGCGTAGCGCATGTTGTCCTTGGGCTCGAGGATGATCGACTGGCTGTCGTACCCGGCGATCCGCTCGACCTCGCCTTTGCGGAGGTTGTAGTACGCGCCGATGGTCTGCACCTGTTCCGGCAGCATTCCGGGAAACGGCTTCGCCACCTGCTTGCGGTCGATCTTTACGGTCATCGTCGTCGGCAGGTACCACCTCACCTCGTCGTTCACGCGCACGACCTCGCGCGGCACGCCGTCCAGCGTCTCCACCCGCTCGTACACGTTGGCGCCCTCGACCAGGCGCGTGACGCGCGAGGTCTCCGAGTGCTCACCGTACTGGTAGATGAAGGTGCCCGTGTAGTTCAGCTTCTGCGTGGCGCGGTACATCTTCTGCAGCCACCCCAGCGCCTCCGACTGCCCCTGCGCGACGGCCGTGCCGCTCCACGACGCCGCCAACGCGAGCGCCACAACGACCGACCGCAACATCAACGCCTGCCGCCTTCATCCGCCACAGAGCCCACATAGGGCAACACCCCCGCCATTGCCGAGCGCGGGGCGTACCGCTGGTGGGCGAGCACGTAATCGCCGACGCCCTGGGCCACGGGGACGAGAGCCCCAGCCGGAGCCACCTGCGCCACCGCAGGCGCAGGCGGGACCATCGCAACTGGCGGCGCCGGCGGCCGAACCAGCGGCAGGGCGATCCAGCCGACAGCCGCCACGGCCGCCACGCTGGCGGCCGCCGACAGCGCGGTCCACGTTCGCCGGCGTGCGGCGGCGCGCGACGGAGACGCGCGCGGCGCGAGCACCGTCGGCTCCGCGGCCAGTCGCGCCGCGAAGGCGGCGGACAGGCCGCGGGCGGGCGTGCCCCGCAGCGCGTCGCCGATGAGGTGGTACATCTCCCAGTCGGCCCGCAGGGCGTCGTCGTCCTTGAGCCGCCGCAGGCAGCCCTCGCACTCCTCGCCGTCCAGCTGGTCGTCCATCAGGGCCGAAACCTGTTCCGTCATGTTCACCACCTCTTGTCCTTGCGCGTGTCCAACAGTGGACGCAGCCTGGCGGCAATCGCCTCCCGCGCCCTGAAGATCCTCGACCTCACCGTCCCGATCGGGCAATTCATGATCGCCGCGATCTCCTCGTACGACAGCCCCTCGATCTCGCGCAGCGTGATCGCCGTCCGCAACTCTTCGGGCAGCGCGTCCATTGCCGCGTTCACCGTGTCGCCGATCTGCCGCGACATCATCAGGCTCTCTGGCGTGTTGATATCCCGCAGCTGATCGCCGTCCTCGAACGTCTCGGCCTCGTCCGCGTCGAACTCCGTCGTCGTGGGCGCCCTGCGCCCCATCGCCACGAGGTGGTTCTTCGCGGTGTTGATGCCGATCCGGTACAGCCAGGTGTAGAACGCGCTGTCCCCCCGGAACGAGGGCAGCGCGCGATATGCCTTGACGAACGCCTCCTGCGCAACGTCCTCGACCTCGGCCGGATCGCGGATGAACCGCGACAGCAGCCGCGACAGCTTCCGCTGGTATTTCACCACCAGCAGGTCGAACGCACGCTTCTCGCCCGCCTGTGCCCGCTCTACCAGGCGCTGGTCGATCTCGCGATCGCTCATCCCGGACGCCCCATGACGCCCATCCCGCATGTTCTTGTTTTCAGGCTGCTCGGGGCCTTGCCAAACCCGGCGATCGACCGAACCCAGGCACATCTCCACGACCTACGCCTAGAGACTGCGCCTGCCACGATAAGTTCATGGGACGTTGCGGACATTTGCGCGATATCAAGCGTCCGGGAGGCCCCAGCGCGCCCAGACGCGAGCACGGCGGAAGGCTTCCACATCGACGGCCCCCGGAACGAGGATCACGCTGCGCCGCGCCCGGCCGCTTCCCAGTTGCAGCGCCGCAAAACGGTGCCCGAGGCTCGCGGAGGCGGCGACGGAAGCCGCCTGCCACGCGCCGGTGCCGTCGCGGTATGCGGCGGATCCGTCCGACCGCAGGCAAACCTCCCGCACCGCTCTAGGCCCGCGCAGCAGCGCCGCCGAAAGGCCGTGCCATGCGGACACGGCCAGGCCGGCGGCGACGCAGCCGGCTGCCACGGCGGGCAGCCAGACCAGTGCGGCGAACGTCGCTAAAGCATGGACCAGCAGTACCAGCGCGGCCCAGCCCCGTGCCGGCGTCAGCGCCAGGCGAACCACGACCGGGGATGGGGGGCTCAAACCCGCGCGAAGATCAGCGTGCCGTTGGTTCCGCCGAAGCCGAACGAATTCGACAAGGCGGCACGAATCGGCATCTCGCGCGCCGCGTGCGGCACGTAGTCGAGATCGCACGCCGGATCGACGTTGAACAGATTGGCGGTAGGCGGGGCCACCTGCTCGTGCACGGCGAGGGCCGAGAACACGGCTTCGATGCCACCAGCCGCGCCCAGCAGGTGCCCGGTCATCGACTTGGTGGAACTCACGGCCAGCTTGCGGGCATGGTCCCCGAACGCCCGCTTGACCGCGACGGTCTCGGCGATGTCTCCAAGGGGCGTGGAGGTGCCGTGGGCGTTGATGTAGTCGATCTGGTCCGGCGCAAGACGGGCGTTGCGCAGGGCGTTGGCCATGCAGCGCGCGGCGCCTTCGCCGTCCTCGCAAGGCGCGGTGATGTGGTGGGCGTCCGCGCTCATCCCGTAGCCGGCCAGCTCGCAGTAGATCCGCGCCCCGCGCTTCTTCGCGTGCTCGTACTCCTCCAGCACCAGGATCCCGGAACCCTCGCCCAGGACAAATCCGTCGCGATCCTTGTCCCACGGACGGCTCGCCGTCTGCGGATCGTCGTTGCGGGTGGAGAGCGCGCGCGGCGCGGTGAAGCCGCCGACACCGAGCGGGCTGATGGTGGCCTCCGCGCCTCCGGCGACGATCACGTCCGCGTCGCCGTACTCGATCAGCCGGCCCGCCTCGCCGATGCAGTGGTTGGAGGTGGTGCAGGCCGTGACCATGCCCAGGTTGGGGCCCTTGAGCCCGTACATGATCGACAGCAGCCCCGCGATCATGTTGATGATGCTGCCGGGCACGAAGAACGGGGAGATCTTGCGCGGCCCGCCTTTCAGGTAGTCGTCGTGGGTGCCCTCGATCAGCGGCAGGCCGCCGATCCCCGAGCCGATCACCGCGCCGATGCGCTCCGCGTTCTCGGGCGTGACCTCGAGCCCGCTGTCCTTGATCGCCTGGATCGCCGCGGCGAGACCATAGTGAATGAAGGTGTCGTAGCGGCGCGCCTCTTTCGGGGAGAGGTACGCGGACACATCGAAGCCCTTCACCTCCCCGGCGATCTGGCTGGGAAACGCGGAGGCGTCGAAACGCGTGATGCGCGTGATCCCGGAGCGGCCCCCCCTGATGGCGGCCCAGGCCTCGGGCACGGTGATGCCGACGGGGCTCACGATGCCCAGTCCGGTCACGACGACGCGGCGGCGGGACACTGGGGCTCCTTCGATGCAGTGCGGCTGGCGGAAGCCGGACGCGCCGGCACTAGGCCTTCTTGGAGTGCGACGTGATGTAGTCGATGGCGTTCTGGACGGTGGCGATCTTCTCGGCCTCCTCGTCCGGAATCTCGGTCTCGAACTCCTCCTCGAGCGCCATGACGAGCTCGACGGTATCGAGCGAGTCGGCACCGAGGTCGTCGACGAACTTCGACTCGTTCTTGATCTCGGCTTCATTCACGCCGAGCTGCTCGGCGACGATCTTCTTGACGCGTTGTTCGATGTTGTCCATGCGGGACTCCTTCCCTCTCGAGTGCGATATCGGTACGTTTGTTCCTACCGTCTCCGCGCGGCGCGCATTCTATCAGAACGCCCCTGCACGCCCCGGCGCGCGCACGCCGTCAGCCCATGTACATGCCGCCGTTGACGTGCAGCGTGGTGCCGGTGACGTACGCGCCGCCCGGCCCGGCGAGGTAGACCACCGCCGCGGCGATGTCCTCCGGCTGGCCGAGGCGGCCGAGCGGAATCTGCGCGAGCAGGCCCTCCCGGGCCTGGTCGGGCAACGCCCGGGTCATGTCGGTGTCGATGAAGCCCGGCGCGACGCAGTTGACCGTGATGCCGCGGCTGCCGATCTCGCGAGCGAGCGCGCGCGTCATCCCGGCGATACCCGCCTTGGCGGCGGCGTAGTTGACCTGCCCCGGGTTGCCGGAGGAGCCGACCACCGACGTGATATTCACGATGCGCCCGGCGCGCGCCTTCATCATGCCCCGCAGCACCGCCCGCGACAGCCTGAACACCGACTTGAGGTTGGTGTCGATCACCGCGTCCCACTCGGCGTCCTTCATGCGCAGCGCGAGGTTGTCCTGGGTGATGCCGGCGTTGTTGACCAGGATGCCGATGGCGCCGTGCGCCTGCTCCACCGCCGCGACCAGGGCGTCGATCTGCGCGCCGTCGGCCACGTTCACCACCCGCCCCTCGCCCTTGACGCCCGCGGCCGCGAGCGCCGCCGAAATGCCCTCGGCGCCCGACTCGGTCGTGGCGGTGCCCACGACCATCGCGCCGGCATGGCCGAGCGCCAGCGCGATGGCGCGGCCGATGCCGCGCGAGGCGCCCGTGACGAGCGCGACCTGACCTGCAAGCGACATGCGTCTAGGCTCCCTTCAGTGCGGCGATGGCCTGCTCGATGGCCGCCCGATCCACCAGGGCGCGCCCCTCCGCGCCCTCCACGGTCCGCTTGACCAGCGGCGCGAGCACCTTGCCGGGTCCGCACTCGCACACCAGCGAGGCGCCGCGTGCCGCGATCGCCCGGATGCATTCCACCCAGCGCACCGGGTGGTCGGCCTGCCGCACCAGCGCGTCGCGGATCGCATCGGGCGTTGCGTGGACGGCGACGTCCACGTTGTGGACCACCGGAATGCGCGGCGTCTGAAGCGCCACGCCCGCCAGGCGCTCGCGCAGTCGGGCCGCCGCCGGCGCGAGCAGCGACGCATGAAAGGGCGCGCTCACCGGCAGCGCCACGGCACGCTTGGCGCCCTTTGCCTTGCAGGCGTCCATGGCGCGTTGCACCGCCGCCGCATGGCCCGCGATCACCACCTGGCCCGGCGCATTGAAATTCACCGCCTCGACGACTTCGCCTTGCGCAGCCTCCGCGCATGCGGCGCGGACGCCATCGTCGTCCAGCCCGAGGATCGCCGCCATGGCACCGGTGCCCAGCGGGACCGCCTCCTGCATCGCCTGGGCACGGAACCGCACGAGCGGCAGGCACTCCTCGAAGGTCAGCGCACCGGCCACCACCAGCGCGGTGTATTCGCCCAGGCTGTGTCCGGCCACCACGTCGGGCTCCGGTCCCCCGAGCGTCTGCCACACCCGGTAGGCGGCATAACCGGCGGTCACCATCACCGGCTGCGTGTTGACCGTCTTGCCGAGTTCCTCGGCCGGCCCCTCGGCAATCAGCTTCCCGATGTCCTGGCCGAGCGCCTCGGACGCGCGCGCAACCACGTCGCGCACCTCGAGTGCATCCCCGTAGCCGCCCAGCATGCCCACCGACTGGGAGCCCTGCCCCGGAAACACCATCGCGAACGTCATCCTGTCCGTTCCCCTCTCACATCTGCACCAGCGTGGCGCCCCAGGTGAACCCGCCGCCCACGCCTTCGAGCATGACCCGCTGACCAGGCTTGATGCGGCCGTCGCGGATCGCGAGGTCCAGCGCCAGCGGTACCGAGGCGGCGGAGGTGTTGCCGTGCCGATCCACCGTGACGACCAGCTTCTCGGCCGGCATTCCGAGCCGCTTCGCCGTCGCGTCGAGGATGCGCACATTCGCCTGGTGCGGAATCAGCCAGTCGACATCGGCGAGCGTCAGGCCGCATTTCGCCACCGTCTCGCGCGCCGCCTCGTCCAGCACCCGCACCGCGAACTTGAATACCGCCTGCCCGTCCATCTGCAGGAACGGGCTGCCGATCACCTTGCCGCCGCAGACGTTGCCCGGCACCGACAGGATGCCCGAGTAGCGGCCGTCGGCATGGAGCGAGCTCGCCAGGATGCCCGGGCGCTCGTCCGCCTGCAGCACGACCGCGCCGGCGCCGTCGCCGAACAGCACGCAGGTCCCGCGATCGTTCCAGTCGAGGATGCGCGAGAACACCTCGGCCCCGACCACCAGGGCGCGCTTCGCCTGGCCGGCGCGGATGAAGGCGTCGGCCGTCGCGAGGCCGTACACGAAACCGCTGCACACCGCCTGGACGTCGAACGCGATCTGCCCGCTGGTGCCCAGCTTGGCCTGCATGAGGCAAGCCGTGCTCGGAAAGACGTAATCCGGCGTCGAGGTGGCGACGACGATGAGATCGAGGTCGTCGGCGTCCAGCCCCGCCGCGGAAAGCGCGGCCCGCGAGGCTTCCGCGCCGAGGTCGCTCGAAGTCTGGTCGGGCGCGGCGATGTGGCGCTGACGGATGCCGGTGCGCGATACGATCCATTCGTCGGAGGTGTCGATCTGCCGCGCGAGTTCCTCGTTGGTGACGATGCGCGGGGGCAGCGCGCTGCCGGTGCCGACGATGCGCGCGTGGATCAACCGGCGCTTCCCGCGAGTGCCGGCTCGACAGCGGCGAAGCGCTCGGAAATGCGCGCGAGCACGCCGTTGTCGACTTCCTCGGCGGCGCGATCGATGGCCCGGCGGAAGGCGAACGCGTCGGCCGCTCCGTGGCTCTTCACCACGATGCCCTTCAGCCCGAGCAGGGTCGCGCCGTTGTAGCGGCGATGATCGACGCGCCTGCGGAAGGCCTTGATCACCGGGTAGGCCAGGAAGGCGAGCAGCCGGTGGAGCGGGTTGCGCGTGAACTCCTCGCGCAGGAACGTGCCCAGCATCTGCGCGAGGCCCTCGGAGGTCTTGAGCATCACGTTGCCGACGAAACCGTCGCAGACCACCACGTCGGCCTCGCCCTTGTAGATGCCGTCGCCTTCGATGTTGCCGATGAAGTTCAGCCCGCTCTCGCGCAGGAGCTCGGCAGCGCGCTTCACCACCGCGTTGCCCTTGATCTCCTCCTCGCCGATGTTGAGCAGGCCGACCGTCGGGCGCTCCTTGTGCTCGACAGCCGTGACCAGGATGGAGCCCATCAGCCCGAACTGAAGCAGGTGCTCCGGCGAGCAGTCGACGTTGGCGCCGAGGTCGAGCACGTAGGTGCTGCCCGCCAGCGTCGGCAGCACGGACACAATCGCGGGGCGGTCGATGCCGGGCAGGGTCCGCAGGACCACGCTGGATATCGCCATCAGGGCGCCGGTGTTGCCCGCGCTGACACAGGCATCCGCCTCGCCGGCCTTGACCAGGTCGACGACGACGCGCATGGAGGAGTCCTTCTTGCGCTTCAGCGCCAGGGACGGCGCATCGTGCATCTCGACCACTTCGCTTGCGTGGCGCACCTGGAGGCGCTCGCCCGGGAGGGCGCGGCGGCGCTTCAACTCGGCTTCGATGGCATCGGAGCGCCCCACCAGGACGATCCGCGCGCTGGGATGCTCGGCCAGGAAGGTCAGCGCGGCGGGCACTGTCACCGGCGGACCGAAGTCGCCGCCCATGCAGTCGATCGCCAGGACGACTGCGCGCGTCATGGGCGCCTGCGGCCCGTCACGCCGCGCCTGCCGCCTCCCACCGTGATCCCTGCCGCCTGTCCGGGGCGAAGCTATTCGCTCTTGGTCTTGACGACCTTCTTGCCGCGGTAGTAGCCGGTCGGGCTGATGTGGTGCCGCAGGTGCACCTCGCCCGTCGACGGCTCCAGCGCCAGCGGCGGATTGGTCAGGAAGTCGTGCGCCCGGTGCATGCCGCGCTTGGACGGCGACTTCTTGTTCTGTTGAACGGCCATTGCATTGCTCCTCGGTGATTCGTTGAAACCTACGCGCGGGCGGATTCAGCCGCTGCCGCCCCTGCGCAATCCGGCGAGTGCCGCGAACGGCGAGGGCCGCGGCCCTTCGTCCTTCGCGGGCAGCTCGCAGCCCTCGTGCACCGCCACCATCGGCAGCGCGAGCAGCAGTTCGTCCTCGACCAGCGCCGCGACGTCCATGCTTCGCGACGCCACCACGCGGTCTACCTCGTCCTCGGCAGCCTCCGCAGCCTCCCGCGATTCGGCCAGCTCGAGCTCGGCATCGACCGCAATCGGCACCGGAAGCGCGAGCAGGCAGCGCTGGCAGGTCATCGAGGCGGCGCCGTCGGCCGTCACCCGCAGGTACGGCTGGCCTTCCGCGCCGGTGCCGCCAGCGATCGCAAAAGCGATCTCGGCCGACGTGCAACCGGAATCTGCCAGCCGCGGCAGCGCCGCCAGCGAAAGCCGCCCGGAAACCCGCGACCGCTCCAGGGCGAACTTGAGCCCGTCGATCGTGCCCGCTCGCGACATAAGCCCGCCATGATAAGATTTTTCTCTGAGAGAGTCAAAAAAATCATGGGGCTAGCGCTACGGCGCCGCCCCCTGCCCGCCCCCCATGAGACGCCCCCTCGTACTCGCTTCCACTTCGCCCTATCGCCGCCAGCTCCTCGGGCGCCTGCAGGTCCCGTTCGAGGTCGCGGATCCCCGCGTCGACGAGACGCCCCTTCCGGGCGAGGCTCCGGAAGCATTGTGCCTCCGGCTCGCCATTGCCAAGGCGCAAGCGGTGGCCGAGGCCTTCCCGGACGCGCTCATCGTCGGATCCGACCAGGTCGCCGAGCTCGACGGCCGGGCGCTGTCCAAGCCCGGCGACCACGCCAATGCGGTGGCCCAGCTGCGCGCCATGCGCGGCAGGACCATCCGTTTTCTCACCGCGATTGCCGTCCACGACGCGGCCGACAACCGGACCCTGTCGCGCGTGGTCCCGACCGAAGTGGCGTTCCGCGACTGCTCCGATGCCGCCATCGAGCGCTACCTCGCCCTCGACCGGCCCTACGACTGCGCCGGCAGCGCGAAAAGCGAGTCGCTGGGCATCGCGCTCATCCGCTCGTTGCGCGGCGACGACCCGAACGCGCTGATCGGCCTGCCGCTGATCGCCCTGGTCGACCTGCTCGCGGAGCATGGCTCGCCCGTCCTCTGACGCCGTGGCGGCCCTCTACCTGATTCCGACGCCGCTCGGCGCCCACGCGGCCCTTGCCGCACTCCCGGCGGACGTCGTGGAGCGCGTGCGCGTCATCGACTGCTTCCTGGTCGAGGCGCCGAAGACGGCCCGCGCGTTTCTGAAGGCGGCGGGCCATCCGCGGCCCATCGCCTCGCTCGAGATCCACGCCATCCCGGAGGACGATGCGGCGATCGATGCAAGGCTCGCGCCGCTCGCGGCGGGACGCGACATCGGCGTGCTCTCCGAAGCGGGCGCACCCGCGATCGCCGATCCGGGCGCGAAGGTCGTCCGCCGCGCGCACGCGGCGGGCCACCGTGTGGTGCCGCTGGTGGGACCGTCCGCGATCACGCTCGCGCTCATGGCGTCCGGCCTCGACGGCCAGCGTTTCGCGTTCCACGGTTACCTGCCGGTCGAGGAAGCCGCGCTCGCGACCCGGCTGAAGGCGCTCGAGGCAGCCTCACGCCACGACCGCGCGACCCAGATCTTCATCGAGACGCCCTACCGCAACGACCGCATGCTGCGAGCCATCGCGCAGCACTGCGCGCCCTCGACGCTGGTGTGCGTCGCTGCCGATCTCACCCAGCCGGGCGAGTCGGTACACACGCGGACGGTCGCGGCATGGCGCGAGCACCCTCCCGCCATCGGCAGGCGCCCGGCAGTCTTCCTCCTGCTCGCCGTCTAGCGCAGCGAGAATCCCGCCCCGTCCAGCCCCATCGTGCGCACTGCGGCGGCGCCGAACCGCTGCGCCAGGCGCTCCGCGAAGTTCTGCTTCTGGGTGTAGTCGACGATGGTCTCGGCCTTGACCACGTCGCGGGCGACGCTGTCCAGCGAGCCGTAGCCGTCCGCCAGGCCGAGCTCGATCGACTTCTCGCCGGTCCAGAACAGGCCGCTGAACAGGTCGGGCGATTCCTTCAGGCGATTGCCGCGGCCTTTCTTCACCACGTCGATGAACTGCCGGTGGATCTGCCCGAGCATGTCCTTCGCGTGCGTCACCTGGCCGGCCTCCACCGGCAGGAACGGATCGAGGAACGCCTTGTTCTCCCCGGAGGTGATCGAGCGGCGCTCGACGCCCAGCTTGTCGATCGCCTCGACGAACCCGAACTGGTCCATGCGCACGCCGATCGAGCCGACGATGCTCGCCTTGTCGACGAAGATCCTGTCGGTCGCCGCGGCGATGTAGTACCCGCCCGAGGCGCAGACGTCCTCGACCACCGCGTACATCGGAATGTCCGGATGCTTGGCGCGCAGGCGCTTGATCTCGTCGTAGATGATCCCCGCCTGCACCGGGCTGCCGCCCGGCGAGTTGATGCGCAAGACGACGCCCTGGGTGTTCTTGTCCTTGAACGCGCTCTGCAGCGCTCCGGTGATGTTGTCTGCGCTCGCGTTGCCCTTCGCCTCGATGACGCCCTCGATGTCGACCAGGGCGGTGTGCTTGCCCGCGCTGTCCGCGCCGGGCAGCCAATCGAGCGCCATGACCAGGATGAACGTGAGGTAAGCGAACCCCAGCAGCTTGAAGAAGATTCCCCAGCGCCGCGCCCGGCGCTGCTCCTTGAGCGCCTCGGTTGCAAGCTTCTCGATAACGCTGCGTTCCCAGTTGGTATTGCTGTTGCCTTCGGCCATGGTGTCTCGTCGGAATGCTGTGGGTTCAGGGTGCGGCGCGCAGGAGTACGGCGCCGTCGCGCTCCTCGACCGCCAGCGCCCGGAGCCGGGCGCCACGGCAGGGGCCGCCGACGCAGTGACCCGTGGCCGGGTCGTAGGTCGCGCCGTGGGTGGAGCATACCAAAAGGGTTTCGGTGAAATCGAAGAACTTTCCCGGCATCCAGTCCAGCTCCATCGGAACGTGCGCGCACCGGTTCACATAGGCGCGCGGCGCGCCGCGCCAGCGCACGACGAACGCGGGGGCCTTCTCCCCATCGACCTCGACCTCGAAACGCATGCCGTCGCCCGCCTCCGCGAGCGCCGCCGACGCGCAGATCACCCGTTCTGACGCAGCCACGCCGCGAGGGCCTCCGTGCCGGGCAGCAGCGCGAGGGGTGACAGAGCTGCAAGCTGCGCCTCGGGATGCGCCCCGTGATGAACGCCCACGGCCGCGACGCCCGCGTTCGCCGCCATCTGCAGGTCGTGCGTGGTGTCGCCGATCATGAGCGTGCGTTCGCGGCGCGCATCGAGGAGGTCCATCAGCTCGAACAGCATGTCCGGCGCCGGCTTGGGCGTGCACTGGTCGGCGCAGCGCGTCGCGGCGAACACCTGCTGCAGGCCGGCGGTGTCCAATGCCCGCGCCAGTCCCACCCGGCTCTTGCCGGTCGCGATGGCCAGCGTGTGGCCCGCCGCGCGCAGCTCCTCGAGCATCTCCCGCGTCCCCGGAAACAGGGGAAGCTCCGCGTCGCGCGCCAGGAAATGGAAGCGGTAGCGCTCGGCCATCTTGGGGTAGTCCTCTACCGCGAGCGTGGGCGCAACCATGCGCAGCGCATCGTGCAGACCAAGGCCGATGACGTGGCTCGCGGTCGCATAGTCCGGGACCGGCAACCCGAGGTCGCGGCAGGACGCCTGCATGCACGCCACGATGGCGCCTGCCGAATCGATGAGCGTGCCGTCCCAGTCGAACACCACCAGCTCAAACTGCCTGGGCATGCCCCGCCTCCTGCTCCAGTCGCGCCACGAATCCCGCCAGCTCCACCGGCAGGGGCGCTGCAACGCGTATCTCCGCGCCGGTCGCCGGGTGTACGAATGCGAGGTCCGAGGCATGCAGGAACATGCGCTTCAGGCCCTGGCGGGCCAGGCTGCGGTTCAATTCGAAATCTCCGTACTTGTCGTCGCCTGCGATCGGAAAGCCGAGGTGCGCGAGCTGCACCCGGATCTGGTGCGTGCGCCCGGTCTCGATGGTCGCCGCGAGCAGGCTCAAGCCGCCGAGGGCGCGCACCAGCTCGAACCGGGTGCGCGACTCGCGCCCCGTGCGGTCCACCGCGACGCGCCGCTCGCCCTCGGCAGTCAGATACTTTCGCAGGCCGAGCGTGACCTCCCGCGCGCCGCCCGTCCAGCGCCCCTTCACGAGCGCCAGGTAGCGCTTCTCGGGATGGCGTTCGCGGAACTGGTCCTGCAGGGCCACCAGCGCACTGCGCTTCTTGGCGACCACCAGCAGACCGGAGGTCTCGCGGTCCAGCCGATGCACCAGCTCGAGAAACCTGGCGTGCGGGCGCGCCGCCCGCAGCGACTCGATGACCCCGAAGCTGACCCCGCTGCCGCCGTGGACCGCCACGCCCGCCGGCTTGTCGACCACGATCAGCTGCTCGTCCTCGAACACCACCGGAAACTCGACGGGCCGGGCCGCGGGGCGCGACTCGCGTTCCGCAACGCGGACCGGCGGGATGCGCACCCGGTCACCCGCCTCGACCCGGTAGGTCGCGTCCACGCGGCGGCTGTTGACGCGCACCTCGCCGGAGCGCAGGACCCTGTAGACATGGCTGCGCGGCACGCCCTTGAGGGTCCGCATCAGGAAGTTGTCGATGCGCTGGCCGGCCTGCTCCGCCCCGACTTCCGCGACAAAAGCCGCAGGGCGGGGAGCGTCGTTGCGTAAACCTTTCATTTCAGCTTACTATCCGCCCGCTGACCCCGTTCGCGGGACAGCGGCTACAGCCTCTCCATCGAGAGCATGAGCCGCCACCACGTCCCCGGCCTAAGAAGACCACGGAAGGAGCGTCAGGCGCTTCGCGCGCCGCGCCGGTCGGCTGGTTAAGTTCGCTCACCATGAGCAGCGATGGTATCCAATTAGCGCGCCATATCACCGGCAGATCAGTTGCCGCGGCCCGGAAAGCGGGGCCCCGGCCACCATAAAGGCGAACCCGCCCACCTCCTGCCGCTCCATGAAAGCGGCCCCTCCCGACGAAGAAGATGCCAGCTTAAGCAGCCCATCCATTCCGTCAGCGGCGTGTTCGTCCCTGCCCGCGCGCAGGAGAAGAACTAAATGAAGCGCATGCTGTTCAACGCGACCCAGGCCGAGGAACTCCGGGTTGCCATCGTAGACGGCCAGAAGCTTGTCGACCTCGACATCGAATCGGCCAGCAAGGAACAACGCAAGAGCAACATCTACAAGGGCATCATCACCCGAGTCGAGCCGAGCCTCGAGGCCGCGTTCATCGACTACGGCACGGAGCGCCACGGCTTCCTGCCCTTCAAGGAAATCTCGCGGAGCTATTTCCGCAAGGATGCCGATCCCGCACGCGCCCGCATCCAGGACGTCGTCGCGGAGGGCACCGAAGTCATCGTCCAGGTCGAGAAGGACGAGCGCGGCAACAAGGGCGCCGCGCTCACCACCTACATCAGCCTCGCCGGACGCTATCTCGTCCTCATGCCCAACAACCCGCGCGGCGGCGGCGTGTCGCGCCGCATCGAGGGCGAGGACCGCAACGAGCTGCGCGACAACATGGACCGGCTGGCCGTGCCCCAGGGCATGAGCATCATCGGCCGCACCGCGGGCATAGGCCGCGGCTACGAAGAGCTCGAGTGGGACCTGAACTACCTGCTCAAGCTGTGGGGCAAGATCGAGGAAGCCGCGGAGCCCATGAAGGACGAGCGCGGCAAGATCGTCAATCCCGCGCCCTACCTGATCTACCAGGAATCCAGCCTGGTCATCCGCGCCATCCGGGACTATTTCCAGCCCGACATCGGCGAGATCCTGATCGATACCGACGGGATCCACGAGCAGACCGTCGCCTTCATGGGCAACGTGATGCCGGACAACGTCGCCCGCGTGAAGCGGTACCGCGATGACGTGCCGCTCTTCTCGCGGTTCCAGATCGAGCACCAGATCGAGTCCGCGTATGCGCGGCAGGTCAGCCTGCCCTCCGGCGGCGCGATCGTGATCGACCACACGGAGGCGCTGGTCTCGGTCGACGTGAACTCGGCGCGCGCCACCAAGGGCGGCGACATCGAGGAAACCGCGTTCCGCACCAACTGCGAAGCCGCGGAGGAGATCGCCCGGCAGCTGCGCCTGCGCGACCTGGGCGGCCTGATCGTCATCGACTTCATCGACATGGAGAACCAGCGCAACCAGCGCGAGGTGGAGAACCGCCTGCGCGAGGCGCTGCGACCGGATCGCGCCCGCGTGCAGATGGGCAAGATCTCGCGCTTCGGCCTGATGGAGCTCTCGCGGCAGCGCCTGCGCCCGTCGCTCGGCGAAGGCAGCACCATGACCTGCCCGCGCTGCAACGGCACCGGCCACATCCGCTCGACCGAGTCGACCACGCTGCACGTGCTGCGGCTGATCCAGGAAGAGGCGATGAAGGAGAACAGCGCCGCGATCCACGCGCAGGTGCCGGTCGACGTCGCGACCTTCCTGCTGAACGAGAAGCGCCCGGACATCCACGCCATCGAGGCGCGCCTCAAGGTGAACGTGGTGATCATCCCGAACCCGCACCTCGAGACGCCGCACTACAAGATCGAACGCCTGCGTCACGACGATCTCAACCAGGCGGAAGCCCCGCCGCCCTCGTACCAGCTGCTCGACGTGCCTGCCGAAGAGCAGGCCGAGCAGAAGGCCGCGCAGGAAGCGCGCCGCGAGCGGCAGGAAGCCGCGGTGAAGGGCGTCACGCCCGAGCAGCCCGCCCCGGTGGCACCGCCGCCCGCGCCCGTGCCCGCGCCGGTCGCAGCGCCGGCGCCGGTCCCCGCCTATGCCGCGCCTGCCGCGCGTCCCGGCATCATCGACCGGATCTTCGGCTGGTTCCGCCGCACCGAGCCTGTGACCTCCCCCCAGGCCGCTGCGCCCGCAGCGGCCGGAACCGCGCAGGAGCCGCGCCGCGAGCGTGGCGCGCGCCCGGAACGAGGCGACCGCCAGCGCGGCCAGCGTGACGGCCGCCGTGACGAGCGTCGTGGCGAACGCGGCCCGCGTCGTGAAGGCCAGGAGCCTCGCCGCGCCGAAGGTCAGGGTGAGACACGCCGCGAAGGCCAGGGTGAATCGCGCCGCGAAGGCCAGGAACAGCGCCGTGGAGA